>Ga0299912_10000608_pt1 | contig 30008 bp, 24 predicted proteins | sample RVTome_2_FD_207667 | JGI IMG/M metagenome (GOLD analysis project Ga0299912, IMG submission 207667) | Soil microbial communities from uranium-contaminated site in the Upper Colorado River Basin, Wyoming, United States - RVT95D214 (version 2) ... | reverse complement strand
TGGGAAGTGGTTTTCTGTAGTCAACGCATCACCAAAATCGATTTAAAAAACAAAAGACGTTTATAAAGAGAAAAAATGTGTTACCTATGTCCCCGAACGTTTGTTACCCTTCTCCCCGGTCCAAACAGAGGGGGGAGAGCTGGGGTGGGGGTGAACATTCGTTGGTGGGGCGGGCCTCCGTGCCCGCCACCCCTGGCGGCCGAGACGGCCGCCCTACCAGTAATCCCCTTCCCCCCTTTAGGAAAGGGGGGTAAAAACCAGTACCTTCTTTTGCCACTTTTTTATGAAACAGCTCACTAGACGTTCCTTGGCAATTGCGGCCCTGGCGGTCCTGCTCACCGTAGGGGTCTTACTCCTGGAGCCCCTCTCCCGGGTGGATTGGGCCGCGCTGGACCCCCGGCCCGGGCCTCTGATTCTGGACCGGCAAGACCGCATCCTCTTTCTGGGGCGTGCGCCTGGGGGCAGCCGGGTGGTGAAGCTGCCCCCGGGGCCATTGCCGGCGCAGGTAGCCGCGGCCTTCGTGGCCGCGGAGGACCAGCGCTTCTGGGAGCATCCCGGGGTTGACCCGGTGGCCGTGGTCCGGGCCGCGCTCAGCAATCTTCAGGCCGGCAGGGTGGTTTCGGGGGCCTCCACCATTACCCAGCAACTGGCCCGCCTCACCTATCCGGGGCCCCGCACCTGGTCCCGGAAGGTGGTGGAAATGGGGCGCAGCCTCCGCCTCGATGCCGCTCTGAGAAAAGAGGAGATTTTGCGCCGTTACCTGGACCGGGTCCCCCAGGGGAACAACCTGACGGGGGTTGAGACCGCAGCCCTGGCCTATTTCGGGAAGACCGCAACCCAACTCTCTCCTTCGGAGGCCGCGGTCCTGGCCTCCCTGGCCAAGGCCCCGGGCCGCCTCAATCCCCTGGGGCGCCACCGGCACCGGCTCCTGGCCCGCCGGGACTGGGTCCTGGAGCGCATGGCCGCGCGGGGATTCCTGAGCCGCCAGGAAATGCAAACCGCCCGGGGGGAACCCCTGATTCTCTCCGGGGTGGCGGGCCAGCGTCCCGGTTTCCCCTTCCGGGCCCCCCACTTCGCCAACCTGATTCTTTCCGGGGAAAGGGCTGGGGAGACGGGCGCGATTCGCACCACCCTGAACCTTTCTTTGCAACGGCAAGTGGAGCAGATCCTTCTCTCCCACGCCGGCCGGCTCCGGGCCGGGGGCGCCACCCAGGCCGCGGCGGTGGTCCTGGACAACCGGGGGCCGGAGGTGCTGGCCCTGGCGGGCTCCCTCCTCTATGGCCCCCATGACGGCGGTTACAACAACGGCGCGGCGTCCTGGCGCTCCCCCGGCTCCGCGCTGAAGCCCTTCCTCTACGCCCTGGCCCTGGACCAGGGCTTCACCCCGGCCTCGATCCTGGAGGACGTGGAGCGGCGCTACCGCATCCCCGGGGGTGAGTTCCACCCGGCCAACTTCGACCGCGTCGCCCACGGCCCCATCTCCTTCCGGGAGGCCCTGGGGAACTCCCTGAACCTCTCGGCGGTGCGCCTCCTGAACCTGGTGAGGCAGGACCCCTACTATGAAACCCTCACCCGCCTGGGCCTCATCAACCACAAAGAGCGCGGGCCGGAACACTACGGCCTGGGGCTGGTGGTGGGAAACCCCGAGGTGAGCCTCCTGCAACTGGCCGGGGCTTACGCCTGCCTGGCCAACCGGGGGGTTTACCGGCCGCTGCACCTCCGGCTAGACCAACCTCCGGGAGAGGAGGTCGCGGTCTTCTCAGAGCAGGCCGCGTATATCGTCAGCGACATTCTGGCCGATCCCCTGGCCCGGGCCCGGGCCTTCGGGGGCGCGCCGGCCATGAACCCGCCTTTCCGCCTGGCCCTCAAAACCGGGACCAGCACCCGCTACCGGGACTGCTGGGCGCTGGCTTACTCCCCCCGGTACACCCTGGCCGTCTGGGTGGGGAATTTTGACGGCCGGCCCATGGCCCAGCAGAGCGGGGGCACCGCGGCCGCGCCCATCCTGGCGGAGCTGGCCTCGGCCCTCTTTGCGGCCGCGCCTCCCGAGCCCTTCCTGCGCCCCGCGGGGGTGACCCGGACCCAGGTCTGCGCCTTTTCCGGGCTGCGTCCCGGCCCCAACTGCCGCCACCTGGTGGAAGAGCTGTTCGTGGCCGGAACCGAGCCGGACCGGGAATGCTCCTACCATCAGGAGCGATCCCCCTGGCACCGGCTTAATACCGCCTATGCCGGCTGGCTCCAGGAGCGCCACGAGAAAGGCGCGGAGGGGAGATACCGTCTGGCGGGCTTCGACCCGGACCTGAACCGGGTCTTCAACCCCGGAGGGGCTGCCCCGGCCCCACCTCTTGAGGCTAGACCGACCCTCACCGGCAGAATGGCAGTGCAGGGCGCTCCCGCCTGGGTCCAGCCCGCTTCGCCGGACCCCCAAGAAGGGGTCCGGGTCAGCATCGTTTACCCCCTGGCCGGGGACCGCTTCCTGCTAACCCCCCAGAAGGAAGGGGTGGAGGTGACCTTGAAGGCCCTGTGCCGGGCCCGGGAGGAAAAGGTGAGTTGGTTCGTGGACGGCCGGGAGGTGGGGTCCGTGGGTCCCCCTTACCAGCTCATGGTGCCTCTCCCCCGGGGCCGCCACTCCCTCACCGCGCTGGGCCCGGACGGCTTGGGGGACACCGTGGAGGTGACGGTGCAATGAAAGCAAAAAGACCAAGAAATTCGCGGACAGTGCCTAAAAAAACATTGAATTTAATTTCTCCTGCCCCTATAATCGGGCCAATTTTCAGAAAAGGAGGTGATTCCAGGTGTATCGGCCTAGCATTATCCATAACATGACCTGAAACCCAGGGGTCCGGGAGGCCTTGGTAAGGCTCTCTCCACCCTTCCAGGCTGGAAGGGACAAGGGCGGATCACCTGGGATCGACGGTGAATTTGGTTAGCCTGTCCAGCAAACCTTTCTTCTCCTTCCTCAGGTAATTCCCTCCCTGCTTATTTTCATCTCCTTTCCAGCCAATTGACTGGGGTACCCATACCCAGCGCCTTGGCCGCGGTCTGCTGTTTATTGCCCTAAGAGCTTGCGCGGTGGGGACCGTCCCGGGTCTTTTCCCCCTCGCCGCACCTCTTTAATTCTTGCGGGCAAGGTGATCTCGGCCCGGAGCGCCAGCTCCGGGAGACCGGGATCTGGGGTTGCGGAAAGGAGAAGTTATGAGTGCGACTTATTACCCCAAAGTTCTCGCCATCTGTTGCCGCTGGTGTTCTTATGCCGGCGCCGATCTGGCGGGAGCCATGCGCCTACAGTATCCACCAGCCATCAGAATCCTGATGGTTCCTTGCACCGGCCGGGTGGACCTCCTTTATTTGCTCCAAGCCTTCGAAGTGGGGGCCGACGCGGTTTTTGTCTCCGGCTGTCATGAAGGGGACTGCCATTATCTCACCGGTAATCTCCAGGTCCGCAAACGGGTGGAGAGGGTGAAAAAGATTCTCCAGGAGGTGGGCCTGGAGCCGGAGCGGCTGGAAATGTTCCATATTTCCGCGTCGGAAGGACCGAAATTTGCGGCCGTGGCCCAGGAGATGACCGCCCGGGCCTTGAGGCTGGGGCCTAACCCGGTGAAGCGGCAAATGCGCGCCGCCTGGCTGGCCGAGCAAGCGGCCGCCCACGCCGCGGCTTGAAAAAAAGGGAAGGAGAAACAATGGAAGTCGCAGATTTTCCTAAGATTTTGGCATTTTGTTGCCGCTGGTGCTCCTATGCCGGGGCCGACTTGGCCGGGGCCATGCGCCTCCAATATCCCCCGGAAATCCGCATCCTCATGGTGCCCTGCACCGGCCGGGTGGACATCCTCCACCTGCTCCGGGCCTTTGAATTGGGTTACGACGCGGTCTTTGTCTCGGGCTGCCATGAGGGAGACTGTCATTACCTGGCCGGGAATATAAAGGCCCGGAAGCGGATCACCAAACTGAAAAAGGATCTGGAGGCCATGGGCCTTGAGCCGGAGCGCCTGGAGATGTTCCATGTCAGTTCCGGGGAAGGGCCCAAATTTGCCGGGGTCTGCCGGGAAATGGCCGAAAGGGTCCAGAGATTGGGGTCCAACCCGGTGAAACGGAAAGCCCAGGTCGCTTGAGTGATTACCCACCGGGGCCTGCGGTTCCGGAGTCATGACCAACTCCCTGGCGGACCTGGAGAATGCCGGCACCGTCTTGGTCATGGTCTCCGACACCAACGCCGTCTGATGAGCCGATTTTTTTGCGCCATCTTTGCCGACAAAACTTTGCAAAGGAGAGATTGCCATGCAACCACTGGATCTTGCTAATTTTTCCGAAAGGCGACAGAAGAGCATCTTTCGCGACATTCTCTCGGAATCCCATATGCAGGCCTGTTTCACCTGCGGCACCTGTTCCGGGGGCTGCCCCTTGACCGGCATGGAAAGCAGCAAGGATGAAGGTTTGGACGCCCGCAAGGTCATTCGCATGGCCGCGTTCGGGATGGACCAGGAAGTCATCGATTCCCGCTTCGTCTGGATCTGCACCGGCTGCCAGCGCTGCGAGATCGGCTGCCCCATGGGCGTCAAGCTGGTGAAGGTGTGGATGGCGGCCAAGGCGGCCCGGCCCCGGGAGAAGGTCCCCGGCGTGCTCCACAAAGGGGTGGACATGGTGCTGAAGACCGGCAACAACATGGGCATCCCCGAGGACGACTACGTCACCCTGTTGGAGGAGCTGGGGGAGGAACTGGCCGAGGAGTGCTGCCCCGGCTTCGTCACCCCGGTGGAAAAGGTGGGCGCGGACTATATCCACTTCCAGAACTCCAAGGAAGCCTACGCCGAACCGGATGACATGAAATGGTGGTGGAAGATTTTCCATGCCGCCAAGGTGAATTGGACCACCTCCGCCAAGAACTGGGAGTCGGTGGACTGGGGCATCTTCACCGCCAATATGGAGGCCAGCAAAGAAATCGCCCGGCGCAAGGTGGAGAACATGAAGCGCCTTAAGGCCCGGACCTTTATTCTGCCCGACTGCGGCGGCGCCTCCTACGGCACCCGCATCAACCTGGAAAAGCATTTCAAACACGAGTTCGGGCCGGAGACCGGCCACAATTACGTCTATTTTTTCGACGTGCTGCTCAAATGGCTGGAGGAAGGCCGCCTCAAAGTGGACAAGAGCGTGCACGCGGACCGCATCGTCACCTGGCACGACTCCTGTAAACATATGCGCTCGGTGTATCTCACCTTCGGGGACGACTCCAACCTGGAAAAACCCCGGAAGATCCTCTCCTACTTGATGGACATGGCCAATTTCCGGGAGATGGCCCACAACCGGCTGGAGAGTTACTGCTGCGGCGCGGGCTCGGGCAACTGGCCGGGCCCCTTTGAGAAGGAAAAGACCGAGCACGGCAGTTTTAAGGCCGAAGACATCCGGGCCACCGGCGCGGACCTGGTCATCGCCGGCTGCTCCAACTGCCGGGACCAGATCATGAAAAACCTCAAACCCAAGTTCAACCTGGACATCGAGGTGAAATACATCTGGGAAATGCTGGCCGACGCCCTGATCCTGGAGGAGTAAACCTGAGTAAAAGGGGGGCTTAAAGGAGTCGGCCCTTTAACCAAACCTTAGAGGAGACCAAACTTGAATCCACCCCTGATGGCGAAAGGTGGGGGCAATTGCAATTGGACCCAAGAGTTCCCAAGGAGCCCCGTCCAAAGCCTGGAGGATCACTGAATATGAAAGGGTGTAAGGGAAATATGAATGGGAAACCCAAGTGCCCCGGGCGGCGCACTTTCCTAAAAACAGTGGCGACTTGCGCCGTGGGCGCGGCGGCCTCCGGCATCGCCCCGGTTTGGGCCGCCACCGGGCCGTTTAAGGAAAAGCATCTCCAGGTTTGGTCCTGCGGGGGCCTGGCGGAGGCAATGATGCCGGCCCACCGCCTCTATGAGGCACGGACCGGGGTAACCGTCAGTTATACCGGGGCCTTTGCCGCGGCTCTGGGGAAATCCCTCCTGGGGAGCGCCCAGACCGAAGTCTTTGCCGGCCGGGTCCTGGACTTGGCGAAAAAACTGCGCCAGGCGGGAAAAATGGTCTATTTCAAGCCCTTGTGCTTTACCAGCTATGTCCTGGTAACCCCCAAGGGGAATCCCGGGGACATCCATAAAATCGAAGACCTGACCAGGCCGGGAATGCGCCTGGTCTTGGCGCCGGACGCCTCCCCACCCGGGGGGGCCGCAGCCCTGGCCGTTCTCAAAAAGGCGGGGGTTTTTGACCGGGCCATGAAGAATGTGGTGGAACGGGGAACCTGTGTCCAGAGGGTCATGGATACCTTGCTGGCCGGCAAGGGAGACGTTTCCATCGTGGAGCTCCGGATCACCCGGATGGCGGAATTTGCCGGCAAACTGGAGATAATTCCTATTCCCCCCGCGTTCTTTCCCCCGCCGCCCCTGACGTTCACCGTGGGGGTGATGAAAGACGCCAAAGACCGGGCCTTGGCCGACGATTACGTCAGTTTTCTGACCTCTCCCCCAGGCCAGGCCTTCTTTGAGGCCCAGGGGTTTATTCCCGCGCTTTCCGCCCAGGGACAGGAACTCATCGAGAAATTGGGGGTAAAAGATGTCTAACCACGGGGAAACCGTAGCCGCGGCTGCAGAAGCGCCGCCGGTGGCGGGAAAAATCTCCCGGGCCCTGACTCTCTGGCGCCGGCTCAGCCAACTGGCGGGGGTGGCCATTTTGGGGCAGTGGTCCTTCTATGGAATTTTCCGCTGCCCGTTCATCGTGCCTTTTGTGAGTTGCCAGAATTGTCCGGTCATTACTTGCCATGGGCGTCTCTTCACCATGTTCTGGGGGTTTTGGCTGCTCTTGCCCCTCTCCGTGCTGCTCTTTGGCCGGGCCTTTTGCGGTTGGGCCTGTCCCGGCGGTCTGGTCAATCAACTCCTGGGCAAGCTCGCCTGGTTCAAACTTCGCAAGCGCAACCTCTTTACCCGTCTGGCCGCGGGGGGCGCATTTTTAGGCCTGGCAACCGCCATCTATGTCTGGCTGGTGATGAATCAACCCCGGAGCAACATCCCCATCCGGGTGGGGGAATTCTTCCCGGCGGTGGGCCTGACCTTCGAACATGCCGGAGTCCTCTGGCTGGTGCGCAGTTTCCTGGTTCTCGGTTTTCTCACCTTGGGACTGCTGGTGGCTAACGCCTGGTGCCGCTTCGCCTGTCCCACCGGCGGCCTCCTGGAACTGGTGAAGCGGGTCTCTCTCTTCAAAATCTATCGCACGGACAAGTGCAGCGACTGCGACCAATGCCTCCAGGTCTGTGAAATGGGGACCCGCCCGGAGGAGACCAACTGCACCAACTGCGGCGATTGCCTGGACGCCTGCCCCCAGGGGGCTATCCGGATGGGGCGGAAAAAATCCCCATGACCAGAAACCCCAGCCATCACCCCTGCTTTAACGCCGGGGCCCGCCACCGCTGGGGCCGGGTGCACCTGCCGGTGGCCCCGGGCTGCAATATTAATTGCGGCTATTGTCAGTCGAAAACCGACTGCGTCAACGAGAGCCGCCCGGGAGTGGCCAGCGCCCTCCTGGACCCTGGGGAGGCTGGGGCCTTTTTCCGGAAAATTAAGGGACGTGAGCCCGGGATAAGCGTCGCCGGCATCGCCGGGCCGGGGGACCCGTTCTTCGCCCCGGAACTGACCTTGAAGACTCTGGAATACTTAAGGGCTTCTTATCCTGACCTGCTCCTCTGCGTCTCCACCAATGGCCTAAAACTGGCGGACCACATCGAAGCTCTGGGGGACCTGGGGGTGGACTTTGTGACGGTGACCGTCAACGCGGTGGCCCCGGAAATCCTCCAAAGGATCGTCTCCCGGGTGCAACTGAACGGCAGGAGCAAGCAGGGCTATGAAGCCGCGGGAGTTCTCCTGGAGCGGCAGTTGACCGCCATTTCCCGGCTGAAGGCCCGGGGTTTCACCCTCAAGGTGAATACCGTGGTGATCCCCGGCGTCAACGATGGTCATGTGGCCGCCATCGCCGCCCGCCTGGCCCCCTTAAGGGTGGATCTGATGAACCTGATCCCCCTGATTCCCGTGCCTGGGACCCCCATGGCCGGTTATCCCGCCCCCGGTTTGGCGCTCATGTCCCGGCTGCGCGCCGTTGCCGGCCTTTTTATCCCCCAGATGCGCCATTGCGTCCGCTGCCGGGCGGATGCCGCCGGCTTTCTTAATCCCCGGGCCGCGGCCGGGACTGCCCTCCCTGCCCGCAGAAGAGGCTGGCGAGAGGGGACCTGTGAAGCCGACTTTCCAGCTATTTTCCACCCCGGTAAGAGGTGGGGGGAGGGAGCTTGAGGAGGTTTTTAAAGAGGTCTGGTAACTACTTTCTGACAGCCTATGCTCCAGGAAACATTGATTATTCCGGAAAAGATAAAAGGAGCCGGCGCCAGGCGCCTGCCATACACCCCATGTTTTAGAGGAGGCCCCATGAAAAAAGGTAGCTGCGTCAAGATTCTGTTTTTTCTGGCTCTTATACTTCTCCTGGATGGCTCCACCGCATTTCTGGGGGCGGAGTTTGATCTGGACCGCTATACCCGTATCAACGACCACTGGCGAATCACCGGATATTGGCGCGTGAGATTGGAATCTCTCAATTTCTTTAATCCCAAAAGCCGGGTGGATTTTCGCGACTCCTTTGCCTACCCGGCTCTTTTGGGACGGCTGGGGCTAAAAATGGACTACCCCTGGATCGAAGGACTGGTGGAAGGCCAGGTGACGGGCATGTGGAACCTGCCCGGCGCCGCCGATGCGTATGGTCCGGGCGCGGTCTATTTCGCCCATCACCGGGACCACAACTTGGGGGTGGTCTTTTTGCACCAGGGCTATCTGCGTCTCAAACCTCCCTGCCTGCCGGGCCTGGGCCTCCAGGCGGGCCGGTTTGAGTATTTCCTGGAGGATGAATTTAAGACGGGTGACAAGGCCATGGATTTCCTCAGATCCGTCCGAATCGGCCAGCGCCTGGTGGGTCCCTTTGGCTTTTCCCATGTCTGGCGCTCCTTTGACGGCGTCCAGGCCGCTTATGATGACAAACGGGTGAATCTCACCTTCACCGCCACTCGCCCCACCCAGGGGGGCTTCGAACTTCAAGGCATGGATGAATTGAGCCACATCGATCTCCTCACCGGGGCCCTGACGGTGAAAGCCGGGGTGCTGGCCCCCCACACCGAGATCGCTCTGATCCATGTCACCTACCGGGACGACCGGGGGGTGAGGCCCACCGACAATCGCACCCTGGCGGGTGTCACCCCTGCCCCTCTGAACCAGGAGCCTTTGCAAATCCACACCCTGGGCGGGCACCTCCTGGGGGTTTACCCGGCAGGCCCCGGAGCCCTGGACGCCCTGGGCTGGTGGGCCGTCCAATGGGGGCATTGGGGCACCCTGCGTCACCGGGCCTTTGCCTATGCCGTGGAGGGAGGATACCAGTTTCGCCAGCTTGCCTGGAAGCCCTGGCTCCGTCTGGGCTGGTTCCAGGGTTCCGGCGACTCCGACCCCCGGGACAACACCCATGAGACTTTTTTCCAAATCTTGCCCACGGCCCGCCTCTATGCCTTTTTTCCCTTCTATAACCTGATGAACAACCGGGACCTGTTTTTCCAGGTTCTTCTGTACCCTTATGCTCAGGGGTTTATCCGGGTCGATTACCACGCCCTGTGGTTGGATGAAGCAAATGATTTATGGTATTTCGGCGCCGGAGCCACCCGGCGGGACCTGATCTTCGGCTATAGCGGCCGCAATCCCGGCGGCCACCGCAGCCTGGCCCAGGTGGCTGAAATAACTTTCAAACACAATCTGTCCAAATACCTCTGGACGGAATTTTACTATGGCCATGCTTTCGGCGGCAAGGCGGTGGACCGCTTGTTCGGGAACCATCAGGCGGACTTCTTCTTTGTCGAACTGAACCTGAAGTTCTGAAAAGAGCCGTCCCCTGCATGGGGATGGCGCCTCAGGCAAGGTGATTCAACCCGGTATGGGGAAGGAATGCCGAACCGGCAGGCCGGTTGGCCACCATACCCGGGGGGCCTGGGCCGTGAGTCCGGCTCCGGCCTGGGCGGGAACTGGGGAAAGAGGAGCCCCGGCGACAAACCCAGGGGCTAGGGGAGGAATACCTCCGGTTGCCCTCTCCTGAGGGGAACCCTAAAAAAGAAAAGGCAGAGGAGGTCTTAGACATATGTCAGCTTTACGGGATTTTTTTGCCTCACGCCTCGGCATCATCAGCGTGGGCGCTTTTATTGGGGTGTTCGCCGCCCTGTTGCAGAAGCTCGGCAATCCGGGAAACATGGGTATCTGCGTGGCCTGTTTTGAAAGGGACCTAGCCGGAGCCATCGGGCTGCACCGGGCTGCGGTGGTGCAGTATCTCCGGCCCGAAATCCTGGGCTTTGTCTTGGGGGCGATGCTCGCGGCCTTTGCCTTTAAGGAATTCCGCCCCCGGGCCGGGTCTGCCCCCATCGTCAGATTTGTGCTGGGGATGCTGGCGATGATGGGGGCCCTGGTCTTTCTGGGATGCCCCTGGCGGGCCCTGTTGCGCTTGGCCGGGGGCGACGGCAACGCCATTTTGGGTCTAGTGGGTCTGATTGCCGGCATCGGCCTGGGCACCCTCTTCTTCAAAGGAGGCTATAACCTGGGGAGGACGTCTTCCACCTACTTTTCGGTGGGGTGGCTGCTGCCCATAATTATCCTGGGATTGCTGGCATTAAGGCTTTTTGACCCGCAAATCCCCGGCCAGGAGAAAAGCGGCCTATTATTTTACAGTGTGAAAGGCCCGGGCGCGATGCACGCTCCCCTGGCCATTTCCCTGGTTGTCGGGTTGGCCATAGGTTTTGTGGCCCAACGCAGCCGTTTCTGCACCATGGGGGCCTTCCGGGATCTGTTGCTGTTCCGCCAGGTGCATCTCCTCACGGGGGTGATCGCCTTGCTGGGAGCCGCGTTCCTCACCAACCTGGCGCTGGGACAATTTCACCCCGGTTTTGCCCAACAGCCGGTGGCCCACACCATGCAGTTGTGGAATTTCGCCGGTATGGTGGTGGCGGGCCTGGCCTTCGCCCTGGCGGGCGGTTGCCCAGGACGGCAGCTTTTCATGGCCGGGGAAGGGGACGGGGACGCCGCGGTATTTGTCCTGGGAATGATCGTGGGAGCCGCGGTTTCCCATAATTTCGGCCTGGCCAGTTCCCCCCAGGGGGTAGGGCCCCATGGCATCGCCGGGGTGCTTATCAGCATGTTGATCCTGTTATTTATCGGCTTTACCATGCGGCAGAAAACTTCCTGAGGAGGCCCAAAGATGGAAAACCTGATTGATGCCCGGGGGCTCTCCTGCCCTCAGCCTGTACTGTTGACCCTTGAAAATCTCCAGAAGATTTCCCGGGGCGAGGTCGTGGTCCTGGTGGATACGGAAACCTCTAAGGAAAACGTCTCCCGAGCCGCTGCCAGCCTGGGCTGGCAGGTGAAAGAAGTGCAGTTCCAGGGCCGGGAATATCGGCTCACCTTGGGGAAGGATTAGGCCTGGCGACTCCCGGGCAAAAACCCCGGCCCTCACCCCCAAAAACCGAAGCCCGGAAGACACCCCCGGTTATTTGCCCTGGCCTCCCCCCGGGGGATGCAAAATGCCGTACAACAGTTCCAACCCGTCCACCAGACGGGGGGAGGGCCGGTCAAAAAGGTTGGAGTCCACCAAGTGGATACGACGGTTGCGGACGGCAGGCACCTGGGGCCATCTGGCCCAATCCTCCTGGACCCGGGCCCAGATTTCCCCTCTCGCCATGGTAGTAATGATGATGACCTCCGGACCAAGGGCCAGGATCTTTTCCCGGGAAACTTGGGGATAGGGAACCTTGCCCGCAGTCACATTTTCACCCCCAGCCGTGGTGATGAGCTCGTGGATAAAGGTGTTGCTCCCCACCGCCACCAGGGGATTGACACCGATCTGGAAAAACACCCGGGGGCGCTGGGGTACTTGGGCCACCAGGGATTTCACCCTCTCGACGCGCCGGCGCATGTGGGCCACCAGCTCTTGGGCCCGGGGGGACACCCCCAGCAATGCCCCCACCCCCAGGACACTGTCCATCACCCCTTCTAAATTGCGGGGGTCCGCGAGATACACGGGCACTCGCAAGTCGTCCAGCCTTTGCAAAACCTGGGGGGGATGATGATCCTTGACGCCGATGCACAGATCGGGGTTGAGGCCCAAGATCCGCTCCAGATCCGGCTCCGGATAAGGCCCGATCCTGGGCAATGCCAGGGCTTCCCCAGGAAAATCGCTGTAATTGCTCACCCCCCGCAACCGGGGCCCCTGCCCCAGGGCAAAGACGATCTCGGTGATGCTGGGGGCCAGGGCGATGATCCGCTGGGGCTCATCCGGCACCCTGACCAGGCGCCCCACCTGGTCGGTGATGACCCTGGCTGCGGCCGGGCCGGGGCCCGGACGCCAGAAGGCCGCCAGCAGACAAATCAACAGCAGGGCAAGTCTTAGCCCCCGGCCCCCCTGAAAAACAGCCATGGTATTACCTTTATGGTTCTCAAAAGTTAGTGGTCAGGCTGACCGTTAATAAACCATCCTGATGCCGCCCACGATACTGAAGCGGGGGAAGAATACCCCCAGGCTTCTTCCTGGAACCGGCCAAAGTGGGCGGCTTAGGGTTTGCCCCCAGGCCGGGCCCGGGCCGCCAACCCATTAATAAACGCCTCGCAGGCCATTTGCGCCGGCCGGGGCAGTTCCCCCGGAAAAGTCACCGTCTGCCACTCGGTCACCGGCTTCCCGGCCAGGTCCTGGGCAATCAGGCGGCAATAATCCGCAAACGCGCTCAGATCAAGGACCTGCCCCCGGGCAGACGTATCACTCAGGGCGAAAGCAGTTTCCATAAAGCCGGCGTAGCGCGGCTCCAGCATGACGCTTTCCCATAGGGGCAATATTTGCGCCCGGGAAGCCTCAGGGAGGTTCCGGACCAGTTCGTAAAGCCCCAACCGCCGCTCCTGAAGCCGCTGCCAGAGGGAGCGGCCGGAGGTGATGCCGTTCTGCCGGGCCACCGCCTCCCGCACTCCCTGGTAAACCGCCCGGCCCAGCAATTCCCCCATCTTGGAGTGTCCTCCGGCGTTATCTATGGCCGGGCCCCGGCCTCCCACCACGATGATGTTATCCGTGCCGGTCCCCGTGGCCTGGCAGGTTAGGGGTTGCTCCGAGCTGCGAATATCCAGGTCCTGGAGCGCGGCCGTCTTGGCCTCGGTGGCCGCGAGGAGGGCCCGGCTCATGGCCCGGGGAGATAACCGGCAGTTGGTCAATAAAATGATATTGATGGTTCCGGGTTCATAGAACCTGCCCTCATCATGGGAGAGGCGCAGGGCGTTGCCTTCCACCCCGGCGGTGACCAGGGCATAGACCTTTAGGTCCTTAAAATTGGCCTGCTGCACCGAGAGATTGGCCATGTCGGCCCCGGTGAACAGAAAACTGGTGTTTTGGCCGTCTTTTTTCAGGACCCGGTAGACCTGGGCCCTATCTTTGGCCAAACCCAAAAGGTGGGAGATTCCCCAACAGGGCGGCGGGGTGTAGTGGTTCCCCACGGTGAGGATGCCCTGGCGGGGCCCTTCCAGGGTGGAAATGACGGCCACGGGGGTTTTAAAGTCGATGCTGAGCGACTTGTGCTCAAAGTCCAAAATACGGCTGCGCACCACCCGGGCCTGCCGCACATAGGGGAGATCCAGGGTAAGAGGGTCACTGGCCAGAACTGCATCGGGCCGCACCCGGTTCTGGGGGTCGGCAAAGTCCTTAAGGTAGAGAGTGGCGGCCAGCCAGGCCACGAAGTCGGCGGCATGGACCGAGGCCCGGCAGGTGAGTTCACAGGGGAAACGGAAGATTTTCTCTTGCCGCACCGCGTCCACCTCTTGCCAACCCGGCTGCTGCACCAACTTTTGCGCCTGCTTCAGGTCACGGCCGCAGGTGAAGATGACCTGGGGGTTGAATTGTTGCCATTGGGCGAGGGTGATGGGAACCAGCGCCCCCTTTTTACCCAGGACGGGAGGGATGCCCCCGGCCTGGCGGATGTAGTCGTTCTGGAAGGAATCATCCCCGGGGACCACCATCTCCTTATCGCTCATCAGCCTTACCACCCGCACCCTACGGGAATCGGGAATCCGGGCGACTTTTTCCCGGATAAGCTCCAGCTTTTCCTGGATCCGGCGGCAAAGCGCCTCCGCCTGCTCCCCCCGCTGAAACATGGCCCCCAGGAGGCGCAGGTGTGCGAAAATATCCCGAACCGTATGGGCCTTCAGGTAGATTACTGGAATTCCCGAGTCCCGGAAGCGTTCCTGCACTTCCCTTTGAATATCGGTCACAAAAATGCAGTCAGGCTGACACTTGGCCACGGCCTGGGTCAAGGGGCGGAAGAAGCCGCCCACCACCGCGGGTTTCCCCAATCCCGGGGGGACGCGATCATAATAGGTTACTCCCTGCAAGGTATTTCCTACCCCCAGAGCCAGGAGCATTTCGGTGACCCCGGGGACCAGGGATACCACCCTTCGGGGGGGCTGGGTAATGGTCAGGGGGCGGTTGTAGGCATCGGTGAGGCTGACTTCGACTGCGCCTCCGGTCCCCAACGGCAGGACCAGCCAGCAGACGATCAGACCCAACCCCAGGCAAATCGAGGAAACCCGTGGGTGCATGAACCATCTCCTTCGCGCCTTTTATCCGGCGACGCCTTATACCGTAGGGGCGGACCCGTGTGTCCGCCCTGACATTGGGCCGACACATGGGTCGGCCCCTACAGTTTGTTGCATATCAATGGAAAACGGTATTAGATCTCCAGTCTGAGGCCCCCGATAATTTGGAACCGGGGGGAGGAATACCCAAACACCTCTTCATATTTCTTATCGAAGAGATTCTGGCCCCGGGCCATGAGTTGCACCCGGTTAACATAGCCCCACTTTTGCAACAAGGTGTAATAGACGGCCAGATCCGCGGTAAAAAAGCCGCCATTGAGCAACCGGCTGGCGTAGTAAGGGGGGCTGTTGTCCGGCCGCCGGTCATCCCGGGTACCGATGTAGAGGCCGTGGAAATTCACTTCCAGGGGGCCGTAGACGTAGTTTAAATCAAAATTCCAGGACTGCCGGGGACGGCGCAAGAGATTCCTGCCGGTGATGATATTGATATTCACCAGGCCCCCGTCATCCAGCACCTTGAGTTCGGTGAGATAGGTATAGGCGGTGCGCACGGCGAACCCTTTGAAGGGTTTCGCCCGGAAATAGAGTTCAAACCCCTTAGCGCGAGCCGCGGCAATATTGAAATAGCTGCCGGTGGTCCAACCGGTCTGGGTCCACTGGATCAGATCGGTAAAATGGTTTTCAAAATAGGTGAGCCCGCCTTGCACCCGGTTCTGCCACAGCCATTGGTCAAAGCCCACCTCCCAACTGACGTTCTTTTCCGGCATCAATTTGGGATTGCCGAGAAAAAATGGATTGAGAGAATTGGTTTCCGTGAAGGACGGCGCTTTCACCGCTTTGCCGCCCGCGGCCCGCAAGGTGGTGTCCGTTTCCGGAAAACGCAGGGCCGCGGAGGCCCGGGGACAGAATTCCAGCCGCTGGAAAGAGCGGTTGTCCTCGAGGCTGCCGCCCGCGGTGAGGAACAGGCGGTCCCAGACCCCCACCTGCTCCTGGAGATACCAACTGAAACTGCCCCGGCTGGCTTTATTCATGGTATCCCGGTAATCAAAGACATCCCAGTCCCAACCGTGGCTCCAGCCTTTAAACTGGGCCTGCCGCATCTCCACTCCCAGGGTCGTGGTGGAGCCCAGTCGCTCTTTGGACCCGAAGTGAAAATTGGACCGGTAATTGGCGGTCCATTGTTTCTCCAGATCCCGGCTATAATAATCGGTGGTCTGAAAGTTGACATCCTCTGGGTTGGCCGGATTGTTATACCGGGAATCAACCTTCAGGAATCCCAGCTTCAGTTCATTTTCCCACCAGGAAAAGGGCCAATAGTTTCCCGTCAAAGCGGTTAACATGGTCCCGGTTTTTTGGTTCTGGTCGGGGTCCAGGCCGTTGCCGCCGAGACTCTTGGCATCGAACCGGTCTCCGCTGCTGGTGGGAAAGCCATAATAGGAATTGACAAAGTAATGCGTCAGGGTGAGCTTCAGATTATCCGTGGGTTCCAGGTCAAAGCGGGAGTTCACCACATTGGACCCCAGGCGGTTATTGAGGGCCAGGATGCCGGTATCATCATAGCGGCCGTAGGCCAGGGAATAGGAAAAATTTTTCCATGAACCCTGGAAACTGATGCGCTGTTCCGCGATGAGGTTATTTTTGCCATGACCTTCGGCATGGCCGCCCCAGAGGCTGGTCATGGTAAGTTTGGGCGGACCATGCCCCTGGCGGGTGATCAAATTGATCACTCCGGTCATGGCGTCGTTCCCGTACAAAGAGCTCATGGGCCCCCGCACCACTTCGATGCGGTCCAAGTTGTCCACCGTCAATTTACCGGAGTCAAAGGCCCCGCCGGTATCATTGAGGCGAAACCCGTTAAGCATGAACAGGTTCATGTTGCTGTTGCCGCCCCGGAGGAAGAGAGAGGTGGCGCTGCCCCGGCCGCTGTTTTGCATGATGACGGCCCCGGGGACATCCCGGAGAAAGTCTTCCACCCGGGGCTCCTGGCGGCCTTCCATTTGTTGCCGGGTGATGATGGTGGTGGAAGTGCTGTTTTCTTTCAACGGCACTTCGGTGCCGGTGGCAGTCACCACTATTTCGTCTAATACCTGGACGTCCCGCCGGGCGACTTCCTCCCCCCAAAGGGGCATAATGCCGGTGAATACCGCCAGCAGGGAGAGACAGCCGCAATAGAGAGCTATTTTTCTCAATGCAGTACCCTCCCAGGCCCCCAAGCCGGTGATGGGTCATCCACCACCCGGGCCACGCCCGTGAGGCGCACCAGGGGATATAAAGGGTGCAGGCGGTCCGGCTCCGCCTGGGTCACCAGGAGGTAGATCGTTTCACAGCCCTGGGTTAACAGGAAGTGCCGGGCCTCATCCAGTTCCAGGATGCCCGGCTGGGAGACCACCACTGCCAAGGGGCCGGTGGCATGGCTCAGCCCCTGATAGTGGGCTCCGGCTATTAAGCCCGCCGGCGGCTCCCCTCCGCCCAGTAAATAAACGATTATGCCCTGTTTCATCATGCCCTCCGGGAAAATGAGATTAAGGGAGCCGATGCTCCCTGAGGCATGATCCACCCGGACAAAAAAAATCCCTGAGCCCGTGTGGACCCAAGGATTGCACCCAGCTTACTTGATCCCTGGTGTGGCTGAGGAGATTTTCCATCTCTCCGCAGCCGCTCCTTCCCCAATGCCTCGTTGGGGGAAGCAGTCGGCTTACAGGCAGGTCTTCTGACTCCCGGATCTTCCTAATCCCTGCGCCTTCCCGCCCTTTTGAGCAAGGGCAGTGGCGGTGTGCAGGTTTTGTCCCCGGTTACAGCGGCGGGACCGCGCCGGCCTTTCACCGGCTTCCCTTTTAAGCCCCGGAGGGCGCCTGTAGGTTAAATATTGTGATCTATATTAAGCCACCCTTTGCTTCTGTCAAGGGTAAAGTAGTCGGTTCAGAAATTAATCAAATCCTCTATACTGGCCACCACCTCCCTGGCGGTGCCCGGTTCCCTGCTGATATTGGCCTTGGCGTCGGAGATCACCGCCAGCAGGAAAGCATCCTCCGGGTGTCTGGCTTTTTCTTCCTTGAGTATTTCCTAGGCCGGGTGGAGGGCGTGGGGGAGCGGGGGTTTGCCCGCGCCGTTGGGGCCCAGGAGCCCGAAGACCTCCCCGGGGGCAATCTCCGGATTCAGGGCCGCCCTTTCCCGGTAATGTTTGCTCAGGTCATGGGTGATAATCATGATAACTTGGGGCACAGGAGCCGTTGTGATCCCAGGGATAACATCTCCACTTCCAAGCCATAGAGCCGGGCCATGGACCCGGCATCGATCACCTCCCCGGGCGGTCCCTGGGCCACCACCCGGCCTCCGGCCAGCAGAATGACCCGGTCGCCGAACAACAGGGCCAAATTGGGGTCATGGAGGGTGAGGAGCACCGTCAGGCGGCGTTGACGGGCCAGGTCCCGCACCAACTTCAAGACCGAGATCTGATTTTTAAAATCCAGATGGCTCGTGGGCTCATCCAGGAGGAAGATTTGGGGTTCCTGGGCCAGGCCGCGACCGATGAGCACCAGTTGCCTTTCCCCCCCGCTGATGCGGGTGTAAGGCTTGTGGGCCAACGCCTTGATCCCCAGAAGCTCGATAATCTCGGCCACCACTTCCTGGTCCTGCCGCCCGGGCTGGGACCAGAAACCCACCCGGGAAACCCGGCCCAGCAGGATCATCTCCCGCACCGTGTAGGGAAAGACCGGGTGATGCTCCTGGGGCACCAGGGCCAGCAACCGGGCCAGGTCCCGGCGGGGGAGGCCGGCCAGGGGTTGACCGGCCAGGGTGACCGCTCCGCCTTGGGGATGGATTTCCGCGCTCACACACCTGAGGATGGTGGTCTTGCCGGAGCCGTTCGGCCCCAACAGGACCGTGACTTCCCCCGGCAAGGCCTGAAGAGCCACCTGGTGGAGGATGCCCTGGCCGTTAAGCTGCACGGTGAGGTCGGTGACGGTGATCATGTCTTCCAGGACTCCAGGCCGCTTCTCTTCAAGAGAAAGATGAAGAACGGGGCGCCCCCCAGGGTGGTGATGATGCCCACGGGGATTTCTCCCCCCATGGCGGTGCGGGCGATACTGTCGGAGAGCACCATGAAACTGGCCCCCGCAGCCATGGATAAGGGAATCACCCGCCGGTTGTCCGGCCCCACGGCCATGCGGACGATATGGGGAATCATCAGCCCCACCCAACCGATGATGCCGCTCACCGAGACCGCTGCGGCCACCGCCACCGACGCGGCCAGGATAAAGAGACCCCGCTCCCTCCCCACTTCCAATCCCAGGGCTTTGGCTTCGGCATCGCCCATGGACAGGGCATTGAGGCGCCAGCGGCCCACCCAGATCAAGGCCGCGCCCCCCAGAATCCAGGGGGCCACCTTGGTAACCGCCGCCCAATCGGCCAGGGCCAGGCTGCCCAGGAGCCAGAAGACAATGTTGGCCAGCTTGTGGGGGTCCACCAAAAACTTAATGATGGACAACAAAGCCGCAAAAAAGGCGGAGACCACCACCCCCGCCAGGATGAGGGACAGGGTGGGCACCTCCCCCCGGGTCCGGGCCATGGCGAAGGTCAGGCCCGCGGCCAGCAGACTGAAGAGAAAAGCTCCCACTTGAATGGGGAGGGCCGGCAAAAAGGCCACCGTGACGGCGCAGCCGAAAGCCGCGCCCGAAGATAACCCCAGGATATAGGCGTCCACCAGGGGGTTGCGGAAGACCGCTTGCAGGGTGGCCCCGGAACAAGAGAGAGCCAGACCCACCAACAGGCCCAACACGATCCGGGGCAGGCGCACGTTGAGGATAATCGCCCGCACCTGCTCCGGTAAGGCTGCCGAGCCTGGATTCCAGGACAATGCCCGCCACAACTCCGACCAAGAGATGGGGTAGGCTCCCACCTGCAAGGCCAGCAGGAAGGCCGGCAGCGGCGAGAGCATCAGAATCCAATAGACCCAGGTCCTGGCCTTCACGGGCCTCCCCCATAACTGCGGCCGAAACAGGAGCGGTAAAACCGCGGCGCCTCTTTTGCCGCTTCCTCCTGGGAAATCGCCTGGGGATAAAAACAATGGGCCAGCCACCAGGCCAGGGGCACCAGCCGGGGCGGGGCCCGGTGAAGGAATCTGCCGCAGTAGGGGCGCCATCTGTTACAATAGATCGTTCTCGTAGGCATAGCGGGATATCCCCACGAAGCGGTCCCAGCCTCCCAGGGCGGCGACCAGTTCCTAGGCCTCAAACAACACCACCCGGTGGGCGTCCCCAAGCTCCTCCCCCTTTAACTCTGCACAAAAAAAACCACGAACATCGGGTAGCTTCTGCCGCCGGACCTTCGTGGTCTTCTTTCCCTCAAGTTAAGGACTGATCAGGCTCGGGAGTGCTTCATTGCGCCCCCAGTGTCTTCCTCATACCCCTAAAGACCGGCCGCTGTCAAGGGAAAACTCGCCAGCAATCCCTGGCGTCATGAACCCTAAAGGGATAGCGACACCCCAAAAGGAAAGGGGCTGACCACCTTTCCGTGGTCAACCCCTTATAATTTTTGCCTTATCCTGGTCGGGACGAGAGGATTTGAACCTCCGACCCCCTGAACCCCATGTGACCTGCACCCCTTGGAGAGGCATTTTATTCCTCTATTCTCAAGATGTCTCGCCTCCAAGGGGTGCAGTATAGATGGACTGATTATTGTTGTGGCGGTGGTTACCTTGCTTAATCCTCGCCGGAAAAGGTCTTTTCGATTGCTTCGCCGGCCTTTTTAATTCCTCTGCCAGTCGCTTCGCCGGCTTTTTTAATTCCTTTGCCGGTCGCTTCGCCTGCACGCTTTACTCCCCGTTTAGTGGCATCCGCGCCTCGCTCAATTCCCTTGCCCGCGGCCTGCCCGGCGCGCTCGATCTTTCCCGGAGGCGCACTTTGATGGGTTTCCGCTGCCGGAGTTTCTGGAGCCGGCTTGTTCGTTATTGCCTCCTCCGCAAAAGAGACGGAAGAAAAGACTCCCACTAGACAAAGCGCAACAAAGAACAAGAAAACCTTTTCTCCAATAGATCGTATCATTTCTGTAATAGTCATGGCTGCCCTCTCTCTTGTAAGCCGAGATTATGCGGAGATCTTAGCCACCGCAGAAAAAATGGTTTTGGGGACCTCTCTCCCCGAGTTTAAACCCGAAAAGGTTCCTTTCCTTCGCCCATGAGCAACGCCACTGGAAAACCGAGTAATACGTCTCCGACAGGCAATGTCTTGCCCGCAGAGAGTACCTCGCTCGTGATCACATTCCGCCAGGCAGCAGGTGCCCCGTTCGGCATTATCACCTCTGTGTCCTGCCATACTTGTCTTCCCAGAGGAAAATCTCCCTCTTGGACCAGGTGGCTGAGGAACCTTGGAGCAATGACCAGGGCCCATTGCCGCTGATACCTCCAGGCAAAGGCGATGACATGGCTCCTGAATCTTCCCGCCGACTCAAAGGGAAGATAAGCGCCGGCACGGAAGAGCTCTCGATTGGCTTTTTTTGCTTGGAGCGCCCGATAAATGAGAAAGAGTTTGATCTTTCCATCCTCTCTCGTGGCAAGGAGATCTTGGACCAGTCTGCCAATATCCGCATCTTCCTGTTCACGGATGCCAGCCAGCATGGCGCGCCTTTTTTCAAAATCTACCGGCCGACGGTTGTCAGGATCCACCAAGCTCAGGTCCCACAGTTCAGATCCCTGATAGAAATCAGGCACACCGGGTGAGGTAATTTTGATCAGTGTCTGCGAGAGGGAGTTGAGTATCCCGTAGTGAGAAACTCTCCGGCAAAACGGGATAAGTTCTTTCAGAAAGGCGTTGGCTTCTGAGCGGCCCAGGATTTTCTCCGCGAAGGAGACGTAAGCGTTTTCATACTCAGTGTCGGGTTTCAACCACGCGGTATGGACTTTGGCTTCCCGGACAGCTTTGACAATATATCCCTTAATTCTGGCAATGAACTCGGGATACTCGGCATCTGCAAATGGCCAGGCGCCAATCAGCGTCTGGTATAAAAAATACTCGTCGTTTCTATCCGGAACGGCTAAGCCGCGCAGGCGCTTTTTTTTGCCCTGGTTTATCTTGATCCAGGTCCGGAGTTTTTTTCGCCACTCGTCCGGCATCTCGGACAATACATTTATTCTGGCGCGCGCGTCTTCGCCTCTTTTGGTATCGTGAGTCGAGGTTGCATTTAAGGAATCCGGCCACAAGTCTCTTTTCTTCGCGTTGAAGTTGTGGAATTCTTCCAGCGAGCAGCCGAAGTGACCCGGCCGGCCACCTACCTCATTGAGTGACAAGAGCCGGTTGTACACATAATGGGTGGTATCTTCGACTCCCTTCGCCATTACCGGCCCGGTAACTTGCTGAAACCTCATGGCAAAGTGGAGCCAGTCCCGCTTCTCTTCTTCAGAAACATAATCGGGAAAGTCCAGGAGAAGGAATCTGCGTACGAACGTAAATCCATGTAATAGGGCGGGGAAATTGGCCCTGGCCCGGTCCACCGCGGCCAAAATGTACTTCCTGTCGTCGTCCGAGACCACAACCTGGTTGATGTAGGTCCGGTATACGGGAAATACTGCCAGGACTTCGGTCAAGGCTCTTTGCAGCGCCGTGAGAGTTATGTCGCTGCCATGGCGGTCCCGGCTGGAGATCTTCTTCAGGAGCTGGGCGAGGTTGTGGACGTCGCTCGCCATATCTTCCTGAATCATCAGCTTTTTGTTGTCGCGCACGACATCTTCATAAGAATTCTTTAAGCCAGTTACGCTGGCATAGATTCTGCTGAATGCTCGCGCATTTTCCTTTTGGCAAAACAACTCATTGACATAATTTGTAAAATCATAGCCGGTGGTTCCCTGGACCGGCCAAGAAGGTGGCAGGTTTTCCTGAAGATTGAGTATTTTTTCAACGATTATATAGTTTGCCGGTGCTTTTTTTCTCACTTTTTGCAGATAGCTTGCCGGATCGTACAGCCCATCAACATGGTCAATTCTTACACCGGTGACAACTTGTTTTTTAATCAGATCGAAAATCAGGCCGTGCGTGTAATTTAGAACGTGCTCGTCTTCCACTTTTAGTGAAATTAGCCCATTAACACAAAAAAAGCGGCGATAATTTATTTCTTCCGCGGCCACTTTCCAAAATGAAAGCCTGAAGACTTGTTGGGAAAGAAGGTCATCAAGAAAATTAAAACTCTCGGCCTTCTCCTTTGCACCATTGAAGGTCCGCACGTTTTCATCAACAAATGCCTTGATTACGGCATTGCTCTTGTAGAGTTCCCACATAGTGCGCTTGATGAATTCTATCTGGTTATGGCGCTCCTCCGGCTCACTGATAGAAGAAAGCGTCTTCAAGACGTAGAGGATGCCTAAAAGCTTGATAAAGTCGAAATTGTCTCCGGCAAGTTTCCTTTTTAACTGAGGCAAGTTGTTAAAAAAATTGAGATAAGATTCGATTCGTAACGGGAACGCGAGATTGTAGTAAGCCACCTTGAAGCCATCAGGACCGTATTGGAGGGCGATCTCTCCATCTTCGAGACATTCCCCATAGAACCAGCCAAGAAATGGCGCCAGAATTCTCTTGTTGAGGCTGGCGGCCGGATAATCCCAATCCACGTCGAAAAACTGAAAGTACCTGGAGCTGGAACCATTTTCCAAAATATCCATCAGCAGCCGATTGTCCGAATCCATCGCCATATGATTCGGGACAATATCCTGAATCCACCCCATGTTGTGCGCTTTTAGCTCCGCGGCCAGCCCCTCCAAGTCAGAGAGCCCGCCCAACTCAGGATTCAATTGATTGGGGTCAACCACATCATAGCCGTGGGTGCTGCCCTTGACGGCTTTGAATATGGGAGAAGCGTACAGGTCGGATATACCCAGGTCCGCCAGATAGGAAATGACTGGCTGCGCGGCCTGAAAGCCGAAGGCCGGATTGAATTGAAGCCGATAGGTCGCGGTTGGCATATTCATGAGAGACTTCCCGGTCTTCTATCCATGTGCAGGTTTGTTGTTTGCGGGGCATACGGGGACCCGCAGCAAAAAATTCTCGGCCAAGACCGTGTAATGGCGTAGCCATTCTTGCGCGTCTTGGTCGCCCAGGCCGGCCTTCTCCTGGAAGGTGGGACAATGGGCGTGAAGGATCTTGTAGCAGATGTTTTGGGTTTTCCAGAGATTAACCTCGAACGGCAAGGTCCGGACCAGTTGTGCAGCCTTATTCAACCTTTCTAAACGAGAAAGGTCGTCAGGTTGCTCGAGAAGTTGTTCGGCCAGACTCTCAATGTTAACGGCCAGTAACAAGCCTAGAGCAGTCGCATCCAGAGTGGCGCCGGCCAAACGAGCTTCTTCCAGAAGAGGTCTTACGACTTCGGGGTCAAGCCCCTCCCCTTGAAGCAACCTGCGAAGCTTGGCATTCAAGCACAAGTCCGCGGCGACCGACAGGACTTGGGGCCGTGGCGTGCCGGTCCCGGTCAGAAAGCGAATCAAGGGAGCGTGGTTCTCATAAATCGAGCTATAGGCAGCTTCAGCCTCTCTCAGAGTCGGCGTCATGATGATATTTAGGACTCTGCGCCGCTCATCGGCAAACAACGAGGTCAGAGAGTACGTGGACGTCCCGAAGTATTTACCCAGCAGAAGTATGGTCTTCGGGAAGTCAGCTCCGGCGAAAGCCGCGGAAATCTCTTGGGCCAGCGCTTCATATTTTTGCGCGCCCTGATATTCACCGGTGCCGCAGGCGATACTATGATCACCAAGATGCAGAACGCCAAAGCACAAGCTGGAGGATATGCGCGTAACCTCTGAAGTGACCGTGGCCCGCCCGATTACCAGCCTTGAGCCTCCGACCTGGAAGCTGCGGTAGTCCTCCCGGGTGGCGGAATACGCATAGATCGAGCTGCGTTCGCCGATGTCCTGGAACAGCGAGCTTAAGGCATAGTGGGCGCCCACGTCTTTCATATCGAGCATGAACGGCCTGACAAATTTCTCATATATGATGCGACCGTCACGGTGTTCAGATATGTTGCTTTTGGCCAGTTCAAGATGTTCGAGAAAGCCGGGTTCAAAGGAGTCGCTAAAAAGCTGGTCGGCCAATTGCAGAACTCTGCCGGCATATTTTATGTCCTGAACCGTCTCAGGTCCGGAAAGCTCGTCAAAAAACCAACCGCAACTTGTGTACATGAGCATGGCGTTGCGTTGGAGCTCCATAAGCTTCAGGACCGTGATCTCGTCCCCGGAGTTTAAGGGGCGGGTTGCGTGGCGGTTCATAAACGCCGTGATGCGCTCGGATGATCGATCCACGATGATGTCGATGTAGTCGTCCCGAGCCGCCCAGGGATCGGTCAGAAACTGTCTGGCCATTTGTTCAAAAGCCGGATTCACGGCATCGCGGAGCCAGTCCAGGGCCGCACGCAGAGGGGCGCGCCAACCCTGGTTCCAACCTGGGTGGCCACCGCTGTTGCACCCGCAATCGGACCGCCAACGTTCTATGCCGTGCTCGCAGCTCCACGAGCTGTTCTCAAAGATCTCCACTTCGTACTCCGGTGGATGATCCTCCAGGTACCGGCCATAATTCGTCACCTGCGCCAGTCCGTTGGACTCAAGGTGATGGAGGGCTTGCGCCAGGGCCATGTCGCCGTGGCGATGATGATGCCCATAGCTTTCGCCATCCGTGGCGATGTGGACGAGGCGAGGAGAGTCGTCGGCGAACGCGGACAGCAGGCGGTTGGCGAACACCTCGCCGTTGTCGAGCAATCCTTCAAATGCCAGAGCCTGTGAAATTTGACCGTCGTAAAAGAACAGGTTCATGACGCGGCCCGACGGCAGCGACACCCGGTAGGCTATGGCAGGATAGATTTTTCCACCACTCACGTCCTGCCATTCATTACCATCAAGGGGCCGAACCCGGCTTGCCTGCCTGGGGGCCAGTATGGCAAAGCCGATGCCGTGTTGGGCCATGAGGTCCAGGGTTTCCAGATCTACCGCCGTTTCCGGGAGCCACAACCCTTCCGGCTGGCGTCCAAAGCGGTATTCAAAATCTTTTATTCCCCAGATAATCTGGGTGTTCTTGTCGCGGCTATTGGCCAGCGGTAGGATCATGTGATTGTAGGCTTGGGCCAAGGCATTTCCATGACCGGAGAATTTCTCCAGGCTCTGCCGGTCAGCCGCTATAATTGCCTCATAGGCGTCGGTGGCGTACTTCTGCATCCAGAGCAAGACTGTCGGACCGAAGTTAAAGCTTATACTGGCATAATTGTTCACCAGTTGGGCGATTCGTCCTTCCGTATCCCAGATTCTCGACACGGCGTTGGCCGCGTAGCATTCGGCGGTGATCCGCTCGTTCCAGTCGTGGTACGGGAACGCCGAATCTTGGATCTCAATGGCCTCCAGCCAGGGGCTTTCTCTGGGAGGTTGATAAAAATGCCCATGGATACAAACAAATCGGTCCATCAGTTAGTCCTCCGTTTGCAGACTTACCATGAGAAAAGCATGTTTCGTCAAGGTCACCGAGACTTTCCCGTCTGAATGAAGCACTGTGGGCAGGTCGGGGCCTGGACCGTTCCAGCGTTCCTCTCCCGATGCCAGGCGTTTCAGCCAGCGTCCGTGAGGCAAGGGGACGTTGACCGACACAGTAGTGTCACCAAAATGGAAGATGGCGGCAAACTGCTCCTCGCGGCCCCAGCGCCGCACGACCAGGGTACTCTCCCTCTCCAAGCAAACGACTTCCAGGCGATCCTTGCTTAATCCCGCGCCCGCCCGAGTTTCATTTCTAAGCTTGATCAGTTCCTGGTACAATTCATACAGGATGCGATGCTTCCCCTGATGCCGCAGGTTGTGATCCAGGCTGGCGCTCTGCCGGGTCGCTTCTTCCTGAGGGTCCGGTGGCTCATCCGACCCCTGCAAATAGGGAAACTCTTCTCGACGCCCGCGGCGGACCAACTCTATCAGAGCCGGATCCGAATGGCTGACGAAATAAGGAAACGGCGCGGTCTCCCCGTATTCTTCACCCATGAACAGAAGGGGGATGAAAGGCGAAAGGAGCACCACAGCAGCAGCCAGCTTCAGCCCTTCGAAGGAGACCAAGGCGCTGAGCCGATCGCCTTTGAGACGGTTTCCCACCTGATCGTGGTTCTGGGCGCAGACCACGAACCGGAGTGCGGCCAGGTCTTTGGAGGTGTTCCCGTGTCGACGCCGTCGCGCCGGGGAATACGCTCCTGAATAGACAAACCCCTCGGCAAAGGCCTTCGCCAGATCTTGGATGCGTCCGAAATCTTCATAGTACCCGGTTCGCTCACCGGTAAGAAGCGTGTGGAGGGCATGATGGAAGTCGTCGTTCCATTGGGCGTCCAGTCCATAACCACCAAGCTCTGGAGGGCGAACAAGCCGGACGTCGTTTAAATCACTCTCGGCAATGACATAGATCCGGCGATTAAGCCGCTCGGCCTGCTCATGCACCGCAGAGGCCAATTCCTGCAGAAAATGGAGTGCAGAAAAATCAAAAATCCCGTGAACCGCATCGAGGCGCAAGGCATCGAGGCGAAATTCCGTTACCCACCAGAGCGCATTGTCAATAAAGAACCGCCTGACTTCGTCGCTGTCAGGCCCGTCAAAATTGATGGCTGAACCCCAGGGAGTGCGGTATCGGTCGGTGAAGTAGGGCCCAAAATCCTGGAGATAATTTCCTTCCGGCCCGAGATGGTTGTAAACCACATCCAGAATCACCGCCAAACCACGCTGATGGCACGCGTTGACAAGTCTCTTAAGGCCCTCAGGACCTCCATAAGAATTTTGCACCGCGAAAGGGTAAACGCCATCATAGCCCCAGTTGCGATCCCCCGGGAATTGAGCCACAGGCATGATCTCAATTGCGGTTATGCCCAGATCCTTCAGTTCATCCAGGTGTGGGACGATGGCGTCAAAGGTGCCTTGCGCAGTAAAAGTCCCCACATGGAGTTCGTAAATCACATAATGGGAGAAAGGTATTCCGGACCAGTGAAGCTCTTCCCAAACAAAATGGGGGTCAATGACCTGGGATGGCCCATGGACGCCTTCGGGCTGGAACTTGGAGGCGGGATCAGGACGTTCAGTGTTCCCATCGAGACGATAAAAATATCGGGTTCCCGGCTTAACCCCCTGCACCACACCATAGTGGTAGCCCCGGGAGACTTTTTCCAGGGGCACAATTCGCTCTTCTGGAGAAAGAATATGTACCTCCACCTGGTTAATCAAGGGGGCCCAGACGATGAATCCGCCTAGGCCTCCTCCCAGGTAGGTAGCTCCCAAACCACATTTAAAATTCACGCGATTCCCTCCCTCGTAGGAGCGAGGCAGCACTAAACTTTGAAGCAATGGCGATGGCTCGGTAGGGAAATCTGACGGTGCCCAAGGGGTTCCATTCGAATCTATGGTACTGGCCATCCCATGATCGGCACCGTGCTGATGCTGTTCTTCGGGCTACCCTCGATAACCCGATCGCTGTACGCCACGTAAACCAGCACATTGCGCTCGCGGTCGAAGAAGCGCACGACCTGAAGCTTTTTGAACAAGAGGCTGCGGTGCTCGTCGAAGACTCTCTCGCCGTCCTTGAGCTCGCCGACGATCTTGATCGGGCCGACCTGACGGCAGTCGATGCTGGCGTCACTCGTGTCCTCCGCCACGCCTAATGCGCCCTTCACCCCTCCCGTTTGCGCCCGGGCGATGTAACAGGCGACGCCCTGGACTTTGGGGTCGTTGAAGCTGTCGATCACGATCTTGTCGTTGGGCCCGAGCCAGCGAAATTGCGTGCTGACCGAGCCGGTCGTGCCGCGTTCGGGGCGACTGAAGACCCACCATCCGAAGAGCACAATGACCAAGAGAATCCCGCCGCCGAGAATAATTCCGATCCGTTTCATGATGGTTTGCCTGTATAGAGTAAATTTGCACCCCACCTTGGAGCCTTTGGGGGATAAAGCGATAGATGAGACGATGGTTAGCGATCATACGTTATTCCGACATTGGAGATCACGGTCACCTAGCCACCCTTCCTGCCGTTGTCTAACCAGGGGGAAAATAGTGCATCGACCACCTTTTTGCTCATCAGGTATATCTCTCTTCTCTCGTCAAGGAAGGACAAATTGACTATATCTCTTCATAGATGCCCTTTAGGCTGATCTAATTCTGGAGCTACCTTTTCTTGCTCGCATAAATGAGGAGCACACCACCACATACTATTGCCCCCACCCCGGCCCAGACAGGAACGTTGACCGTCTGCTTTTCCGCAATCGACATCTCGAGCGGGCCCAGCTTGATATCGTGAGTCTCCTTGGTGTAGCTGAACTTGCCGTATAGTAGCACCACGATGCCGGCCACAATCAGCACGATTGCCAAGATCTTGACTGTGCTCATCTCTTCTCCTCCTTAGTGGTAGCCCCGCAAGACTTTTTCCAGGGGCACAATTCGCTCTTCTGGAGAAAGAATATGTACCTCCACCTGGTTAATCAAGGGGGCCCAGACGATGAATCCGCCTAGGCCTCCTCCCAGGTAGGTAGCTCCCAAACCACATTTAAAATTCACCGCGATGCCCTCCCTCGTAGGAGCGAGGCAACACTAGACATCGAAGCAAAGGCGATGGCTCGGTAAGGAAAGCTGACGGTGCTCAAGGGGTTCCAGGTGATCCGCCGAGCCATTGTGGCCCAATAGTGGAAAGCATTATTTTTCCTTTGGTATTAATTTCTAATAACACTCAAATTCATAATGTCAATTCAGAACGGCGCCCAGGAACTTTGCCAAAAAGGTCTCGGCTTCCGGAGGTAAAGAGGTGAAATGGACCAGGAAGGCAGGGGGAGATTCGGAGAGGCGAGCCACCACTTTGCCGTAAAGGTCGTCGGAAATTTCGTGGTCGTCGGGGTCGTACAGGGAAATCCGCAGGTTCGCCAGTGGGGAGGGCAGGACCTTAGAGTGAATTTCGACCATATCATGGGCTATTTTGGTGATGGCGCCCCCATGCCCCAGCTCTCCGGTATGCTTCCAATCCACCACGGTAAACTGGACGGGTATCCCTTGCTTGAGTTCTATCCACGTAATCTCTTTTTTCGGGGGCAGAAAGAGCTGAAAATCTCCGCCGATACCTCCCACTTCATGGATGGTCAGCGGTTTGTTAACCCCTTTGGGCATAACCTTCCTGGCGCTGTCTATCCACAAGATATCGCCACATTCGTATAAGGTGCTTTCTGAAATAAAGATCTGGCCGCCCACCGTATAGGATTCAATGCGAGCCGTGAGGTTGACCGCGCGGCCCACCACGGCATACTTGATTCTCTTCTTAGAACCGATGTTGCCCATCACCACTTCGCCGGTGTTGATGCCGATGCCTAAAGCCACCTCGGGGTACCCGGCCTGGC
>Ga0299912_10000607_pt1 | contig 30014 bp, 28 predicted proteins | sample RVTome_2_FD_207667 | JGI IMG/M metagenome (GOLD analysis project Ga0299912, IMG submission 207667) | Soil microbial communities from uranium-contaminated site in the Upper Colorado River Basin, Wyoming, United States - RVT95D214 (version 2) ... | reverse complement strand
TGGCCTGGGCCGCGAAGCGGAGAAACTGGGTCACCGTCAGGTCCGTGTAAAGGGGCACCGTCTCCGGGAGATACCCCAGGGAACGACGCACCTCCAGGGACTGGCTGACGCAATCCCGGCCGTTGATACGGGCGGTCCCGGAAGAGGGGATCAGGAACCCGGCCAGGATCTTCAAAGTGGTGGTTTTGCCCGCGGCATTGGGCCCCAAAAAACCCATGATCTCCCCCGCGGCCACCCCAAAGTTCAGGCGGCTGATGGCCATGGTGGGGCCGTAATATTTGGTCAAGTCCTGAACTTCGATCATCATCTCCATGTTTGATCCCGCTTGACTGCCCTTGGTTAGCTCTCCACGATCAATGTTTTATTTTAACCCCTCTTTCCCATCTGGCAAGGGTCAAATTCGCCTGAGAGAGTAGGGGCTAAAAGTTTGAGGGAAAGAGTAGGCTTTTTATGAATCAATAAGCATGCGTTTGACAGATTGATTGTTTCAACTATAATAGTCATATTAAACATAACAATTAATAAAGAAGGTGATGGACGTGCTTAAAAAAATCTCCGCCATGAAGGCCCGGCAGAACCTGGGCCAACTCCTCAACGAAGTCTCCATCCGGGGAGACTCCTATATCATCGAACGGGCCGGCAAACCCCTGGCGGCCCTGGTGGACCTGGAGCGGTTCCAGCAGTTGCAGGAGGACCGGGAGGCCTCGTTGCAGGCGCTCAGAAACATCTGGAAAAAGATGCATGGAGCAGACGACCGGGAGACCCAAGGGGCTCTGGAAGAGGCCATCCGCGCGGCAAGAGATGAGAAGCTGAGAGTCTAGGCATGATGCGGGTGGTCCTGGACACCAACGTTTTCGTCAGCGCCCTTTTGGCCCCGAACAGCCCTCCCGCCGGAATTTTGGAGCTTGCCCTCCAAGGACGCCTTCGGTTGGTAATTTCTCCCGGCATCATTAGAGAAATCGGCCAGGTGTTGCTATATCCCAAGGTCAAAAAATCCCTGCAAAAGCACCGCCTCTCCACAGAAGAAGTGGCGGACGCCATTATTAAAATCCTCAAAGTCGCCACCATCACCCCGGGGGTGGAGATCGCCTCAGGCGTTTCTCCAGACCCGGCCGACGACATGGTGCTTGCCTGCGCCATAGAGGGCCGGGCCGATTTTATCATCTCCGGGGACCGGGACCTCACGGAGCTTGAGTCTTACAAGGGAATCAGAATTGTTACCCCGGCCGCCTTTGTTAAGTTATTGACTACACCGGAATGAAATAACGGGCCCTGCCCCTCCCCCCACAACGACGTCTCAACCCCTCTCTCGGAACGCGGCCATGGTGTGGGCCAGGCCCTCTTCCAGGCCCACCTGGGGCTGCCAGCCCAGCACTTCCCGGGCCAAATCGCAATTCAGGGCGCTGCGGCGCTGTTCCCCCGGTTTGGGGGGGCCGTGCGCCGGTCCCAGGGGCGAGGCGGTCATTTTTTGCAGGTGGAGATAGACGGTGAGGATATCGGTCTCCCGGCCGGTGCCGATATTAAAGATCCCGGCCTCGGGGTATTCCAGGGCCAGGAGGTTGGCCCCGGCAATGTCCCCCACATAGGTGAAATCCCGGGTCTGGAGGCCGTCGCCGTTGATCACCGGCTGCTGGCCGGCCAGGAACTTTTCCATGAAGATGGCCACCACCCCCGCCTCTCCCAGGCCGTTCTGCCGGGGGCCGTAGACGTTGGCGTAACGCAGGGACACAGGGATGATGCCGTATTCCCGGTGATAGAAGTGGAGGTAGTGCTCCACCGCCAGTTTGGCGATGCCGTAGGGGCTCTCCGGCCGGGGGGGGTCCGTCTCCCGGGCCGGGACCGGGGCCGCGTCCCCGTAAATGGCGCCGCCGGTGGAGGCAAAGATGAACTTGCGGACTCCGCTCCGGGCCGCGGCCTGGAGGATATTCAAAGTCCCCAGGATATTTTCCTGCGCGTCCAGGAGGGGGTCGCTCACCGACACCTGCACACTCATCTGGGCCGCGTGATGGATGATTGTCTCGGGGCGCCAGTCCAGGATGAGCTCATAAGTGAGGCCGTCCTTGATGTCATAAGGAAAAAACTGGGCCGCGGCCGGCACGAACTCCCGCCGGCCGGTGCTCAGGTTGTCCACCACCCCCACTTCGTGGCCTGCCGCCACAAGTAAGTCCGCCACGTGGGAACCGATGAATCCCGCGCCCCCGGTGATCAAAATCCGCTGCATGGGGTTAAAAACCTCCGGCAAAGATTGAATGGACCAAGAATTTATTTATCTTGCTGGTTGAATATCATAACGGAAGCAAGGAGGTCCTGGCAATTTTTTCATTTTCCGCCGCGGCAAAATTACCTATTTTTCCGATAGGAACAAAAAACAATGGACTTCCCTTAGGTCCTTGCTAAAATAAGGCTGTTATAAATTTGGGGGGAATATCGGCGAGATCGCTGGCCTGCCAGGAATTGCTTGCCGCAGGATGAATTTAGTGAGTTAAAAGGAGGGGGATATGTATCTTTGGGTCCGTTTCGGGGGTTTATTTCTATCTCTGGTTCTCCTGCTGGCGCCTTGGGGCCTCGGCGCGGCTGAGGCCCCCACGCTCACCCTGCCGGAGCTGATCTCCTTGGCCCTGCAATACAGCCCGGAGGTCAAGGCCAGTAAAAGCGAAGTCAGATTTGCCCAGGAGCAGCAGGCGGAAGTCAAGGGTTATTACTATCCGCAGATAGACGCCACGGTCATCGGCGGCGTGGTTCCCAACGCCCGCCGGCCTTATGTGAATGGGAACAGCATCGTTTACCCTGACCCCAGTAACAGGCTCCACGGGGTCAACGTCTTCGGGCGCCTGGACCTGAGCGTGGTGCAACCCCTTTACACCTTCGGCAAGATCGCCTACCGGGACCGGGCCGCGGGCAAAAACATCAAAGTCAAGGAAGCCGGGGTGGACGCCAAACGGGGGGAGGTCATCCTGCACGTGGCTGAGGCCTACTACGGCCTGGTGCTGGCGGAGCAGGGCAAGGACGCGGTGCGGGAAGCCCGCACTTACCTGACTGACACCCGGGACCGCATTACCCGCCTGCTGGAGATCAACTCCCCCAACGTCAGAGAAACGGACCGCTACCGTCTGGCGGTTTATGAAGGGGGGGTGGAAAAATTTGCGGCCCAGGCGGAAGAAGGGGCCAAGGTGGCCTACCTGGCCCTGAAGGCACTCATCGGCTACGACCCGAACCAGGACTTCCGGGTGCCCCCGGAGCTGCCCAACCCGGCAGCCGCCCCCGGTACCCTGGACCAACAAATCCGCACGGCCCTGGAGATGAGGCCCGAGTTCACCCAGCTGAAGGAAGGCCTGGTGGCCCGGCAACTGTTGGTGGACGCGGCCCGGGCCGACCAGTATCCTTCCCTCTTTGCCGCGGTCATGGGGGCCCTGGCCGGCGCTCCGGGCCGGGACACCACCCGGGATCCTTATATCAACGACTTCTTTAACCAGGCCTACGCCTTCCCGGTGGTGGGCCTGAAGTGGCACCTGGACTTCGGCATCTCCAAGGCCAAGGTCAAGCAGGCCCAGGCGGAACTGGAGCAGTTGCAACACAACCAGAGAGCGGCCCTGATGGGCATTCCCGTGGAAGTGGCCCAGGTCTACGGCAAGGTCCAGGAGAATTACAGGGCCTCCAAGGGGCTGGAAAAGTCCTACGTCAACGCCCGACGCTGGCTCATCACCGCGTTCAGCAACTTCGACATGGGGCTGGGGAAGATGGAGGACATCTTCGAGGCCTTCGAGAAGTACGGGGTCTTCCGGGGGGATTACCTGATGGCCCTGTACCAGTACAACCTGGCCACCGCTCAACTGGATAAGGCCACCGGCGCTTACCGCCGTACCCTGGCCGCGGCTACTCCTCCTCCGGCCCCGGCTCCGGCCCCGGCCAAGGCCAATTAGAAAGAGTTTTTTGATTGGGGGGAGGGGGCCAGGGGCCCCCCCAATCCCCATATTCAGGTACAAAAACGGGGAAGTCAGGGCCATCGGCCCCGACTTCCCCGGTCACTTTATAGGGGGTTGGGAGGGGAGTTTGAGGGGAGGGGAGGGGGAACCGTGTTCCCCCGCCCCTCAGAATTATTCTTGCCACGATCTCATATCTCAGGAAACTAACTCCGGCTGCAAGTCCTGGTTGTCTCTTCCCAGGGTGGCGGCCAAGTACTGGTCGTATTTCTCTTTTTTATCAGGAAAACGTCTCTTTAGCAAAATGGTATCGATGTTCCAGGTGCGGGATTTGGAGAGGCCGAAAAATATGCGGCCGTCCCTGGAGAAGCGGTACTGCCAGAAAGCTCCCTGGAAATGCTCCAATTCCTGGGTGGAAAACCGGGCCAGGGTTTTGGGGGGCAGTTTTTCTCCGGACAGCAAGGCCTCCAAAGTCGTTTTATTGATCCTCGCCAGGGCGTCCGGCAAAGAAGGGAAGACTTCGGGCACGTCCTGAATCTCATTAATATTTTGCAAAGCCCGGGGGGAAAACGACAAATTTTTATAAAGGGCCGTCAGCCAGATGGCATTGAGGCGCAGTCGCCCTTTGGCCTTCCTGATCTTCTTCCGGTAAAGGTCCGCTTCTGGGGCCTTTTCCGCCTCCGCCAGGCGGGAGGCGATATCTGTTTGCTCCGCGTCGATATTTTGCCGGTCCCGATCCAGGGAACGGAGCAAGACGAGGGCCTGGTTTTCCTCCAGCCGGGCCTTTTGCAACTCCCCCTGCAATTCCTCATTCCGATGAGCCTCGGATTGGAGTTTCCCTTCCAGCCCCCTGATGGTTTCTTGGGCTTCCAGGACCTGGTTGAGGGCTTTATCATGATCTTGGTCGAGTAACTTCCGCCTCAGGTCCAGGGTGTTGCGGCTGTATTCCAGCACCTGGATGCGCAGGTTCCGGGCTTCGATCTCCGTCTCAAATTGCTCTTCCTGGGCCCGGCGGAAGTGATTCTGGTAAATGGCGGTAATTAAACAGATGGCCCCGAAGCCGACGATAAATAACAGGTAACTGAGGAGGGTAAAGAAATAAGTGGAGTGGTCTGCGCTTTGCCAGGCCTTCAGCCAGTTCCCCTGATTCCACACGGTTTCCAGGAGAGAGGGCGGGCCTGGCGTTAAAAACGCAAAAGTACCCCCTCCCAGACTCCCGGTTTCCAGGCCGGGAAAGGTGCAGAACGGGGGACTTGTCGCACCTATCCCTGGGGTTAGCTGATAATTAGGGGAGAATTGATAGCGATCTAAGGGGTCCCGGAAAAAACCGAATTTCCTGGAAAATACTCCGTAGGTGCTACCACAAACCAACAACCTCTCTCTCGCGAGGCTGCTTTGCCAATACAATCTATTACTTTGTAAGGAGATTATCAGGACCACAAAACAGCTGAAAAGCCAGATGCCGAACCAAATAATATAGGGACTATAGAATTTATACTTCATGAGGCTCTATTTCTCTGGGAAGATCGGGGGATCAGCAAGTCAGGCCGGCGGCCCGGCCCTGGGGCCCATAATTATTTCCCTGCCGACAAAATGATCACCGTCACCTCCCGGATGTCCTGGTATTGGGGAGTAAAGCCCTCCATTTTGACGCCGCCGATATAGGGGCGCTGCACCTTGGCCCAGCACCGGGAAGTCACCAGGTCTTTGGCGCCGTCAAAGATAAAGTAGGCCTCCTTAAGCTCCTGGCCGCCCGGCAGCTTTTGGGGGCCGCGGTCCTGCTGTCCGGGCATCCGGTATTCCCGGGCCAGGCCCCGGTAGAAGGCCGCGACTTTCTCAAAGGGGTCCTGGGTCAGGTAGATGGTGGGCACCATCTCTTTGGTTTGCAGGGGGCTCTGGGCCGCGGCCTGGCGGGCCGCCTGGGTGCCGGCCTCATCCACCCGGGCTCCGGGGTAGGGCTTGAAGTCCGCGGCCGTCGCCGCGGTGGCAAGTGCCAAGGTCAACCCCACCAAAATCGAAAATATTCTCATTCCCGGCCTCCGGCGCATTGGCGTTCTGCCTGATTAAAAGAGCTTCTCCTGCTGGGGGGTCCGCCGCTCCTCCAGGCCGTGCTTGATCTCGGTGAGAGTCTCGTTGATCCGGAAGAAGATGATTAAGATCTCGCAGTAAATCCTGACGCCCAGGGGCCCCAAAACCAGCAACCCCAAGCCTTTTAAGACCTTGGGGCCGCCCCCGGATTGCCCGACGCCCAGGAGAATGTACGTCAGGCCGACGATGACGCAAATCCCCGCGGCGATCCAAAAAATGGCCTGGATAATGACGGGAGTAAGCATGGTGCGGAAGGCCAGAAAGTCTTTCATGGTTCCTCCTCTGGTTGTTGGGGGAGGGGGCTGGGAAAGATAGTGGTCAGTGGTCAGTAGCCAGTGGCCAGAAAAAGACAATTGATCGCTGGCTATCCAAGTACTCCACCTCCCATCAACCTCCCTTCCCAAACCCCTATAAGGGGTTGGGGGAGGGGGTTTGGGGGAGGGGGCAGGGGTCTGTGACCCCTGGCCCCCTCCCCCAAATCTTTTCCCTTTCCTTCCCCTAAATCTGCGCCGCGTGGAGGTGGGGGTCCTCGATGCGGTAAAAGACCGCGGGCGGTGAGACCACCGGCAGTTGGTCGATCTCCCGGAGGGCCTGCCGGGCGTTGGCCTCTTTGGCTTCGTGGGTGATCATGACGATGGGCACCGCGCCCTTGACCTCCCGGCCTTTCTGGATGACCGCGGCAATGCTGATGTTGTGTTTCCCCAGGATGCCGGAGATTTGGGACAGCACCCCGGGGCGGTCCAGGGCGGCGAAGCGGATGTAGTAGTTGGTCACCACCTCATCCAGGGGTTTTATAATCCGGGGGGTTTCCAGGGCCGTATCGCAGCCCAGGGGGGGCACCCGGCGGTTCACCCCCCGGGTCAGGTTCCGGGCCAAGTCCAGGATGTCGCTCACCACCGCGGAGGCCGTGGGCATCATCCCCGCGCCCTGGCCGTAAAGCAGAATGGGCCCCACCGCGTCGCCGGTGAGGTAAACGGCGTTGAACGCGCCGCTGACGTTGGCCAGCATGTGGTCCCGGGGGATGAGGGTGGGGTGCACCCGGGCCTCGATCATCTCCCCGTCGTTTCTGGTGATGGCCAGGAGTTTCATGGTGTAGCCGAATTCCCGGGCTAACTGCAAATCCAGGGGGTCCAGGTGGCTGATGCCGGACACGGCGATGGGCTCCAGGTTGAGGGGCGTGCAATAAGCCAGGCTCACCAGGATGGCCAGCTTGTGGGCGGTGTCAATGCCCTCCACGTCCAGGGTGGGGTCGGCCTCGGCATAGCCCCGGGCCTGGGCTTCGGCCAGGGCCTGGGCAAAGGACGCGCCCTCCTCCGACATCTGGGTGAGGATGTAGTTGGCGGTGCCGTTCAGGATGCCGAACATCTCCTGGATGCGGTTGGCGGCCAGACCCTGGCGCAGGGCCAGGATGAGGGGCACGCCGCCGCAGACCGCGGCTTCGAAGGCCACCTCCACGCCTTTTTGAGCCGCGGCGGCCAGGATCTCGTTGCCGTGGAGGGCCAGGAGGGCCTTATTGGCGGTGACCACGTGCCGGCCCCGAGAGACGGCCTCCAGGACCAGTTCCCGGGCGACGTCAGTGCCGCCGATGAGTTCCACCACGATGTCGATATCCGGGTCCTCCAGGATGTCCCGGTCCCGGGAGGTAAGGCGCTCCGGTTCCAAGGGGGCCGCGGCCCGGCGCTCCGGGTCGATTTCCGCCGCCCTTTTCAGGACCAACTCCGTGCCCAGGCGCCGGGCCAGCATGTCCCGGCGTTCGGTGAGGAGGCGCGCCACCCCCAGGCCCACGGTGCCCAGGCCGATGAGTCCCACATTGACCAAAAGGCTATTCCTTTTTCTGGTATTTTTTGGTGATGACTTCAATCTCTTCAGGGGTCATACGCATAACCTTCCTGAGCCCCCGGATCGCCTGGTTGGTGCGCTGCACGTTTTCCACCAAAGCGAAGCGCACGTATTCGTCGCCGAACTCCCCGAAGCCCAACCCCGGGGCCACGGCCACCTTGGCCTCCTCAATGAGCATCAGGGAGAAATTGATGGAGAGCAGGTGGCGGAACTTCCTGGGGATGCGGGTCCAGACGAACATGGTCCCCTTGGGAGGCTCTACCGGCCAGCCTTTGATGTTGTGCAGCCCCCGGCAGAGCGCGTCCCGGCGCTCCTTGTAGGTGGCCACGATCTGCTCCACGCAGTCGTAGGGTCCGTTCAAGGCGATGATGGCGGCGATCTGGATGGGCTGGAAGACCCCGTAGTCCAGGTAGCTCTTGATGCGGGTCAAAGCGTGCACCAGACGCTGGTTGCCCACCACGAAGCCCATGCGCCAGCCGGGCATGTTGTAGCTCTTGCTTAAAGAAAAGAGTTCCACCCCCACTTCCTTGGCCCCGGGCACCTGGAGGAAACTGGGGGCCTTATAGCCGTCGAAGACCAGGTCGGCGTAGGCGAAGTCGTGGATGATCAACACCTGGTACTTATTGGCATACTCCACGATGCGCGTGAAAAAGTCCAGGTCCACGCACCTGGTGGTGGGATTGTGGGGAAAAGAAATAATGAGCATCTTGGGCCGGGGCCGAATCAGTTCGGTGATGTTGTGCAAGTCCTCGAAAAAATCCCGGTCGTGGGTCAGGGGGATGCTCACCAACTGGCCCCCGGAAATGACCACCGAGGCCGCGTGTATAGGATAGGTGGGGTTGGGCACCAACACCACGTCCCCGGACTCCACCGTGGCCAGGACCAGGTGGGAGAGCCCCTCCTTGGCGCCGATGGTGGCGATGGCCTCGGTCTCCGGATCGATGTCCACGTCGAAGCGGCGCTTGTACCAGTCGGAGATGGCCACCCGCAGCTTGGTGATCCCCCGGGACGCGGAGTAACGGTGATTGGCGGCCTTGCCCGCGGCTTCCACGAGTTTGTCCACAATGTGTTGCGGGGTGGGCATATCGGGGTTGCCCATCCCCAGGTCGATAATGTCTTCGCCCCGGCGCCGGGCCATCATCTTCAGGGCGTTGACGGTGGCAAAGACATAGGGGGGCAGGCGCTTCATCCGGGGAAATTCTTCAATGGCCATGTGCATCTCCTTAAGGCTAAACAGGCGATATTTCCAAGAAATTATTATCCCAAATGAGCCGGATTTGTCAAAGGATTTGGGGGGCTCAGGTTCTGGGGGAGGGGGCCAGGGGCCATTGGCCCCTCCGCCCACTCACCATATTTCTTGAATTAGCCGATGGTAAAGGAGTATAAAATGATTATTTATTTTTATCAGAAACGGCCGCGGCTGGGGCGGTCCGGAGAAAGGCATAATTAAACCCATTCAGAGAGCCCTGCAAAATACCCTTTTGTCATTCTGAGCGTAGCGAAGAATCTAGATTCTTCGGTGGCTTCGCTCCCTCAGAATGACAAAGTGGGCCACTTTTGCAGAGGTCTTTTTCTGGCCAGGAAACGGCAAAGGAGGTCAAACATGGCAAAGGTGGCGATTAACGGTATGGGCCGCATCGGCAGGGCCGCGTTCAAGATCATTCTGGACACCCCGGAATTTGAACTGGTGGCGGTCAATGATCTGATGGACCTGGATAACCTGGCCTACTTGCTCAAGTATGACACGGTGTACGGCAGGTACGAGAAAAAAGTGGAAGTCAGCGGCAAGGCCCTGGTGGTGGACGGCAAACAATATCCGGTATTCAGCGAAAGAGACCCGGCCCAGCTCCCCTGGGGGAAGCTTAAGGTGGACGTGGTCTTTGAGTGCACCGGCGTCTTCACCAACAATGAGGGCCTGCAAAAACACGTCCAGGCCGGGGCCAAGCTGGTCTATCTCTCCGCACCCCCCAAGGGCGAAGACGTCTGCACCATCGTCCACGGGGTGACCAAGCCGGAAGGCGGAGTGAACGTCATCTCCTGCGCTTCCTGCACCACCAACTGCATCACCCCGGTGGTGGAGATCATGATCCGCAGAATCGGCGTCAAAAAGGCCATTATGACCACCATCCACGCCTACACCTCCAGCCAGGCCATTGTGGACGGGCCGGCCAAGAAGTGGCGCCGGGGCCGGGCCGGGGCCGCCAATTTTGTGCCCACCTCCACCGGCGCGGCCAAGGCCACCACCAACTGCCTGCCCCAACTAAAGGGCAAATTTGACGGCGTGGCGGTCAGGGGCCCGGTGCCCGCCGGCTCCATGGCGGACCTGGTCTTTGTCACCGAGCGGCCCACCAGCGTGGAAGAAGTGAACCGCATCTTCCAGGAAGAGGCCCAGACCCCCCGTTATAAGGGCATCCTGGGCGTGGCCGAAGCCCCCCTGGTTTCGTCCGACATCATCAAGGACTCCCGGGCCTCGGTGGTGGACCTGGAAATGACCCAGGTGGTGGACGGGGACCTGGTGAAGATCATGAGCTGGTACGACAACGAATGGGGTTATACCAACCAGATGGTCAAGGAAGCGGCCCGGGCGGTGAAGGAAGCGAAACTTTAGGTGAGCCTGATTCTGAGGGAAGGGCAAGGGGCACAAGCGTCTCGCCGGTGGTAGCCCCCGGCCCATGCCATCAATTAATCACTTTCCACCAAGCCATAAGAAAGGGGTTGCGGCCTAAGTCCGCAACCCCTTGTTTTTTCTGGTAGGCGGTACTGGATTTGAACCAGTGACTTCCACCGTGTGAGTGTGAAGGAAATTACTAAAAATATCAGACACTAAACAATAACCTCTAAGAAACTATAAGAAAACCGGTCACCAGGTTTTATCCTGGTGGCCGGTTTTTTTCCTGTTTGGGGGTATTGTGGCAGCAAAATGGTAGCAGAATTCTTGACCTGAAACCATTATGATTTAAGAGTTTTTGGGGATAGAGTACGCAACCCGACACGGCGTTTTTCTGGATCGCCTTTCCCTGATTCAGCCCGAGACCCGCAACAGGAGGTGACCAATGTCATTTCTGGCTACTTTAGGAAATTCCTTAACACTATTGAGTCTATCTGAAAAGAGATTAAATGAGGTACTTTCTCCCGGATTAGGGGACTGAATTCAACCTACCCCTTCGAAGTTTCGGAATCTCCAAATTCTTGAAGCAAAAATCAAGATGATTGAGACAGTTCATGATGAATATTTTTTTATGGCCATAGGTTATGGCCAGTATGCTAACGATCATCTCCAAGAAAACCCTGCGCTTCCTTTTAACTATCGTATGGTTACTAAATTTGATGTCTGCCCGGCGGTCGGTACCCTTCTGGATTACATGGCGCTGGGACCCACGGCCTCCGGTTGACTGGGAAGTTCTTCCGTGGGGGCGGCTCGTCCCCCCTTCTTTGCCGTCTTCCTTTTCATAACCTGCGGTTTCCCGGTTACCGGCGCATCCTTCAGATACCGGGCCTGAATCCAACCTTCCGTGCCTCCCCCCAGTTCCCGCACTTTGTACCATTTGGGGCCGGACTGGGATATTATTTCCATCTTGTCGTTTAATTTCACGACCTTCACCACCTGGGAACTCATGAGGGGCAAATTGGTGAGGTTGGCTTCCGGCGCGGCCACATAATGGACGCTTTTTCCGGGGGCAGGCTCAGTTTGCACTCTTGGGGGGCTCTCGGAGAGCTGCGCCGCGACCAGGGGAACTTGCCCCAGCAATTCACCCCGAATCCAGCCCTGCTGGTTGCTGCGTGACAACTTCACCAGGTGCCAGCCCCCCTCCTTCTTTTCCATTACCTCCACCTGGTCGGATTTATGCACTTCCGCCACTTCCCGGCAATCAGGCAGGGGGCATTCCCGTAGATAGGTGACCAGGGGGGTAACATAAGAAAATTCCGGCTTGGGGGCGGGGTTGGAGGCGCAGGCGCCGCAGAGCAACAGGGCCGGCAACAAAACCAGAATTCTGCCACTACCTTGCAATTTCATGGGGTTATCTCCATCGACTAGTTCTTACCCACCAGTTCTAATTTGTCGATTCTCCATTTATTGGTCTCATTGGAGAACCATACTTTGAATGTTTGGGTGAATCTTTTTGATTCATCGCTATCCGCGTTTTGATACTCTATATTCCAGGTAACCTGCGCTAAGGCATTGCCGGTAATGAGAAGTTTCACCTCGTCTAATTTGAATTCCAGGTCGAGATAATTGTAAAGATCCCAGTTTCTCATGGTCGCCTGGCGTTTTTTATCTAAATCAGGAAAATTACGGGAATAATATTTCATATACCGGTCAAGGTCTTTCTTTAATTGGGCTTCCCGCATATTTTGGAGGAGCTCTTCCAATTGCTTTTTTATTACCTCCACTGTCGGCAAGGATTCGGTCGCTGGGGAGAGGGGAGCGACTGCCGTCTTAACGGCAGGCGCAGGCGCCAGAACCTGCGGACTTGGAGCCGGGGCGCTTTTTTCCTTACTTTCTCCTGGAATAGAGGGCCCTATCGACAGGCGGGGTTGGTGGTGCCCCAGAAAAAACCACCAGATTCCCAAAAAGATAACCAGTATAGAGGCGCCCACCAGGGCAATGCCCCGGGGTTGCGCCCGCCAGCCGGTCAGCGCGGCTTGATAGCCGAGAGGGATTGCCGGAGACTGCTTCAAATAAGTCGCCGCCAGCGGGCTTTGGCAGTTGTGGCACAGTTTCTGGGAGGCTGGAACCCTGGTGCCGCACTCGGTACAAAAAGACAGATCCGCCTCAGGGGCTTTCAGGGTGGCCCCACAAGATCTGCAAAAGGAGTTTTGCTCCTGGCAGGGGGCGCCGCAGACAGGACAGTCTTTCATAACTCACCGATAATAAAAATCGGCCACCCCCAGGAAATACTTGAATGCTTTTAAGGAAGTTAGGAATCGGCTAACCCTTAATCTTGTCCTCCGCATGGGGGGCGGTTTCCTGGTCCAGCACTTGCCTTACTGCTGCCGCCAAAGTGTCAATTTTGAAAGGTTTCTGAATAAAGGTGTCTTTTTCTCCGAACTGGCCATGAATGGCCACGTCTTCCGCATAACCGGACATGTAGAGCACTTTGGTCTGGGGGGTCAAGGAAGCCCAACGTTCCGCCAGTTCCTTGCCGGTCATTCCCGGCAACACCAAATCCGTAAGCAGCAAATGGATGGGGCCGGGGTGCTGTTCCTTGATTTCCAGAGCCTCGCCGGGGGTGCCTGCCTCCAGCACCTGGTAACCCCAGTACTGCAGCATTCTTCGGGTTACCTCCCGTACGGTCTGATCATCCTCCACCAGGAGAATGGTTTCTGATCCCCTGTGGGAAGCCCCGCTGGCCGGCGCCTGGCTCAATTGGGGCTCCTTTGCCGGCCCGTTGGAGATGGGCAGGTAAATGTTAAAAATGGCGCCTCCCCCCGGTTCACTGGACACCTCAATATGGCCCTGGCTCTGTTTGACGATGCTATAGACCGTGGAGAGCCCTATCCCGGTACCCTGGCCGCATTTCTTGGTAGTGAAGAAAGGTTCGAAGATGTGGGCCAGGGTTTCTTCATCCATACCGATGCCCGTATCGCTGATACCCAAGAGTACATAAGATCCGGGATGGAAGTTGAGGTGCTGCCGGGAGAATTTCTCGTCCAGGATGACATTGGCGGTCTTGATGGTGAGCTTGCCACCCTGGGGCATGGCGTCTTTGGCATTGATCACCAGGTTCATGATGAGCTGTTCCAACTGTTCAGGGTCGGCTTTCACGGTGCCCAGTTTCGGATCCAATGCATTGATCAGATTAATATTCTCCCCGATAAGCCGGTGCAGCATTTTACCCAGATCGTCGACAATGGTATTCAGATGGACAATTTGCTGTTGTGGGGCCTCCTTCCGGCAGAACCCCAAAAGTTGCCGGGTCAGGGAAGTTGCCCGTTCCGAGGCCTTTTTAATTTCTTCCAGATCCTCCCGCATTGGATCCTGTTTATCTAAGGTGCTCATCAAGATATCGCTGTACCCGGTGATGGCGGTGAGGATATTGTTGAAATCGTGGGCTACACCTCCCGCTAACCTGCCGATGGCCTCCATCTTTTGGGCCCGGTGCAGCTGTTCCTCCAGTCTTTTCCGTAAGATGAACTCGTGGTTGGCCCGAAGCAGGTAGCGCACGCGGTGGCCCAAAAGGCCCCAGTTGATGGGTTTGGTAATAAAATCAGTGGCCCCCAGCTCGTAGGCCCGGTTGATGGAATCAATATCCTCCACGATGGTCACCATGACAATGGGGACGCGATCACCGCCGGGCAATTGCCGGAGCGCGGCGCAGGCGTCAAAGCCGTCCATCACCGGCATTAACACATCCAACAGGACCATATCGGGGCGGTGGCGCTTAAAAGCTTCCAGGGCCTGGCTGCCATCCGTCACTTCCACCACTTCCATATCGACCTGTTCCAATGCCGCCCGGATGAGGAGGAGCATGCTGCGGTCGTCATCCGCGACCAGCACCAGCGGTCGAGTTCGGGAAACCTGGGTTTCCATTACAATAATCTCCTGCCCAATTCCTGGGCCAGGGCCTCCTGGAATTTTGCATATTCCAGAGAGAGCTCGTCCAGGACCACCCGGGCTTTTTCGGGGGAGGTGAGGGCCGTGTCTTCCAGTTTTTTTACCAGGTTGGCCACGCTGACCGCACCCAGATTGGCGCTACTGGACTTCAGGTTGTGGGTCGTTCTTTGCAAGGCCCGGAGATCTCCCTGGCCTAAGGCTTCCTGCAGGTCTTCCAGGGACCTGGGGGTCTCACTCAGGTACGCCTGGACCACCCTGGTCAATAAGTCCGGGGCCCCCTCTCGTTGCAAGGCCCGAATGTTCTCCAAGGCCTTGGGGTCCATTACCGGGGCAGCATAGATCCCGGAAAGGGGGGAAGGGTCTCCCGGCAGAGGTTTGGCTGCCGGCGCTTTTTCCGGGGTAAGATTTCCGGTCAGCCAGCGGTCCAACATCCCTTGCAGCTGCTCCCGGGTAAAGGGTTTGCTCAAATAATCGTCCATCCCGGCAGCCAAGCACCTCTCCCGCTCAGCCGGCAGGGCATGTGCGGTTAAGGCAATAATGGGGATGTGCCGGCGCCTGGGGCTACCCTCCTGGTGGGGGTGGTTGCCTCCTCGCACCCGGGAATTTTGCTGGGCTTCGGCTTCCCTGATGGCCCTGGTCGCGGCATAACCGTCCATCTCGGGCATCTGGCAGTCCATCAAAATCAGGTCAAAGGATTCACCGGTCGCGGCTGCCAAGGTTTCCCGGCCGTTCGCCGCCAGCTTGACCTGATAGCCCAGCAGCTCCAACATGTTCAAGGCGACTTCCTGGTTGACGGGATTATCTTCCGCCAGCAGGATACGCCTGGAACCATCAGGAGGTGCGGCCGCGGGGACGGTATCCTCCAGAGTGCGGTCCGGTTTGGGGAAGCCGGCGCCTGCCCCGGCAAGGTCCATCACCTTGATGAGGCAGTGATATAGTTTTAAGGGACCCACCGGCTTAAAAAGAATGGCGGCGATGCCCGCGTCCCGGGCCTCAGCCTCATTCACCTGCTCATTTACGGAGGTCAGCATTACCAGGGGAATTTTCCTGCCCCCGGGATCCCCGTTAAGGGCCCGGGCCAACTCCAGGCCGTCCGTGTCTGGCCTGGTAAGGTTGATAATGGCCAGATTAAAAGGCTCGCCCAGGGTAACGGCGCGGTGCAGCATTTTCAAAGCCTGGAAGGCATTTTCCCCACTTTCCTGGCGCATTTTCCAGGCCGCGATCTGCTGCTGCAGGATGCGCCGGTGGGTCTGATTGTCATCGATGACGAGGATTCTCAAACCCTCCAGGAGATCGAGACGGGGCAGATGTTGGGCCATTTCCGCAGGCTGTTTCTGCAAACGGGCGTTAAACCGGAAAGTGGAGCCCTTCCCTGGTTTGCTCTCCACGCTCAGGGTGCCGCCCATCAATCCTACGAGTTGTTGGGTGATGGCCAACCCCAAACCCGTCCCCCCATATTTGCGGGCCATGGACCCGTCCGCCTGGGTGAAGGACTCGAAGATCCGGGCCTGGACCTCCGGGGCAATGCCGATGCCGGTATCGCTGACCTCAAAGCGCAGCCACACCGCCTCTCTCTCCCCCTCCTCCAGGAGCTCGATGTACACCATTACCTCCCCTTGGTCCGTGAACTTAATGGCATTGTTCAGGAGGTTGGTGAGAACTTGACGGAGGCGCCCGGGATCGCCCAGCAAGGCCGTGGGGGTCTCGGCGGACAGCCCGCAGGCCAGCTCCAGCCTCTTGGTTTGGGCGTTTTCTGCGAAGAGTTCCAAGAGCTCTTCGATTATCTGGTTTAAATCAAAGGGAAGGCTTTCCAGGGTCAGTTTGCCCTGCTCCATCTTGGAAAAGTCCAGGATATCGTTGAGGATATGCATCAAGGTTTGGCCGGACCGATGGATGGTTTCGGCAAACCGCTGCTGTTGGCCGGTCAAAGGAGTGTTTAATAATAACTCCGCCATGCCCAGCACCCCGTTCATGGGCGTGCGGATTTCATGGCTCATATTGGCCAATAACTGGGACTTGGCCAGGCTGGAGGCCTCCGCGGCCTCCCGGGCGGCGATCAATTCTTGCTGGGATTTTTCCAAGGCCGCGGTCATGCGGTTGAAGGAATTGGCCAGGCTTTCCACTTCGTCACCTGTGGTAATTTCCGCCCTGGCCGTCAAGTCGCCCGCCGCCACCCGCCGGGTGATCTGGTTCAAGGCGCTGATGGGCGCACTCAATTTTCTGGCAAACAGATAAGAAACCAGCAGGCCGATGGCGATGCAGATCAACCCCAGCCAGGTGGTTTTGTGATAAATGGACCTGACGTCGGCGTGAAAAATCTCCAGGGAAAGCCCCATGTGAATCCAACCCCAGTCAACGCCTGAATGGCTGATGGGATAGGAATAGTGGAGGACCTCTTGCCCCACGAGATCGCTTTTGGTAAAGAGGCCCTGGGGGAATTTATCCAGGTCCGGCCGCCAAAAATTATCTAAATTTCGATGATACCATTTATCCCGTAGATGTATCAAAGAATAGCCATCTTGTCTGGTGATCACTAAATAAATAATAGATTTGTTGTTATTTAATATTTTCATACAATGATCTACCAGAGAACTATAATCTTGTTCCACAATGGATTTATTGGTGATTTGAGCGATGGACGTGGCCATCACCTTTGCCTTCGCCAGCATATTGTCAATTATTAACTGTTTCTGATATGGTGTAAATGTTATTAAAAACACGATGATAGTAATAACAATGACCGACCAGCAGAGTAATGTAGTTTTGACCAATAAACCCTGTTCTTTTAAATGACCGGCTAATCCAGGAATTGCCAGTTTTTGCAAGCAATTTTTGGCGCTAAATTTCATATTTTTAAGGATTATAGAGAGTTCCATAACCAGGGGCATTTATCCTTTTTCTTCAACGGGTCGCATTTCCCCAAAAGTTCCGCCTAGCCAACCCCGGCCCACCTTAACCCCGGGACCCTGGTTTGCCGGAGGCTTGCCTCTCCCAAGTTATTTGCCAACCCATTCCTGCAATCACTTCAGCGAATTTGGCAACCTACCTCGTTCAGATAATCGACCTTATTAGTTTAGTCCTTTAAAAAGAATGCGCTCAGAATGGATAACCTCAGCAATTAATTAATAAAATAAATTCCTGAGTAGGGTGATAAAGGTCTTCGTGGTTTTGCGTTTCGCCCCACCTTTAATCCTGGAGGCAAGTTAGGGAAGATCGCGGGGACACCTAAGATCAGGATATGCCAAATCGCCTCTTCTCAGGCTTGGACTTGCTTATTTGTTTAAAGATATCCTTAAAGATGGTAGGGGAATGATATGTGGAATCCCCCCGAAAATAGATCACTTGCCAGGATCGTCAATTATCGCTTGAGTAAGAAAACTTCAGGATATGATCTGAATATCAGAGCTGGGGTGAATTGACACAAAGATGGAGAAGACGGACCTTTATGCCGCTGCCGAAATGGTGCGGCAGCCCTCAAGCAGATCCAAGGAGGTTTCTTTACTGGCTAGGCTGGTAACGGAGTCCTGCCAGAAATTTTTTCCAAGCATTGATTTGGGTGAAGAAACTGAGACCGATACGGTATCGCATTGGGGCCAGATCTATTCTTTTGATCCACGCCACTCGCCCGGCAAAACGATAGGCCTCATTCTCTTTGGGCCTAACCGAGGGCAGAGATAGGCCAAATTCTGCTGAGTCTCCGATTGCTATCGGATAACGAGTTTCTAATTGAGCCCCGAGAGAAGAGATATCTAATAGATAGGTACCAGGGCAAGATCGTCTATTTACTTCTTCTACCTTAAGTTTGCATCGAACCCGCTCTTCTCTGCGGCGATCCAAAGCATTCATCTATTTTTCCCTCAGTTAAATATTATCCACCTATATTATTATCGGCAGCTTCTTGCAAAAACTTGATGAACTAAGCAAATTATATTTTCTTCATTGCCATCCAAAGTTAATCAGCCTGGTTTATTCAAGATAGCTTGCCATTATCGATACATCCAACAATTGGGTACTATTGGGTGCATATCTTCCTATGCTATAACCCAACAGGAAGAATTTCTTCGCATTGAAAAATTGAATTTTTCCCATGGCCAACATATTGACAGGGGGGGTAGGAGTCCCGGTGCTCGGTTTTCGGTTTTGGACCAAGAAGCAGGGACCAGGACGGGGGCATTCCAATTTGGAGATTTAGCGCAAAAGTCTCGGGCCTTACCAAAACTCAGTTTTTGGGGAGAGTGGTAGCAAAATGGTAGCAGAAATCTAAAGGGGTCACGGTTGATAACCGTAACCCCTTGAATTTGCTGGTAGGCGGTACTGGATTTGAACCAGTGACTTCCACCGTGTGAGGATGGCACTCTACCACTGAGTTAACCGCCCGTTGGATATATCTAATTTATTAATCCAAAATTTTTCTTTTGGCAAGTCCCCGGGGGCCGTGAGGGGGGAGATTTTGGCTGGATGAGCAGGACAAATAACGGGCTAACCCTTCTTAAGCTCAATCACCACCAACAGGTAGCACAGGCGTCTCGCCTGTGCCGGCGCAGGCTAAAGCCTGCGGCTACCAGATATCGCCGTTTGCAGGCGAATTGATTTACCGGCCATTTTAAAACCTTTTTTTTTGTCACCCTGAGCCCTAGGCGAAGGGTCTAGTCCTTGAAATTACTAGATTCTTCCCTTCGCTCAGAATGACAAATTTATGCGAAATGGGGGGCTTGAAATAGCGAGACCCCTGAAAAATGTCGGGTATCACCAGGAAATGACCTAAAATCCCCGCCCCCGTGATGGGGGAGGGTTAGGGTGGGGGTGATAAAATCTCGAGTTCCTGGGAATTGCCCCCTCTGCAGAGGTCTCATAGATTCCAGAGCCTAGGCCCTCCTGCCCCCTCCCTGGGGATGACTTTTTTAAGAGTGGTTTAACGCGATGGTGGGCCAGCCTTCCCGGCGGATGATTTCCCCGGCCAAGTCCACCACCGCCGGGTGGGCGTCGATGAGGGCGGTATCGCTGCTGGCGATGGGGCCGGAACACAAAAAAAGCTCACGCTCCGGCACGGGCACGGCCGCGGCCGCAACCGCCAGGCCCCGGGCGGCGAAAATCTCCCGGGTGTGTTGGGCCAGCTCGCCGCTTAAGCTCAGGGGCGCGTCATAAAAGACGCTGACCGGCCCCGCCTGCTGCTGCACCAGATAATCGGCCAGGAGCAGAAGGGCCTGCTCGGTCTCCGGCGAGGCCCGGAAGGCGCGGGAGACCTGGCCCACGTCCCGGATGAAGCCGTCGTCCCCGGCCACCAGGGGAAGTTTTCGTATGGCGCACTCCAGGGTGATGAGAACGTTGTGGCCGTCAACGCCTAAGGGTTGGCCCGCCAAATCCCGGAGCAGGCGCAGTTTGGCGCGCCGGGCTGCGGCCGCGTCCGGGGCAAAGACGCCCCGGTGGAGGATCTGCCGGGCGGTGTGGTCCAATTGATAGCGGTCGCCCACCAGGGCCAGCGCGGCACGGCGAGAATAGCCCCGGGAGAGGAGGTGGCGGAAATCCACGGCGGCCTCCTTAATAAGGGTCAAATCTGGGGCGCTGATTATCTGCAAAATGGATGATTTTGATGGTTTATTTTAACTCTTAAGAGCCTTGTTTAGATCAATCCTGTGCCGCATCCTGGTAGTATCCGAGTTGGCATCCGCCTAGGTATCTGATTTTCCCGGTTATTCACCGCTAGATCCCGGTCACCTGCCGCTGATCTTCCGCATGGGTACCGCTTCTGTGCCGCTTCTGTCCCGTTTATCTGCCGGTCCGCCGGGTTGGTGGCGCGGACTTTCCCGGGTTTGCCCTGTTTCAATGTTAAATTATATGAGAAAGGGGTAATTTCCAGAAGAGAATAGACAATCGACCCTGATTTTGCCGCCAGGGGCGAAAATAATTGAGCCCAGGTGATGAGGACCATTTAGGGGGTGAAGGCCAGCATGATCTGACACGCAGTTATGGTAACCATATAGAATATCTATTATATTGGTTATTGGCGCGCAGATATCGCAGTTTTCTTCTATCTGACAATACTAAAGCTCGCTGAAGATAATAAAAGCAGAGCCCCAAATGAACCTGTCTTGGGCTTGAGAGTTCTTCCAACAAAAGGGCCGCATAATTTGCCATCGGTATGGAAAGGCTGGGTAAGGTGACCATTTCAGCCGTTGTGTATATCTACGATATCAAGTTTTGTTTTACCGCCTAGGTACGTTAGTATAACATTGAACTTTGGATATTGGACTTTGAACGGAAGAGAGCATACATGCCTCGTATTTCTGTCGTGCTTTATGTCCTTCTGGGCGTCGCCTGGTTGATTAGTTTTGCCAGTTCTGCATCCTCGGGGGACCCCAAGGCACCCCTGAATGGACCTGAGCCGTTCCCCCTTTTGAAAGAGGAACGGCTTGGTGAATTGCGCCTCGGCCTGACGGAAAAGGAGGTCAAGGTAAAAATTCCCTGCAAGCTGAAAAAAGGCCAGGAGGAATACTGGGCGGCGACTGGCGACTTTGTCCAAAAGTGGGATTATCCCGATTGTGGCATCACCCTGGATATGAGTTCAGAGGGCAAAGGAGGCAAGAAAACTGTATCTGCCATCCTGGTTACGAGCCCCAGCCTTCTCCAAACCAAGCGGGCCATTGGCATCGGCAGCACGGAGCAGGAGGTCGCAGCCGCGTATGGGGATTGCCAGGATAAAGAGATGAGCGAGACCGGGCGCACTTTTGTGGCCGGCTCCGTGTATGGCGGGCTGATTTTTTCCTTCGGGAATGGCCGGGTGACCAGCATCTTTCTCGGGGCCGGGGCTGAGTAATATGGGAGTGAGCACGGTCAAGTTGGCGCCGTTTTGACTACTCTGTTGACCCGCCCCCAACAGTTGTACCAAGTTTTAAGTTATGATGGGGGTCAATTGGAGATCCCCCGAGGTCCTGGCAGAGGCCCGGGTGTTGGCTGGAATAGCTGATCACTTGCCACCAACGAAACTTCTCAAAAATCCCAAAGAGTTGAATATATGATCTTCTTAAATCTTGCGCGGACGTCTGTGGAGAGGAAGATTTCAGATGTCGGTGATAGAGGAACGCCAGGTTACCGGCGGGAATGGCAGGAATCCTCAGACTGAAAAGTCTCGCTATGTCCTGGATATGGAAGGTTTCAGGACAACAGACACCAGGAACATGACCGCAACCGCCAGGATTCTCTTGTGCATTCCAACCTGCTCTTGCTTCTGAATGCAATGCCTAGGAATTTCCGTTTGCGCCTCAGGGCAAGCGTTCCCAGACCAGGCTGACAACCCCCTGGACGCCGCCGAGGAGCAGGGGGCCCTCCAAAGTCAGATACTTCCCAGCGAATTCGAAATGGCGCGGCTGATCCGTCCCCACCCAGTTGGGGAGGAGGGCGGCCTCGAGGTGGTGCACGATGGTCTGTTCGTCAGGATTGACTGAATAGGTTCCGTAGTAGGCGGTATAGCCGCCGAACGCCGCCCGTACTTCGGCCTCGGACGTGACCAGGGGGTCAGCCGACGTAAACCGGGGACGGTTGGGGTTCATGAGTTGTACGGCCATACGCCCATCCGGTTCATAGATGAGCCTTCCTTGGGCATCCTTTCCGAAGGGGTAAGCCGTCTGTCCGCTTGAGTCCTTAATGTGGAAGGATATGAGTTTCCAGGAACCGACCAGTTTGGGTATAACTTCCCTGCTCATACTGTGAATACTTCCCTTCGCCGCATCCGCATTCCTTTCGCCCGGGCCATGGCTTATACCGACGCAGCCGTTGATGAACAGGGCAATAAGCAAGCTCAACAGGTAGAGGTTTTTTATTTTTGATGTCTTTAGATGTAGTGTCGGATAAATCATAATCTAGAAGACGAACCCTCGCTATGGAGATGTTAGGTAATATCGGCGGATCCGGGTGAAGCCCATCAATCGCTGCTTTAAGGCCGGTGCAGCTATGAAAAGATATCATAGCACAGGACCAGACACGGGCCTTAAAAATTATCAGGCTCCTAATCTTAACCCTTGCGGCGCGATAACTTGCCAAAACCGAAACTCCTCAAAATTGCCAATGAATTACCGATATGATCTGGATAGCGAAATTGGAGATTTCCAGAAGCCTGCGGTTGAAGAAAGGAAGGAAGCCGGAAGAGAACCTGGGGAAAAAATTCTTTGGGCGGCCAACTTAGGGCAAAATTCAAAAAGAATGGGGCGTAGGACGCGCCCTACGTTCTGAGCACAGGCTGGAAAGCCTGTGCCACCGCCCCTCCTCAAACCCCCACCTAGCAAACGTGTAGGGCGCACACGCAGGTGCGCCCCTACAAATACCAAATAAGGGATTGGGGGTGGGGGTTTGGGCTAAAGGCGGGCGAGGACGCCCGCCCTACCGGCCCTTAGCCCCCTCCCCCAATTCTCTCACTTCCCCAAATTCTCCCGGGCCAGTTGTTCTCCCAGCTTCCGGGCCGCGGCCAGTTCCTCCGGGTCGGGGATGAATTTGACTTTGAAGCCTGCGTGGGCCAGTTTCAGTTTCATGGCTTCCAGTTCCTGGTTGATGAGTTTTACGGCTTCGCCGCTCCAGCCGAAGGAGCCGAAGGCCATGGCCGCTTGGTTCCGGGGCCGCAGGCCCTTCAAGTAGGTGAGAAACTGGCTCACGGTGGGGAAGAGGCCGTTGTTGAGGGTGGGGGAGCCGATGAGCAACAGCCCCGCGTCCAGGACCTCGGTGATGATGTCGCTGATGTGGGTGCTGCGCAAATGATGAAGCTGGGCCTCCACCCCCGCGTCCATGAGCCCTTCCACAAAGGCCGCGGCCAGCATCTCCGTGCTGTGCCACATGGTGTCGTAGATGACCAGGGCCTTGGCTTCGGGCACGGCCGCGGCCCACTTCCGGTAGAGGGAGAGGACCCATTCGGGGTGGCGGCGGTAAATCAGGCCGTGGTCCGGCGCGATGATCTTGAAGGTGAGGCCGATCTTGGCGATCTTGTCAAAAAGCTGGGTGACCAGGGGCCCGTAAGGCATGAGGATATTGGCGTAATACTTTTTCAGTTGATGGGGGTAATCCTCGGGAAAGGCCGGCAATTGATCGTCGAAGCGTTCGCTGGAGGCCAAGTGCGCGCCGAAGGCGTCGCTGGAAAAGAGAAGTTCCTCCTCTTTCAGATAGGTCATCATGGAGTCCGGCCAATGGAGCATGGGGGTCTCCAGAAAGGTGAGGGTGCGGCGGCCCAAGGAGAGCTCGTCCCCGGTCTTCACCTCCACGAAGGGCCAGTCCTGCTTGAAGTGGCGGCTTAGGCCCGCCTTGCCCTGGGGGGAGCAGAAAATCTTTTCCGGTTTGACCCGGTCGACGGTCTCCGGCAGCCCCCCGGAATGGTCCATCTCCACGTGGTTGGAGACGATGTAGTCAATCTTCTCCGGGGCCACGATTTCCGCCACCCGGGCCAGCATCTCCGGCACCAATTCCTTTTTCACCGTGTCGATGAGGGTGATTTTCTCGTCCAGGATCAGATAGGCGTTATAGGTGGAGCCCGCTTCGGTGTGATAGCCGTGGAAGTCCCGGAGGTTCCAGTCAATGACCCCCACCCAATAGACTCCCGGCACCAGTTCCACCGCCATAGTGTCCTCCGCTTAAGTAATTAGGGGTCAGGGGCCAGGGGTCGGGAGTCAGGGAGTCAGGGAGAAGTCCCTTGTTTTCTGACCCCTGATCCCTGACCCCTATTAAAGCCCTTCCTTGGTCAGTTCTTCCAGGAGGGTTTTTTGTTTTTTGGTCAGGTTGGCGGGGGTATCGACGATGATCCGCACGTATTGGTCCCCCCGGGTTTTGCCGTTGGCGTGAGGAATGCCGTAGTTTTTCAGGCGCATCTTGGTATGGCTCTGGGTGCCGGGGGGCACCTTGAGGCTCATGGTCTTGCCGTCCAGGGTGGGGGCGGTGACCTTGGTGCCCAGGGTGGCCTCGGTGAAGCGGATGTGCCGGTCCACGTAAAGGTCGTTGCCGTCCCTTTTAAAGACCGGGTGTTCCTGCTCCTTGAGTTTGATATAGAGGTCCCCGGCCGGTCCCCCCATGGGGCCGGGCCGGCCTTTGCCGGCGAGGCGCAGTCTTCTGCCCGGCAGGGCGCCGGGGGGGATCTTCACCGACACCTTCACGCTCTGGCCGTTGCTGGTGAAGCTCACCAGCTTTTCCGTGCCGAAGGCCATTTCGTGGAGGGTGATGGGCATTTCCACCTGCAGGTCTTCGCCTTTGAGGTGCTGGGCCTGGGCCTGATAGTCCCCGCCGGGCCCGCCGTAACGAAAAATCCGGTTGCGGCCTCCCCGGGAAGGGCGGCCCCCCAACCCCCCGAACAGCCGGCTGAAGATACTGTCGGAGATGCCCACGTCGAAGATCTCGCTGAAATCGAAGCCCTTAAAGATGTCTTCCTGGCTGTATCTGGCCTGGAAGGCCTGGGAGCCGTATTCGTCGTAGGCCTTGCGCTTTTCCGGATTGCTCAGGACCGCGTAGGCTTCGCTGATTTTCTTGAACTGCTCTTCGGCCTGGCGCTTGTCTCCCTTGACTTTGTCGGGATGGTGCTTTTGGGCCAGCTTGCGGTAGGCCTTCTTGATCTCTCCCGGAGAGGCGTCCCGCTTAACCCCTAAGGTCTGATAGTAGTCTTCCGCCATGGCTTTGCTCGCGCTAGTATTATAAAGCCAAAATGATTTTTGTCAAGGCAAAGCGAAGGATAACTTTCCTATTTTATTGGCAAAATCTTATGGATCAGGCCTGTGCAATTTATCTCCTTGATTAATTTTTTCACTTGTGTTACTAATCACAATCTGTGAAACTCGGTTTAGTTCCGACCCGGCGCGTAGCTGGACATTTTTTTTAAGGAGGTTGGGCATGACGGCTTTAATCGGCGGACTAGTGGCGGTAGCACTAGGATTAATCGGCCTGGGCTTATGGTGGCGAGATTTCCTCGGCTTGCTGGCCGGAGGGATACCCCTGTTGCTTCTGTTGGGCGGCGCGTTGGCCGTTTACCTGGGATTCGAAGAGGCCAAAGACAAACTTATGAAGAAAGAAGAAGCCCCTGCCTTTGAACCTCCCAAGGTGTCCGAGGCCGAGGTGGAAAAATATAAGGCCGAAGTGGAAACCCTGAAAACCGAGATTGAGGGACTTAAGAAAAAGAAGAAGTAGTATCCACGATATTTCCGGCCTCTGGCCCCGTCCCGGGGCCGGGGGCAATCTCTCCGGAGGTCACCCGGACGATCTCCCCCGTTTCTTGCCGGATCAGCAAGGCCCCATCCCCAGCCACTTCCAAAGCCAGACCGGAAATTTCCCGAGGTCCCTGCCTGACGGTGACCGTCCGCCCCAGGGTGACGTTGTATTGCCGCCATTCCTCCAGGATCACGGCAAAGTCCTGGTTTAGAAAAAGGTCATAGAGGGCCTCGAATTCTTCCAGCCAGGCCTGGAGAATCAGGCGGCGGGAGAAGGATGCCCCCGTCGCCAGGGCCAGGGAGGTGGCGGTGAGATGAAGGGGCGGCGGGAACTCCCGGTTGTTGACGTTCAATCCCAGGCCCACCACCAGGTGGCGGATGCGGTCGCTTTCCGTCTCCATTTCCGTAAGGATGCCACCCACCTTTTTCCCCTGCACCAAAAGATCATTAGGCCATTTGATGCCGGGGGCCACCCCCGCGGCCCTTTTTAAGGCCCGGACCACCGCCACCGCCACGGTGAGGGTGATCCGGGGCATCTCCGTGGGGGGCAGAGGCGGCCGGAGCAGCAGGGAGACGTAGAGACCCAACCCCGGTGGGGAATCCCAGTCCCGGCCCAACCGGCCCCGGCCCCGGCTCTGGGACTCCGCCACCACCAGGGTGCCTTCCGGGGCATTGCGGCTTCCAAGTTCCTTGGCCAGATCGTTGGTGGAGGGGAGGGTTTCGAAATGATGGATGGGCCCCTGAAGATAACGGGTCTTAAGACCCTGGGTGATCTCCGCCGGGAGGAGTTTGTCCGGGAGCCCCAGGAGCCGGTAACCCCGCCGGGGGGAGCCTTCGATGGCGTAGCCCAGGGCCTTGAGGCGGTGGATGCGTTTCCAGACCGCAGCCCGGCTGAGGCCCAGGCCCGCGGCCAGGACCTCCCCGGAGAGAGGGGCGGCGGCCTCCTTCAAGGCCCCCAGGATGGTGGCCAGCACGGCGTCTTTATCCGGCTTCAGGTGCATGGGTTCCCAGGGTTATTTGGCGGGGGGGTCGGTCCGGTGACGTTCCAACAACTGGTGCTTGAGGGAGTTGTTATAGACCGCGGCGCCGATGAGCCCTCCCACCAACAGCCCCACCACCGCCGCGGTAGGGGTGGGGGAGACCAGGAGGGCGATGCACAACCCGGTGAAGGCGTAGGCCAGGGGGATGTAAATCTGGGCCGGGGTTAGGAGACAGGAGGGCGCCAGGGCCAGGAGAATGACTAGAGCCACCACCTTCACCGGCCAACCCCGGTTGCGCCTGCCTCTTAAATTAACCATGGAAGCCCTGTCCTCTGATGGAGCCCGGGAGCCAGCCTCTTTTCTCCACGAAATTATATTCTTATCTTATAAATATACTTCTTTTATCATCTTTGCCACAAGGATATTACGAATACCAGGCCCATCCCCAGGTGCTGGGCCAGGGTGAGGCAGCGCCAGAGGTTTATCCGGGCCTCCTGGCGGTAGGCCTTCTTTTTGATGAGTTCCTGGTTGACCACCGCCAGGAGGATCAACAAGATGAACCCCCACCTAAAGGGGAGGGGAAAGGCCGGAAACAAAAGGGCAAAGACCAGGCCGGTGATGGTCAGGATGTTCATTAGGGTAAAGATGAGGGCCCCGGCCACCGGCCCCACCCGGGCCGCCAGGCTGTGGCGCGGGGTCGGCACTTCGCCTTCCAGGCTGGGAAAACCATGGACCAGGCACAGGTTGAACCCGGCAAAGCTCAGGGGCAGGCCGTACACCAAAACCTCGGTGATCAGATGGCCGGTTTGCAGATAAAACCCGGCGCTCACCGGCAGGAGGCCGAAACAGAGGCCTCCCAGCGCCTCTCCCCAACCCCGGTGGTGCCATTGCAACGGGGGGGCAAAATAGAAATACCCGCCCAGAAGGCCCAGGCCCCCCAAAGGAATGGTCCAATGGCCGGTGCGGGCCCAGAATTGCAGAAGCAGACCCAGGACCGCGGCCAGGCCCAGGGCGGCATAGGCCAGGGTCCGGGCCCCGGCCGGGGAGAGATAACCCGAACCCGGCCAGCGCCCGGCCTGGGAGGCAAAAGCCCCGCGGCTGCCCCAGGCCGCCAGGAGCAGGGCGATTAGAGCGCCGGCCCCCCCCAGGAACACGCCCCCCCGCACGGGAAAACCGGCCACTCCCGCTAAAAGGGTTCCGGCTCCAAAGGGAAATAAACCGGTGAGCATAAAAGGGAGGAGGGCGAACAGACTGCCGGTGGCTTTGGGGGGGGTGTCACAAGGCAACATATGCTTAGTTTTTAGACAACTGCTTTTCCAGCCGGGATAAGGTTCGGAGAACACCCACTTTCGGATTATAAGTAAGGGCCGTGCGGTAGTGTTTCACGGCTACCTGGATGTCTCCCTGGGCTTCGGCCAGTTCCCCCAGAAGCCTATAAGCTTGGGCATGATAATCATCATCGATACCTGCCATCTTCAGAATCTTGTCGATGACATCCCCAATTTCCTGAGCCTCCGCTTCTGTCACATCTCCTTTTTCTTTGCCGTAAAGAATGCCTCTTGCCAAAGAAAGAAGTTCGAAAGGAGAACCGTGCTCCAGCGTGTGTTTGTACCAGGATTCATCCACTTCTTCCGGGTTCAATAATTTGCCGGAGAAGTCATACCGCTCCGTTATGCCCTTTTTCTTAAGATGAATTTCGTTATTAGTAGAGAAAATATCATCTATCTCAAGGTTGCCTTCGGCTTTGAAAAGCAAATTGGGAGGCGATGTTGAAAAGATAAATGTCATACAATCATCCGGCTCATAGTCGCTGCTGGCAGTGGTGCACCACGTAAGGGCGCCGTCCTTGGATATGCCGCATTTCAACAGATTCGCCCTGGTGCTATGTCCGAATTTTCTGCCACTACGGTCAATGATATAAAAAGTGCCTTTCAATCCGTCCCCGAATCGCCAGTCATTAACGGCAACGGTGCCATTGTCTGCTACCACTGCGTCATTGGGCCTCTCCAGGTCTATCTGCCAGATTACCTGGCTGCCATCCAGCAACACCACTCTTCCGTAACCTTTACTGCGATAGCCGCCGTTGGCTCCGCCCCGATAATCCGAATCCTGGCTTCCAACCAAATATTTGCCGTTAGGAGATTTGGACCCCTGCCCACAGAAGTCTATGGAGCGGACAGTCAAAAAGTCACGGAATAGTTCAATTTCGGAAGAAGAAGGGGGTTCAGAGAGGCCAACTAGTTTAACTTCAACTAGGGGTCCAACCGCGGGCGGCTTGGAAGCAGCAGCCCGAGGTGAACCCCTCAGGCCTATGGCCAGTCCCCTGAAAAGAGGAGCGAGCAGAGCAAGGACAATCCCGATGCCAATAATAGTACCTAAGTCCACAGTCTCAACTCTCTAAACGGTCTCGGCTCACCAATTAGCTGCGAATTAGGAGAATCCTGCCCCCTATTTATGCCATAACCCCCGGCAGGTCAAGGAAATTTCCCGGCGCCCGGGTTGGTCCCTCCGCCTTCCGGTGCTGATGGGGAGCGGCTTAAGCCCATAAAAGCATTGACAGCCCCCCTTGCCGATGTTAGATAAAACTTTTGGGGCCGTTAGCTCAATTGGTAGAGCAAGTGACTCTTAATCACTAGGTTTGGGGTTCGAGCCCCCGACGGCCCACCAGAGAAATCAAGGGGTTAGCCGATGAGGTTAACCCCATTTTTATTTTGGGGTACCAAACGGGGTACCATTTCAGGAGGATGACCACATAATAGCCTCGAGTAATTTCTGCTCTGGATTGTTCATTCGTAATCAGCAGGTCCGGGGTTCGAATCCCCGTGCCGGCTCCAGGAATATCAAGGGGTTAGCTATTTATGGCTAACCCCTTTTCTTTGTGGGGTAGCGTTTGGGGTAGCAATTGGAAGGGTGCTATGCCCCTGAAAAAAGAACAGGCCAGGCCGATGGACTGTCATCGGCCGGCCATAAGCCTTAAGCAGATAAGACCAGAAAAAGGAGGTATCGGCAATGAGTCAGGAAAATCCAATCACGGAGAAAAGGAAGCGATCAGCTAAATTCTATGCCCTGAAAATTGATGATTGTCCGGGCTTTCCATTAGGAACTACAGCCATCGTCATGCGGGGGGCGTGGAAGAAAAAGGAAATCGAAGAATATGACAAGGTGATCTATCATGATCGTCAAGGCGTAGCTCACTTCGGGTTCGTTAATTTTGCCGGAAACGATGTCATCCTCAACAAAACTATGTCGCAGGACATGTTTCCGGTTCCACTTATAATTTTCCCACGCAAGGAAATCAAACGGTGTGATCTGGTGGTCATGATTTCTTATAGAGAGGAAGTGACCTGCCCCCATGGATTATACCAGAACTTAAGTTAGAGTTGGGGCCAAGTCAGCCCAGAGATCCTGGCGAAGCGTAGCGGAGCCAGGATCTCTGGGGGTCACGGCAATGGCTTCGGGTGCCGGT
>Ga0299912_10000606_pt1 | contig 30049 bp, 22 predicted proteins | sample RVTome_2_FD_207667 | JGI IMG/M metagenome (GOLD analysis project Ga0299912, IMG submission 207667) | Soil microbial communities from uranium-contaminated site in the Upper Colorado River Basin, Wyoming, United States - RVT95D214 (version 2) ... | reverse complement strand
GGCCGTTCTGCCGGACGGCCTGCCCGCTGGGCGCCATCTTCGGGCTGTTCAACAAAGTCTCCGTGTTCCGGATGACGATCGACGAGGGAACCTGCAACTCCTGCGGGGAGTGCGCCAAGTCCTGCCCTCTGGATATCAAGGTCCACATAAAGCCCAATTCGCCGGACTGTATCCGCTGCCTCAAATGCGTGGACTCCTGCGCCATGGGATCGATCGGCTACGAATTCCTGCGCGCCAAGGCCCCGGCCGCTCCCGCCCCGGAACCGGATAAGGCGGCCTGAAGACGTCCGGTTGACCCGTTCGCCGACGCTCAGGGTCACCCCATAACAAGCCCTGGATTTTATACCAGGACTTGTTATGGGGTTGACAAGCCGGAAGCTTGACCTATACTGATGACTGCCGATAACGAAGGAGAGGCATCATGAAAGGGATGAAGCGGATCGGCCTATTCGCCGTCGCGACCGGACTCCTTGTCCTGGGAGCCTGCAAAACTTCAACAAGCACCGGGCCCGACGGTTCTTTATTGAGCTTCAGCGGCGCCGTCAGCCAGGCCGGCCAGGGCTTCCCCGCCGTCGATGTCTTCCTGTCCTGGGACGCCTCCAAGAAAGCGACAACGGGAAGCGACGGGCGTTTCAGCTTCAGCGACCTCCCGGGCGGGAACTATTTCGTGACGCCTTCCCTGCCGGGATTCGCTTTCAGCCCCTCCAATTACGAGGTCGGGACCGCCGCGCGGACCGACCTGAACTTTACGGCCTCGGCCGCAAGCTACGGGACCGAGGAAGGGGCGATCGCCCTCGACTTCACGGCCAAGAACCAGAACGGCGCCGACGTGACCCTGTCCAATTACCACGGCAAGGTCATCCTGCTCGACTTCACGGCCGACTGGTGCGGGCCCTGCCGGGAAAAGGCCGAAACGGCCGAGTCCTTCTACCAGGGCCTCAAGGACAAAGGATTCGTCTATTTCCTGTGCGTGATCGAGGGGAGCGCCAAGACTTGGTCCGAGACTTACAAGCTGAGCTTCCCGGTCCTGGACGACAACAGCCACGCCGTCTACAACCATTTCCGGAAGAACTCGATTCCCCTCCCCCATATCCTGGACCGGAACCGGACCATCCGTTACAAGCGGGAGGGCTACAACAAGGCCGAGGTCGAGGCCACTCTCAAAAAATATCTCTAAGGGTCAAACCTGCACTTCGTCACTTTGTGCAATCGCCCCCTGATGGGGGCATCCAACGCCGTCCGCACCGTTGCAGAGTTCAGAACCTGAGGACGCCGTCGATCCTCAATCCCTCGAAGGGCGGGAAGAATTTGCAGACGCCGCCAGCGCACTTGACGCCGCCTTTGTTCGATCCGTAGAAGATCCGGATCGACTTGGCATGCGAGAATTTGATCTCGAGCTGCCCCCCCCACCAATCCTTCTTGTCCTTGACCGACAGGATCTCGGGGTCGTCCGTCCGGTCGTAGAGAACGGTTAGGATGAGATAGGGCGAATAGCTTAAGGACATATAGGAACGCCGTTCGTAGTAGTCGACGAACGTCCCGCCGAAGGGGACCGTGCCGTCGAAATCCTTGGCCTCGACGTCGAGCTCGAGGCTGAGTCGTCTGGACAGGGGATAGCTGAGGTTGCCTTGCCAATGGAAGGTCCGACCCGCCGTATGGTAGAAGACCAGGGATCTCGCCTCCTCATTGCGGTAGCCGGCGATCAGGGTCAGCCAGCCCGTCTCCTTGAATTTCTTCTCGATGCCGCCGAAGAGATGGGTGATCATCCGCGGAAAGTGGCCGGGCATGTCGTCGATCCAGCTCGCCTTGGCGAAGAGCAGGGTCGAAGCCCCCGGGAAATACCAATCGGCCCGGACCGCGGCGCCGGTCGTGTCCTTGGCCGAGGTCACGAACTGGTTGGCGACGACGGCCAGCTGTTCGCTCTCGAGCAGGGGCGGCCGGTTGTACTCGAAGTCGAGATCCCGGTAGTCCTTGAATTCGAACTGGAGGGTCAGGTTCTTGAAAAACAGCCCCGACTCGAGATAGACGCCGTGGCCGTAGATTGTGTTCGGGACATAATATTTTTCCTTCTGGATCAGGAGGGCTTCGCCGTAGAACTTGGCGAACTCGCCGATCTTGGGGACGGCGAAGGTCAGCGTCTCCATGGAAACGCCCCGGCTCCCCAGCGCGGAGCCCGGCTCCATGCGCGCTCCGACGACGTTGAGGTTGACGTCGGCGAAGTTCAAGAGGCGGGTCCCGACGCTCATCCCCCCGACCAGGTCCCGGACCGTCGGCGCGTCCCGGGACGTCCGCTCCCGGTCGACCCACCCCCCCCAGGCCTCGAACTTATTCCCGCCGTAGCTGATCTTCCCGCCGTCGATGGTCGTGTCGATGATGTACTCGAGACCCTCCTTCTCGAAGGTTTTAAGCATGCTGAAGGCGAGCCCCCGCCCGACCGTGTAATAGAAATCCCCGGCCCGGAGGCTGAAGTCCCATTTGTTGATTTCGACGAACCGCTTGGCCAGGCTGGTGTCGTCCCGCATCGGCGAGAAGTCGAGGGCGGTGTCGGCCCGGATGCCGGCCAGGATGTCGCCCGCGTTGAGGGTCAGGTCGAACTTGTTGAGGAACTGGTTGGGCCGGCCTCCGCGGGTGCTGTCGACGTAATCCTTGTCGGTGAAATGGCGATACAGGAATGATTCGCTGGCGCTCAGCGACATCCGGCTCGCCTTGACTTCTTCCTTGGGCTCGAGGAGCTCGACGATTTCCCGCTCGAGAATCTTCTCGTCGCCCAAGCTGTAGCCCTGGTGGACCTTGGCGATCCGGCCGTCGCGGCCGATGAGGAGCGTGTAGGGGAGAACGACCCGCGGATTGTAGAGGGCCAGGACCTTGGATTCCGTGTCGAGGAGGATGGTGAAGGTGTATTTGTAGCGCTTCTGGTAAGGCTTGACCATGGCGACCGTATCGGGGCCGTCCTCGGAAATGGCCAGGACGACCAGCCCCTTGTCCTTGTAAGTCTCGTGGAATCGCTGGAAATGGGAGAGCTCCTTGACGCAGGGCACGCACCAGGTCGCCCAGAAATCGACCAGGACGACATTCTTGCCCAGGAAGTCGCGGAGGCGGACATCGTTGCCGTCCGCGTCCTTGAGGATGAAATCGATCGGATTCTGGGCGGCGGCCGGCTTCACGGAAAGAACGAAGAGCGCGGCGGCGGTGAGGACCGCCGCGACGGCCTTGGCGAACAAGCCCTTTCGGATCGACATGGATCGCGCTTCCTTTCTTAAAATCTGAATCGAATTCACGCTTTCCAGGTTTATCAGAAAAGCCGGGTGAAATCAATCGGCCCCGGCGGCCCGATGGAGTCCTGAAGCTCCGATGCAGGTGCAGTCAGGTCAGCTGATCCGTCAGCCCGCGGATTTTCCCCAGCGAGGAAAATTCGCTTAGTCCTCGGCTCGCTCTCCTCTTCGAGGAACCATGCCCGCTCGCCTCCGGATGGCTTCCTCCTCAGCTGGCCTGACTGCTGATGAAACCCTCGCGAAAATGGAAATACTTACATGGGGATTGACGCAACCGCCTGTTTTACCCTATATTCACGCTGGGGGTCCTGAAAAGGAGTCGACCATGAAAAGAGGAATTCTTATATCGGTCCTGACGGCCGCGACCGTCCTCGGACCCCGGGCCGCTCCATCGAAGCCGCGGCTGGTCCGGGCGGACAACGCCGCGGCCTGGATATCGATCGGACCCGACGGCGGCTGCCTTAGGGACCTCGCGGTCAATCCCGGGAATCCGAACGATCTTGTGGCCGTCTTCGATTCGACGCCGTCCCAAGCCTATCGGACGACGAACGGCGGCGCTGCCTGGAAGAGGATCGGGCTTTTTAACGATACCATCCTGAGTATCGCCTTCGGCCCGCGGGGAAGCGGCCGTCTCTATGCGTTGGGTTGGTCCTCCGTTTACCGTTCCGGGAACGGCGGCTCGTCCTGGACGCGGCTTACGAGTCCCCCCGGTTTCTCCCTTCTCGAGAAGCTGGCATCCCATCCCTCGAACCCGGACGGCCTGTTCATTCTGGGACAGATCGGCTCCCAGACGACCGCGCTGGCGCTCGCCCGCACCACGGACGGCGGCCGGACCTGGAAGGCCAAACGGATCAGTCCGGAGGGAAACGCCGCTGAAAGCTACTGCTTGTGCGTCCACCCCCGGAACGCCTCCATCATCTATGTCAGCGGATATTACCGGGCAACCTCGGCGTCCAAGTTCGTCATCTCCCGCTCGACGAACGGAGGGGAATCCTGGCAGGATATCTCGACCGGGATCTCGGCTAAAGTCTTCGACCTCGCGGTCGATCCCAACAATCCTTCCCAAGTTTACGCGGCGACCGAATGGGGCGTCTTACGCTCCTCGGACGCCGGACTGACCTGGCGGAGCGGCTCCACCTACTGCTACGCCTACGGACTGGCCATCGATCCGGCGAACACCTCCGTCATCTACGCCGGTTATCAGAAAAGAATCTATAAAAGCACGGACGGCGGCGTCAGCTGGACCGCCATCGAAGGGGGGCTGGCCGGCAACTGCCGCCGCATGGTTGTCACGGGGAACGCCGTCTTCTTCGGATCGAGAGCGGGAGTCTACCGCAGTTCGGATGCGGGCGCGACCTGGTCGGCCGCCCAAACCGGGATCCGGGCCGGCCTGGTCCCGTCCTTCTATGTCGCGCCCTCTTCTCCCAACGTCTTGTACGCCAACGTCTCCGACCGCGGATTTTGTCAGAGCGACCGCTTCGGACGGACATGGTCCCTCCTTCCCTATTTCTACAGCTGCGACGACCGGGGCCGGATCGCCGCCGTCGATCCCGGTAGTCCGCGGACCCTCTATATGATCGCGCCCGGCCAGGGCTGAGGGGCCGGCGACAACGTCTACAGGTCTGTAGACGGAGGCCGGAACTGGACGAGCTTGATGCAAACGACACAGATCAACGCGCTGTTCGTATATCCGCGGAATCCCAGTCTCCTTTTCGCGGCGGGCCGGACGGGGGGCGGCGCAATGGTCGTATACGTCACGACGAATGGAGGGACTAACTGGCTCGCCAAAACCCTGCCGGCCAGCGGGCCGGCCTTGGCTGTCGCGGTTCATCCGTCTAGTGAGCTCAGTATCTATGTCGCCGGGACCAAGGACGGCGACGGCATTCTCTACCGGACAACGGACGGCGGCGGAACCTGGACTCAAATCGGAGCCAAGGTCTTCACGGGCTGCCCCTCCGCATTGGCCTTCGATCCCATTTCGCCCTTCCGGATTTACGCCGCATCATCCGACGGTCTTTACCGAAGCGAGGACTCCGGCGCGACCTGGACCTGTTGTCTGGAAGCCGCGACGGCGGCCGTCGCCGTCGATCCGACCGCCCCGAGCCATGTCTATGCCGGCGGCTGGTCCGGGGTCAGCAAGAGCACGGACTTCGGCCGCTCATGGACCGACTACAACCAGGGCTTAACCGTAAAGGCGGTCAACGCGCTCGAGTTCGTTCCCTCGACGGGTTCGCTCTTGGCCTCGACCCAGGGCGGCGGGATCTTCCAAATCAGGCCGGGCGGATTGAATGTCCTCATATTGGGAGCAACCAGCGGAGGCACGATCGAGCCTAAAGCCGGTCTCTATAAACGCGCGCCCGGGACGCAGATGGCCATTACGGCGGCTCCGGACTCGAACCACAGTTTCCTGGGTTGGAGCGGGGACGCCTCGGGTACGGCGAACCCCCTGACGGTAACCGTCAACCGCGACCTCTTCATCCGGGCCGAATTCCTGCGAAATCTGTTCGTCCCGCTCGAATTTAAGGGCCGGAAGGAGGAGAACCGTTCGCTCCTCTTCGTCGAGTACTTCAACGTCCTCACCTGGCGGCCGAACCCGGCCAACGACTCCGCGGCGCCCTACCGGCTCTACCTCGTCGAAGGGACGACGCAGCGCCTCGTCGCTTCGCTCAGCTCGGGGGTGCTCGAGTACCGGGAGCGCGGCGTCGACAAGGACAAGACGTACACCTACCGGCTCGTCGCGGTCGACCCCGAGACGAACCAGGACGGCCCGCCCGCGACGGTGACGGTGAAATAATCCGGACCCGACTCTCCCTCCCCGAACGGGAAGCCGCGCGTCTTCGTCCTCTGCCTCGGCCTAAAGGCCTAACAGCTCTCGAGTTCCTCATGATCCTCAGGACGTCCGCGCCCGCAACTTGAAACCTAAAATATTATGATATAATGAAAAAATCCTAATGGCTTGGCAGCCCTCGCGACATCGCTGCGACGCGAGACGGACGATGAATCAAGCTGAACTCGAACCCAACGGCGCGCCGGCCGACCGGCCGACGAATTCTAAGCCGGGCGGCTTCTCCCCCTCGAAATCCGACCGCCCCCCGCTTTGGGCCGACGCGCTCGTGCTCTTCGGCTTGAGCAGCCTGGCGATTGCCCAGCCGCTCTTCGACGTACTGGGCCGCGCGGCGGAGTTTTTCATCGCCAGCCGGACGAAGCCGCTCGACCTGGCGCTTCTGGTCATCCTCTTCTGCCTGATAATCCCGGGGCTTCTCTTCGGAGTGGAGTTGCTGTTCGGATTGCTGGGTCAACGAGTACGGGGCGGGGTACACCTGTTGTTCGTGGGGCTGCTCTCGGCTTTGATCGCCCTTCCGCCCGTCAAGCGGCTGGGCGGCCTGCCGCTTCCGGCCGTGCTGCTGGCGGCGACCGTCGTGGGCGTCGCCATCGGGCTGATCTATCTCAGGCTTCGCCCGGTCAGGCTGTTGTTAGCTTGGTTTGGAATCGCGGCGCTGGTTGTTCCGGCCAACTTCATTTTCAACACCGGGGCCGCCAGAATCCTGTTCTCCAAGAGGACAACGGCCGTGCCCCCCCGGATTACGGCCCGCGCGCCGGTCGTGATGGTCATATTTGACGAATTGCCGTTGACTTCGCTCCTGACCGAGCGCAATCAGATTGACCCGGTGCGCTACCCCAACTTCGCCGCGTTATCCACAGAGGCCTGCTGGTTCCGCAACGCGACTTGCGTCACGTCGGTCACCGTTAAGGGCATTCCGTCCATTGTCTCCGGTAACTATCCAAAAAACGGACTCATGCCGACTTCGGAAGACTATCCGCACACCTTGTTCACGCTGCTCGGCGGAGCCTATGAGATGCACGTTATGGAGCTGAGCACCCATCTCTGTCCGGATCAATTCGGCGCTCCGCTCCAGGCGTCTTCCGGCTTCGGCGAAAGGATGCGGAAGCTTCTCGCTGACGTGGCGATCGTCTACGGGCATATCGTCCTGCCCGAAGCCTGGGCGGCCCGGCTCCCCTCCGTCGCCGATCAGTGGAATGACTTTGCGGCGCGCGGCGAAAGGCCGGCCGGCGCCCGGGCCGAGATTGGGGCCGGAGGGAGCGGCCGAAAAATCGTTCCCGGGGCGGCGCCGATCCGACCGACGTCGCGCCCCACTCGCAATGATCGTCGCGCGCTGTTCGCGGAGTTTGTCGGCTCGATCAAGCCGTCCGATCGCCCGGCGCTTTACTTCGCGCACGCAGAGATTCCGCATCCGCCGTTCCAGTACCTTCCCTCCGGCAAGGTCTACGCGTTGAATCGTTTCGTCAATGAGGGTCAGAATAACTTTTTTTGGCAGAAAGACCTCGCTCCCGTCCTCTTTCACTACCAGCGGCATCTGCTTCAAGTCGGGTTCGCCGACAAGCTGCTCGGCGACTTGCTCGCCAAGCTGAAAGACAGCGGCCTCTATGATCCGGCCCTCGTCGTCGTGATGTCCGACCACGGGGTCAGCTTCATTCCGGGCGACAGGCGCCGCAGCCTCTCAGAGACAAATAGCCAGGACATCCTGCCGGTCCCGCTGTTCATCAAGTTGCCCCGCCAGCGCGAGGGCATCATCAGCGACCGGCCCGTAGAGACGATCGACGTCCTGCCGACGATCGCGGACCGGCTGGAAATCTCATTGCCCTGGACCGTTGACGGCCGTTCGGCGTTCGATCCCGCCCCGGCCGGGAAGGTTATCAAGACGGAAAGCGCCCTGCGCAAAGCCTTCGCCTTCTCGATCGATCGGACGATGGAAGCGATCAAGCGAAAAACGGAGCTGTTCGGCGGCGATTGCGCTTGGGATCGGCTGTTCAGCGTCGGTCCCTACCGAAATCTGATCCATCGGCGGCTCGAAGATTTAGTGATCGACAGCCGGCCGGCGGCCCGCTTTGAGTTGGACAACGTCGACGACTACGCCGCAATTGACCCTCATTCCGACTACGTACCGGTCCGGATTCGGGGGAGAATCCTTCCTGACGAAAGCCGGAGCGGACCGTTCAGCCTGGCGATCGCCGTCAATCGCACGATCCGGGCGATGACCGAGACGTTTCCGTGGCGGGGCAAACAGCACTGGTTCGTAGCTATGGTTCCCGAAGATTCTTTCCAGCCTGGAGCGAACTCCATCGAGATCTTCCTGGTGACGGGGCCTGAAGAGCGGCCTCATCTCCAACTCGCGCAACTCCAGCGGTCCGCTCCGGATCAAGCGTCGAAGGAAAGCGAAGGACGAAGATAAGATATGGCGGGAAGGTGTGGGAGTTGAACCCACCCGGGACGTTTCACGGCCCCGTGCTGGATTTGAAGTCCAGAAGGCCCACCGGGACCTAGACCCTCCCGCGGGTCGCCGTCTATTTTAACACATGGCGGTCCTCGGCACGCCGGGTCAATCCGATCCGGTCGAAATATTCGAGGACGGCCTGGGCATACTTGCGCGAAAGCTTGATCGCGTTGGCATATTTATCCGTTCAGATAAATTTGCCTTGACTTTTTTATCTGTTCGGATAAAATAGCCATATGATCAAACGGCATCTGGAAAGCGCCCTGACCGAGCCGTCCCTCGGCCGGCAGATGAGGTTCGTCGCCGGACCCCGCCAGGCGGGTAAGACGACGCTGGCTCGTCATATACTCGGCGCCAATCACTCCAAGGATCTATACTTTAACTGGGATTTACGGGATGTCCGCGATCTTTACCGGACCGACGCTTCGTTCTTCGAGACGGCGCTCCGAGACGCCGGCGCTTCCGGCATCCTCCCTTGGGTTTGTTTCGACGAGATCCACAAAATGCCGAAATGGAAGAATATCCTCAAGGGCTATTTCGACAAGTATGAAGATATGTGTCGATTCATCGTGACCGGCAGCGCCCGCCTGGACTGGTTTCGACGGTCCGGCGACTCCCTGGCCGGCCGCTATTTCCTGTTCCGGCTCAACCCCCTGACTCTCTCCGAGGTCGCCGGGCGAGCCTGCCCGGCGCCGGGTCGAGACGAAAACGCGCTCGCTTTTATCGAAAGAAAAACCGCGTCGGCCCGCTACGAACAGGATCTCATGGAACAGCTCCTCCGCATGAGCGGATTCCCGGAGCCCTTCCTCAAGGCCGACGAGACGTTCTACCGGCGCTGGCAACGGGACATGGTCGATCATCTCGTCCGCGAAGACGTCCGGGACTTGACCAGGATCCTGGCCGTCGATCACGTCGCCACGCTGATGCAGATCCTACCGGATAGGATCGGGTCTCCCCTATCGCTCAATTCCCTCTCCCGAGACGTCGAAACGAGCTACACGGCGGCCAAGAACGCCGTCAACGCCCTGCAACTGACCTATGCGCTTTTTCTCGTTTCCCCTTACAGCGAAAAGATCGCCCGGGCCGTCCGCAAGGAAAAGAAAGGCTACTTTTACGACTGGGGCCGCTGCCGGGATTCGGCCCGGCGGTTCGAGAACTACGCGGCCGTCGAGCTCAAAGCTTTGACCGATTTCTGGCATGACCGGGGGATCGCCGATTTCGACCTCCGCTACGTTCGAACCCGGGACGGCCGGGAAACGGATTTTCTGATCACCCGGGATCGGAAGCCCTGGTGTTTGTTCGAAATCAAGCTCAAGGACGAATCGATCGCCCGCCATCACCTCGATCACGCCAAAGCCCTGGGCGACATCCCGATCGTCCAGCTTGTCTCCGAGAGCCCCGTTTTCAAGAAACAGTCGCCGAAAGCTTTCCGCCTCTCGGCCAGCCGTTTTTTCGCTTAGATAACAATCAAGACAAGAAATGGCGGGAAGGTGTGGGAGTTGAACCCACCCGGGACGTTTCACGGCCCCGTGCTGGATTTGAAGTCCAGAAGGCCCACCGGGACCTATACCCTCCCGCGGGTCGCCGTCTATTTTAACACATGGCGGTCCTCGGCGCGCCGGGTCATTCCGATCCGGTCGAAATATTCGAGGACGGCCTGGGCATACTTGCGCGAAAGCTTGATCGCGTCCCGCAGCTCGGCGATCGCGATGCTCCCCTTCCGCTTGCATTGATCCTGGACGAGCGCCTTCATGCTGGCGACGGTCTCGGCATGGTATGTGACCTTGGGGTTGAGGCGGACGAGCTTCTTCTGGTCATAGAGGCTGCGCAGGACCTTATCGAACAGACCCCGTTCCGCGCCGAGCGTCCGGCACAGTTCATCCTCGAGGGGGCTGTCGTAGCCGGCCTTGAGGAAAGCCTCCTCGATCTTGCGGGCCAGCTCCTGCTCGCGGGCCGTCATCCGGACGCCGCGCTCCGGGAGCCGGACCTCGTTCCCCTGAACCTCGATCCCGCCTCCGGCCGCCCTCCCGCCGAGCAGCTTTTTGAAGACGGCCGCTTCGCTCAGCTTCAGGAATTGGGAGCGGAGGTCGCCGAGAGGCATCGACAGCTTGTGGGGATTCTTCTCGAAGTAATCCTTCACCAAGCCGACAAGCCGCTCGGCCAACTCAGCCGCGGCGCCGGCGTGGAGATAGCGCTCTTCCCTTTCGAACGGGACGGCGACGGCCTTTCCGCCCGCGACGAGGGCCGCCAGCGCTTCTTTGACGTCATCGGCGCGGCCGCCCAGGCTCAGCCCCAAATCGCTCAGGGACTGTGGCGCGAAACGGGCTTTGACTAAAAGCTGCTCGACGACCTCGTCCCGGCTCCCTTCGAGCCGGCTCAATCCCTGAATGACCTGGTCGTCGAACCGCTTGTGCCTGCCCGGCGTCGGGTCGAGGACCCGGCCTCCGCCGATCGTCATCAGCGGCGAGAACGTCCGGATGACGAAGCGGTCGCCGGGGATCGCCACGGTCGGCGCCTCGAGGACGAACTGGACGAAGCCCTTCTCGCCCGGCTGGACCGCGGCTCGATCAAGGAGCACGACGCGGGCGATGACTTCGTCCGTCCCGACATGGAGGCGGATCCGCTCGCGGTGCTTGAGCTCTTTTCCCGCGTCGACCAGCAGGAGAAGCTCGGTGTCGAGCCGGTTGGTCGGCGTCAGGCTCCCGGCCGCGGCAACACATTGCCCCCGGCGCAAATCCTCCTTTTTGACGTCCATCAAGTTGAGGGCCGTCCGCGTCCCGATCCCGCTCCGCTCGGCGCTCCGGCCATGGACCTGGACGCCCCGGACTCTGACCGGGAGACGTTCGGGATAGACCTCAAGTCGGTCGCCGACGCCGACCGAGCCTCCCAGGATCGTCCCGGCCGCGACCGTTCCGAAACCCTGGATGGTGAAGACGCGGTCGACCGGCATTCGAAAGAAACCCGCATCGCTCCGTTTTCGGACCCTGCGGCCCATCTCCATGAGCGCGAACTTGAGCTCCGGGAGCCCGGCGCCGGTCAGCGACGAGACGGCCGCGACGGGCGCGCCCTCGAGGAAAGAGCCCTCGACGAAGCGCCCCGCGTCGTCCCGGACCTCGGCCAGCCGGTCGGGGTCGACGAGGTCGGACTTGGTCAGGACGACCATGCCGAGCGGAACGTCAAGAAGGCGGAGGATGTCGAAGTGCTCCCGGGTCTGGACCGAGACGCCCTCGTCGGCGGCGATGACCAGGAGCGCGGCGTCGATGTTCGAGGCGCCGGCCGCCATGGTCTTGACGAACTTCTCGTGCCCGGGGACGTCGATGAAGACGATCTGCTTCTCGTAGTCGGGGATATCCATGAAGATGAAGCCCAGCTCGATCGTCATCCCCCGGAGCTTTTCTTCGGGAAGGGTGTCGGGATCGGTCCCGGTCAGCGCCTTGACCAGGGCGCTTTTGCCGTGGTCGATGTGGCCGGCCGTGCCGAGGATGACATGGTCCTTATCCGCCAATCCGCCGCTCTCCCTTAGAGCTTGTCTTTCAAGGCGTTGTAGAACATGAGGATGGGAGCCCCTCCGAAACCCACCGCCAGCCAGACGGCCTCGGCGATTTCTTCGTCGCCGATGCCGAGCGACCGGGCCTTATCGATATGGATTTTGACACAGGGCTCGCACTTGGTCAGGAGCGAAAGCGAAATCGCCATGAGCTCTTTATTCCGGAACGGGATGGCCCCGTCCTTCGAAGCCGCCTCCATGAAAGCGGCGAACCGGTCCGGCGGGGCGGCCGCGCCTTCGAGGCCGGGAAGACCGGCTCCTTCGCCGCCTCCTTCGCCGGGCGAGCCCGGGCCTCCGTAGCAGGGCGCGGCGCCGTGGCCGGGGAGCGGGGCGGGACTCTCCTCCTCGGGGACGATTTCGACGAAGACATTAGGGCTGTCGGATGTTTTTTTGACGAGGATCAGGCCCTCGGATTTCTCGACGATCCGCCCGATGACCGCCGCGGCCGGGGATCCCTTGGCTTTAAGCTTTTTGACCAGGTTGTCCGCCTTGTCCTCCTCGACCGCGATAAGCAGTCCTCCCGAGGTCTGGGGATCGTAAAGCAGATTTTCCATCTCCTCGCTGATGTCTTGAGTCTTTCGCACGTATCGGGACGCGTACTCCCGGTTTCTTTCGACCGCGCCGGAGATGAGGCCCTGCCTCAAGCAGTCCAGGACGCCTTCGAAAACCGGGATCCTGTCCGCGTGGATCTCGGCCGTCACCCCGCTCTGGTGGACGAGCTCGCCGAGATGGCCGAATAGTCCGAATCCCGTGACATCCGTGGCCGCGACGACCCCGAAATCGGCCATGATCTCGGCGGCACTCTTATTCAACCGGGCCATCGAACGACCGGCCGCCGCCATCGCCGGGGGAAGCGCCTTCCCAACCTGGGCCGCGAAGCTCAAGACGCCCGTCCCCAGCGGCTTGGTCAGGATCAGGATGTCCCCCGGTTTGGCCCCGGCGTTGGTGACGATCCGGTCCGGGTGGACGGTCCCGGTCACGGCGAATCCGAACTTGATCTCGCTGTCCTTGAGGCTGTGACCGCCCAGGACGGCCACGCCGGCTTCGGCCATCTTGTCAATCCCGCCCCGCAGGATCCGGTGCATGATCGCGGGACTCAGGGTCTCGATGGGGAAGGAAATCACGGACAGGGCCGTGAGCGGCGTTCCGCCCATGGCGTAGATGTCGCTGACCGAGTTCGCGGCGGCGATCTGGCCGAACAGGTAGGGATCATCCACGTTGGGAGTGAAGACATCGACCGATTGAACGAGGGCGACCTTCTCTGTCAGCTTGAAGACGCCCGCGTCGTCGCAAGTCGCCGTGCCGACCAGGACCCTCGGATCGGCCGACTCGGGCAATCCGGCCAGAACCTTCTTGAGGTCGGCCTGGCTGATCTTGGACGCGCAGCCAGCGTTCTCGACGAATCGGGTCAAAGGCACATTTTCTTCGACATCCTCCATCCGCTCCCCCGCGCAGAGACAAACGTTCTTCGCCTTGAACACGTCGCAAGGGCAGGGCTGTTTGGGGTTGCAGATGCAGTGTCCGAGCATGATCGATCGGTTCATGATCCGGCGGCGTTTTTCGAGGTCGACCATATTAGGTTATCTCCCTTATCGTGCGAAAGCCGCGAAGAGGGCGTCCCGAACCGCGCCGTCCTCTTCGGGGAAGACGGTCCTGAAATCGAGAAGGAGGGCGTCCTTATGGACGCGGCCGAAGACGGGCGGGAGGCCGCGCCGCAGCCGGAGGGAAAGCGCCTCGGCCGGAACGGCGGCCGGCTCGATCTTGAGGACGAAGGTCGGAAGCGTTTCGACCGGGACCGAGCCGCTTCCGACCTGGGACCGGTCCTCGACGACGGAGACGCGGGCCCGTCCGGCCAGCGCGGGCGCGAGTGCCTCGGCCGCCACCCGAGCCCTTCGCTCGACCTCCTTCACGTCAAGGCCCAGCATCCTATAAACGGGGTGCCGCTCCCGGAGGCGATTCGGATCGAGGAAGAGCTTGAGGGTCGCTTCGAGGGCGGCCGCGGTCAGCTTTCCGATCCGGAAAGCCCGGGCCAGCGGGTTCTTCTTGATCTTCTGGACAATGTCGGCCTTGCCCACGATGATGCCCGACTGGGGTCCGCCGATGAGCTTGTCACCCGAAAAACAGACGACGTCGGCCCCGGCCCGAACGCTCCGTTGAACGAGGGGCTCGGTCTCGAGGCCGTAATCCTTGAGGTCGACCAGGGCGCCGCTCCCGAGATCATCGATGACGGGGAGGCGATACTTGCGGCCCATCTCGATTAAATCCTCGATCCCCGGCTCCTCGGCGAATCCCATGATCCGGTAGTTCGAGTGGTGGACGCGGAGAATGGCGCCGGTCCGCTCCGACAAGGCCGCCTCGTAGTCGCGGAGAAACGTTTTATTGGTCGTCCCGACCTCGCGCAGGATCGCCTCCGATGTCTCCATGACGTCGGGCATCCGGAACGATCCGCCGATCTCGACGAGCTGTCCGCGCGAGAGGATGACCTCCTTGCCCCGGGCCAGGGTGTTGAGGATGAGGACGGTCGCCGCGGCGTTGTTGTTGACGACGAATCCCGCTTCGGCTCCGGTGATATCGCGGAGAAGGGACGCGTAGTGGACATCGCGGTGACCGCGCCGGCCCGTCTCGACATCCACCGCGAGCTGCGAATACCCTTGGGATACCCGCGCCAGGGCCTCCCGTGCCTCGGGCGCCAGGACGGCCCTCCCCAGACCGGTATGAATGACGATCCCGGTCGCGTTGATCGCGCGTCCCAGCGAAGGGGCCAGCCTTCGGTCGAGCCGCGCCCGGACCCGGCTGAGCAGGGCATCGGGGATCAAGTCGTCTTCCCGCACGGCGGGCCCGCTCCCGGACGCCTGGATTCCGGCCCGGACCGCCTCGATCTCAGCGCGGACGGCGTCCAGGACCAGGGACCGGCCGTAAGCTTCGATGAGTTTGTCCCCCTCCGGATGGTTGAGGAGGGCGTCCACGGAGGGGATCAAGCGAAAAAGATTCTCTTTCATGCGTCTCCCGGGCCGCGCCCCCGCTTGCGTTGTCCCGCTTCAGCTTTTATCCCTGAACACGATCTTGGCGAACAGCTCGGGCTCGACGTCCTTGGTCTCGACGCCGGCCGCCACGACCTCGACCGGGATCTCGAAGAGGAGGTCCTGGGGCATGATGCACGATTTGTTGTCGCAAGCCTGGTATTTGAACGCGCCGGACAGCTTGAAGGAGCCGGGTTTGAGGTCGCCCGCAATCTGGATGAGCGCCCCAATGACGGCCTCGTCCTCGTAGACACGGAGCTCGAAATCGGAGTACTCGAACGTGGCCGCCTTGGGCTTGGGAAAGGCCACGGCCTGGATGCTGAACTCGGCGGCCTCTTCGAAGGCGAGGGACGAGGGAAACATGAACTCGTCGCCGGGATCGTCCGAGTTGATGTGCCAGCCTTTCTCGATCTTGAGGACGACGGCGACCTTGACGGCCTCGCCGGGATGGACGGCGCTCTTGGACAGGACGGCCCGGCCGCTCACGACCTTGGGGACATCGAGTTGGGCCCAGGACGGGGACGCGCCCGCCAGGCAGAAAACGGCAATAAAGAAGAGGACGGGTAAAGCTCTTTGAGTTTTCATGGCTTTACCTAAGTTATTGGAACCCTCGCGGCTTGTCAAGGCCGGGATTGGACCGGTCCGTGCTTCTTCCCCCCCGGGTTGACCGCCGCGAACGCCTCCCCCCGCCTTGACCGTCGTCAGCGAAATTCCCTATAATGCGGGGAGGAGATTGCACTGATCGCCGAGGAGGATCCATGAAAAAAATCATAGGCGTTATCATCGCGGCCGCTTGTGCGATCGTTCTCTTCGGCGGCGGCCCCGGCGCGGCCGAGCGGCCCGACCAGGCGGGGGCCTGGACCTCGCTCGGACCCTACGGCGGGGAAATCGTAGGTCTGGCCAGGAATTCCAAATCTCCGGCGGAGCTCTATGCCGTAAGCTACAGCTATCCGAGCCAGATTTGGAGGTCCGCCAACAGTGGAACGAGCTGGACGCGCCAATCGATCGTCCTCCAGCGGATCTGCGACGTTGCCGCAGATCCCCTCACGCCCGGCACGATCTATCTCATCTCCTACGGCTATCTCCACGTGAGCACGGATAAGGGGAAAAATTTCACGACGTGCCGGCTCCCGGCCGGCTTCAGCGCCGATTACGGCCGGGTCGCCGTCCATCCCTCCAATCCCAAGATCATCATCATCTCGGGGGCGTTTTATTACGACAACGTGAACTATAAAACCGATATCGCCGTCGTTATGACGACGAACGGCGGCGCCTCTTGGACCGTCAAGAGGTTTTCGAACTCCGCCGACTTCGGCTATGGATATGACGTCGTTTTTGCCAAAAGCAATCCCAATTACGTCTATCTATGCGGCTACGACCAGAAGAACAGCGTCGACACCGCGCGGGTCTACGTTTCGAAGAACGGGGGAGGCAGCTGGAAGAGCGTCGCAGCCCCGGCTGTTTTCAACGGAGCTTGGCCCGCGTCCTACGCCATCTACGTGGACGCCCACGACCCCAAAAAGGCCTGGGTGGGCCACTACAACGGCATAGCCGGAACGACGAACGCGGGCGGAAGCTGGAAAGCCCAACAGACTCCCCAGATTACGTCGGTGACCTCCATCACGGCCGACGCATCCAACTCGAAAATCCTCTTTGCCGGGGGCAAACTCAATTACGCTTTAAGCTCACTCAAGAGCACGGACGGAGGCATCACCTGGAAAGCCAACGGCAACGGCCTCTTTGGAAAAAGCTGCCGGATTTTAGCCGCCGGCTCCAAGGTCCACCTCGCGACCGAGGCGGGAATCTTCCTGAGCAAGAACGGCGGCTCCACCTGGAATCCCGGCCATAGCGGCATCCGGGGGGCCAATATCAAGGCCTTCGCCGCGTCGCCCTCCTCGCCGAACACCCTCTATGCCGGGGTCTACGGATACGCGCTCATCAAGACGACAAACGGGGGCTCGGCCTGGACGACCTGCGGAGCTTTCTACGGAAGCCTTCTCGTCGGGAGCGTCGCCGTCCACCCCACGAACCCGAATACCATTTATGTCAAGCCCAACGGCTGACCCGAGGGCGAATTCGTCTACAGGTCTGTAGACGGAGGACGGACATTCAAACAGATTTTCGACCTCATCGAATGCAAATACGGGAATCTCTATGCGAATCCCCGGGACTTCAACCATCTGCTTATTACCGGATCGGTCCCACAAGGGAGCGGAAGCTCGATGGGAATCGTCGTCTCCAAGAACGGCGGCGCCAGCTGGACAGCGATAAAAATCAGCAACCAGACCGGCAGTCAATCGACCATTGCGGCCATCGCGCCGAACAACGCCAATATCCTTTACGTCGGCGGCGTCAACTCCGATTGGAAAGCGCTCATCTATAAAGGCACGAACGGAGGGGCCAATTGGACCGCGATTACGAACGGGATTTCAAACCAGCCCCAAGCGATCGCCGTCGACCCCCAGGACTCGAACATCGTCTATATCGCGACCTATGACGCAGTCTGGCGGAGCTCAAACGGAGGCGGCGCCTGGACCAAGTGCGCATTCGCGTTCAACACCTGGGGTTTCAAGGCCGTGGCCGTCAACAAGAGCAATCCCAACCAGGTGTTCGTCGGATGCAGCGGGGGTGTTTTTTACAGCCAGGACCGGGGTCTGACTTGGACCGACGTGACCGAGGGACTATCCGTTCCGGACGTGACCCAGCTTTATTTCAACTCCGCCAATAGTACGCTCTACGTCGGAACCCAGGGCGGCGGACTCTGGAAACGCACTTTTTAGGGATTTTTTATCGAGGGAGAAGGATGAAAAAAACCGCGTTGTTCGTGAGCGGCGCTATCTTCGTATGCCTGTGCGGGCTTCGACTCTTGGGGACGAGCGCTCCTCAAGGCACATCTCCGGAGCAGGCCGGGGCCTGGACCCAGATCGGCCCCCAGGGAGGGAATATCCCGGGACTGGCCCGAAACCCGAAGTCGCCCAACGAGCTCTATGCCGTTTCTTATTCGGGCCGGGTTTTCCGGTCGTCGAACAACGGCTCGAACTGGACCCGGACGGCTATTATCAACGATTACCTCCAAGACGTCGAGGTGAATCCGAAAATCCCCACCACCGTCTGCGTCCTGGGCAGCAACGCCCTCTACAAATCCGAGAACAGAGGCGGCACGTTTACGAGGATTCCCTTCGATACGGCTTTTCAAGCCTACAACGGCAAGATGGCCGTCCATCCGACCGATCCCAAAATCATTTACGTGGCGGGGAATTACTACTCCAATCAGAAGTACCACCTGGCTGTCGCGAAGACCGTAAACGGCGGGACTAAATGGACCTATAAAAAGTGGGATGCGACCCCCAACTGGCCCTACGGCCGAAGTATCGCCATCTGCGCCAAAAGCCCCTCCACCGTTTATTTCTGCGGCTACTATTACACCGGATCGGGCACCACGGCCCGCGTGTACCGTTCATCGAACTCGGGAGGAACCTGGAAGAACGTGACACCCGCATTCCTGAACGGAACCTGGAATTACGCCGAATCCCTGGCCGTCGATCCCAAGAACCCGAATAAGGCCTACCTGAGCTGCTATACCAACAATAACTATAGAAGCCTCATCGCCCAAACATCGAATTCAGGCTCCAGCTGGACCTATCAGGCCGCGCCATTCTATATGGACACCTACACGATCGTCATCGATAAGACTAAGCCCGGCACGCTCTACGCGGGGGGCTTCAACCAGAGCAGCAAGCCGACCTGCTTCACGAGCGTCGACGGCGGCGCCAACTGGACGGAATTGCAGACCGGTCTTTTCGGCAGGGCTTCGGATATCCTCGTTTCAGGCTCAACGATCCACTTCGCCTCCAACGCCGGGATCTTCAGGAGCACGGACGGCGGCGCCAACTTTGCGGCCGCCCACAAAGGCATCAAGGCCACCGACATTCCGAGCTTCGCTCTCCTGCCGTCCTCGTCCGGAGCCCGCCAAGGCGCGAGCGGGACGCTCTACGCCGCGGCCGGCTCCTACGGCAACTTCAAGAGCACGAACGGGGGGGGGACCTGGACGCAGCTCTGCGACTTCCAGGGAAGCAACGCCATCGCCCACCTGGTCGTCCCGCGCTCGGACCCGAACCGACTTTACCTTTCGACCTACGGCTGAAGCAACCCGCGCGTCTACAGGTCTGTAGACGGTGGCAACAGCTTCAAGGATCTCCTCCCCGGCGCCGGCTGCCAGGGACTGATCATGATCGCCGACGCCGCGAACCCGAACCGGGTCATCGCGGCCGGCTACATTCAGGCCAACGGCAACAATCTCATGGGAATTTTCCTCTCGACCGACGGGGGGTCGAACTGGACCCAAATCAAGATCAGGGATGATAATTACAGTTGCGCGACGGCCGCGGCCCTGGATCCCGTCACTACCAACACGATCTATGTCGCCGGGTATACATCGGCCGGGGCCCCGGTCCTCTATAAAAGCACGGACGGAGGCGCCAACTGGACCCAGCTCGCCCCCCCTACATCCAGTCAATACCTCTCGTCCATCGTCGTCGACCCGAATTCGTCGAACACGATTTACGCCGGAACCTCCTATCAGGGGGTTTACAAGAGCACAAACGGGGGCTCGAGTTGGACGAGTCTCGCGAACGCCCCCTGGCAGGGAAAATGCATTGCCGTCAATCCCTCCAACTCGAACGAAGTCTTCGCGGGCGCCTGGGGCATCTACTACAGCAGCGACGGGGGAGCGACTTGGAAGGACCTCAGCGAAGGCCTCCCCTCCAAATCCGTCAATTCGATCGCCGTTGATCCCGCCGCGCGCGTCGTTTACGTCGGAACGAGCGGGGGGGGAATCTGCCGTCGGAGTTTTTAGCTTCGATCCGGCGACAACGGCCTGAGCTGGAAGGGGACTTGTTATTTAAACGATTACATCTCGGACATCGGAACAGACGGCCGGCATCTGGAAACGCACGTTCTAAAAGAAATATATTTCTTCTACGGGGAGGAAGGTTCATGAAGAAACACGCGATCGTTGTCGTCCTGGCCCTCGGCGCTACAATGCTCTTCGGCCGCACCCCCCGCCCGACCCAGATGCCCGATCGGGCCTCCGCCTGGACCGAGATCGGACCAGCCGGGGGAAACATCTCGGGACTGGCCAGGGACGCCAAAGCCGCGGCCGGATATTATGCCCTGACCTACAGCTCTCCCAGCCTGGTCTTCCGCTCGGCCGACAGGGGCGCGAGTTGGACCCGGACCTGCGTTATTCCCGAGTACGGCTATGATCTCGCCGCCGATCCCAAGACGGGCGGCCTCGTCTATATCCTGGGCGCCTCGGCCTTGTTCAAGTCCACGAACAAGGGCGCGAGTTTCAGCAAGCTCGCCTTCCCGGCCGGGGCCGAAGGCCTGGACGGGCGCATGGCTATTAATCCCGCCAATCCCAAAATCATTTATGTCGCCGGCAAATGGCGCGACAGCGCGGGGAAGGAATACCTGTCCGTCCTCAAGAGCGCGAACGGCGGAAAGACCTGGACCCTGAAAAAGCTGGACGCGGCCGCCAATTGGGCGCTCCAGACCGGAATCGCCATCTCGCCCGTGAATCCGAACACGGTCTATCTGTGCGGATACTACTACACGGACAGTTATCAGAAAACCGTCAGCCGGGTTTATAAAACCTCGAACGGAGGCGCGACCTGGAAGAGTATCTCGAGTGCCTTCGTCGGCAACGGCGCCATTCCCAACGGCCTCGCCCTCGACCCGAAGGACAAGGACCGCGTCTTTATCACCACCTCGCAGGGCGTCATCATCAGCACGAACGGGGGCGCGACCTGGAAAAAGCACTCTTCGCCCGCGTACCTCAACGCCGGCTCGATCGCCGTCGACCCCGCCGACTCCAAGATCCTCTACGCCCAGTCCCGCTACCATCAGACCGACCGCGGCTGCTACAAGAGCACGGACGGAGGACTGACATGGAAGAAAACCGAGACGGGGGTTTACGGGGACGGGAGGCGAATTCTGGTCGCGGACGGCCGGATTTTTCTCGGTTCATCGGCCGGGATCTTTGCGAGCACGAACGGCGCCGCCTCGTTCAGCCCCTCCCACGACGGAATCAAGGCCGCCAACATCAACGCCTTCGGGCTCGCTCCCTCCTCGACCGGCACGATCTATACGGATGCGAGGACCTACGGCTGCTTCCGGACGGCGGACGGGGGTTCGACTTGGACGCTGGGCGTCTATTTCAACGGCTGCGGGATCGTCCAGGGGCTCGCCGTCGGCCCGACCAATCCCAACCAGGTTACGATCCTGGCCGGGGGGGCCGACGAGGACTATCTGTTCAAGTCGTCCAACGGCCTGCAATCCGGCGCCAACATCCTCCATAAGGAAGTGTCCGGTTTCGCCCCGGACCCGACCAACTCCAACCGGCTGGCCGCCGCCGGCCAAATCTACAACAATTATTCCAATGGCCCTCGGTACTTCGGCATCTACCTGACCGCGAACGGCGGCAAGTCCTGGTCCCAACTCAAGGTTCGGACCGACAATTCCAGCTTGGCCACGGCCGTCGCCATCGCCCCTTCGAAACCGGACACGATCTATGCGGGCGGCTACAGCGGCGGCGCCGCGGTCGTCATGCATAAAAGCACAGACGGCGGCGCGTCGTGGAGCCTGCTGCCCGGATCATTCGACTCGGATCCCAAGGTCATCGCCGTCGACCCGGCCGACGCCGGCATCGTCTACATCGGGACTTGGTTTAGTGTCTACAAGAGCGCCAACGGCGGCGCGTCATGGACGCGACTCCCGGGCATCTATTCGGCCGATTCGATTGCGATCAATAAGCTCAATCCGAACCAGGTCTTCATCGGCAACTCGCTCGGCCTTTTCTACAGCAAGAATAAAGGGGTGAGCTGGAGCAACTTCAGCGACGGCCTGGCCGTCAAGAATATCAACTGGGTCCAGCTCGACCCGGTCGCCCGCAAGGTCTACGTCGGGACCCAAGGGGGCGGGATCTGCAAGCGGGGCTTTTAGCCCGGAGAACTTTTAGTCCCGGGACACGTACCAAAAGGTGCATGATATTCTTTTTCATCCGGGACGCCGGACATAAATACCGGTTCTTCTCGACCGAACCCGTCCGGGCGATCGAAGTCCGCACCTCGCGCTGGCGCAAGCTTTGGGAAAAGGCCAAGGCCAAGCTTCTTCTCCTCCCCCAGCGGTCGCTACGCCAGGAGCAGGCCCTGGCCCGGATCGCCCGACTCAAGGAGCCCGCCGTCCACATCCTATTCAGCGGCCGAACCGAGGACAAGAAGATTCGTTTCCGCTTTTTCCTGTTCATCCAGAAGCAGCGAACCCGGCATGTCCTTCTCCTCATCGGAGAAACCCTCCTCCTCCCCCTGAGCGGGCTGGCCATGCTCCTCCCCGGCCCCAACGTCTTCTTCGGCGCCCTGGCTCTCTTCATGATCACCCATTGGCAGGCCCTCCGGGGTCTCCAGCATCTTGCCCGTAAAGGACATGATTTCGAGGCCTCCGAGCTCCTGGCCGAGTGGGAGGAGGCCGTCAAAGCCAAAGCCGAGGACCGCTTCCCCCATCTCTTGGAACGGATGGAACAAACCTACGGCCTCAGCGGCCTCCAAAAAGTGCTCTGGCCCCAGCGCAAATCCCGCTGAAAACGCGGCCATTCGCCCTCCCGGAGGCCGACCCGATTGACAAAGCCCCCCCTTTTGGTCTATTTTTGGAATTACCATGCAGATCACCCTCAACCAGGCCCTCTGGCTGGTCCTGACCGTCGCCGCCATCGTGGCCCTCGCCTTCCTGGCCCGGCTTTTCCTTCAACTCGGCCGGACGGCCCGGGAGGCCCAGAAAGCCATGGCCGAGGCGACCGCCCTTCTCCATAACCTCCAGGAGACGGAGCGCAAGGTCAGCCTGGCCGTCGAGGACCTGGCCGGGACCATCCAAGCCACCCGGAAAATGACGGAGTCCGCCTCCGAAATCGTGATGTTCGTGACGACCAAAGTCATCCGGCCCTCGTCGAAGTGGTGGCCGTTCCTTTTTCCGCTCCTCCGCATGGGGTGGCAGCGATTCAAGAAGCGAAAGGAGAAGTGAAATGGCAGACGATCATAAAGGGTCGGGCGCCCTTGAAGTCGCCGTTTCGTTCCTGATCGGGGCGGCCGCCGGGTTCGTGCTCGGCATCCTGTTCGCCCCCGCCAGCGGCAAGGAAACCCGGAAAAAAATCAAGGAACAAGCCGTCAAGACGGGCGAAAAAGCTAAGGAAAACTACGAGAAGATCGCCCGGGAGGCCGAAAAAGGCGTCCAGTACGTCAAGGAAAAGACCCAGGACGGCGTCGAGGCCATCCGCGAGTTCATCGAGAAGAAACGCGACGAGATGCTGAAAACCCCGGGCCCGGCAAAGGACGAGCCGAAATAGCGCCGGCGCGGCCGGTTTCACGACCCGATTCCGCCCGGGCTTCCGGGCGGCGCAAGAGGCATCTATGAGAGGGAATGGGAGAGCGAGCGCAATTTTTCCGTCCGTTCTATCGGTCCTGGCCGCCTGCGCCCTCGGGGCCGGGCCGGCCCTTGCCGTCGACAAACCGACAACCCGGCGGATCGACGAGGCCATTGAGCGAAGCCGGGCCGAAATCGTCAAGATCCGCCGCTTCATTCATATGAACCCCGAGCTTGCCGGCGAGGAAGTCGAAACGGCCAAGCTGGTGGCGGCCAAGCTCGCCTCGCTCGGTCTCGAAGTCAAGACCGGCGTCGCCAAAACGGGGGTGGTCGGCCTTCTCCGCGGCCGCGAGCCCGGGAGCACGCTCGCCCTGCGGGCCGACATGGACGCCCTCCCCGTCCAGGAAGCCAACGACCTTCCCTACAAGTCCCTGAATCCCGGGATTATGCACGCCTGCGGCCACGACATCCACACTTCGGCCGTCCTGGGCACCGCCATGGTCCTGGCCGGCCTCAAGGACCTCATCCCGGGAAACGTCAAGTTCATCTTTCAACCGGCCGCCGAGGGGGGCGCGGACGGCGGCGAATCCGGAGCGGCGGCCATGATCGCCGACGGCGTTCTCGACAACCCGGCCGTCAGGGCCGTCTTCGGCTTCCATGTCTGGCCCGAACCGATGGGACAAGTTTTCGTCTCGAGCGGACCGGTCCTGGCCGGCGCCGACTGGTTCCAAATCGCCGTCAAGGGGCGGGCGGCCCACGGCGCCCGTCCTTACGAAGGGATCGACGCGATCGTGCTGGCCGCCCAAGTCGTCGTCGCTCTCCAGTCCATCTCGAGCCGCACGACCGATCCCCAGGATCCGATCGTCCTTACGGTCGGGCTCATCGAGGGGGGGACGAGCGCCGGCATGATCGCCGATAAAGTCACGCTGGAAGGCACGGTCCGAGCCCTGAGCGAGGCCAACCGGCGCCGGATGCCCCGTCTCATCGAGAGCATCGTCAAGGGTGCCGTGACCCCCTTCGGCGGGGATTATACGATCGACTACAAGCCGGTGACTCCTCCCGTCGTCAATCTCGCCGACCTCGTCCGAAGCCTTCTCCCGACCCTGGCCGATCTCCAGGGCAAGGATAATGTCATTCCGCTCGCCCCCCAAACCATCTCGGACGATTTCGGCTTCTACACACAGAAAACTCCCGGTTTCTACTTCCTGCTCGGCGTCCGGAACCCGAGACTCGCGAGCATGGCCCCGCTGCACAGCCCTTCGTTCAATCCCGACGAACGGAGCCTGCCCCTGGCCATCAAGCTCCTCTGCCATCTCGTCCTCGACGGCCTCGAACTCCAGCGCGGGGGCGAGCCCGCCCCCCCTAAAATCGGCTCCTAAGGCATGGCTTTCCCCCTTCTTTTCATCGCGGCGGCGTTCGTTCTGGGAATCGTTACGGCCTCGCGCGTCTCCCTTCCCATCCCCGCCTGGGCCGGCCCCCTGGCCGCTTCCTTGGCCGCGGCCTGGCTCTTCTCAGGGCGGAAAAAAGAGAAGGCCTGTTTCGGAACGATCCTGGCCGCGTCGCTTCTCCTGGGCGGACTCATCTTCACCCGGCAGGACCGGAACTACAAGGAGAACGGCCTTCACCGTTTGCGTCTCGACTCCTTCGCCGATTTCTACGGAACCCTGACCCAATCGCCGGGACGGGGCACGGACAAGGACACGCTCTACCTCAAGGTCGACACGGTCGCGACCGGCAAGGAGACGTCGTCCGTCCGCGGAAACCTGAGGGTGACGGTTCCTTTCTCGGCCGAGAATCCTCTTTCGCCGCTCAGGACCGGGGACCGCATTATGGTTTCGGCCCGGATCGGGACGTCGGTCTCGGACCGGAACTTCGCGCCTCCGCCCTACCTCCAAGTCCTCCGTAACAGGAAGATCCACGCCACGGCCGCCAGCAAGAGCCCTCTTCTCGTCAAGAAGATCGGGACGGGACCTTGGGCCTTTGTCTTAGGCCCCATCTCTTCGGCCCGGCAGGCCCTCCAACGCAAGATCGAAGCCCATTTCGGCCAGGGCCCCCCCCCCGGCCTCTCGACCGAAGGGGGCGTTCTCGAGGCTCTTCTCATCGGCGAGCGGGGGCGGCTCGACGAGTCGGTCAACCTCGTCCTGCAGCGCTCCGGGCTCTACCATCTCCTGGCCATCTCGGGCGCCCATATCGGGATCATCGCCGCCCTGCTCTTTTTTCTGCTCCGCCTGGCCAGGATAAGGACTCGTCCCTCTTACCTAATCCTGATCTTCGTGTTGGCCGGGTATGCCCTCCTTGTCGAGGGAAACGCTTCGGTCGTCAGGGCCACTGTCATGGCCGTCGCTTTTTTCGCCGGGAAACTTCTCTGGAAAGACGTTCACCTCCTCAACACGATCGCAGCCAGCGCGCTGGCCATCCTCTTCTTGAACCCCTTCCAGGCCTTCGACGCCGGATTCCAGCTGACCTATCTCGCCACCCTGGGCATACTTCTCTTCTACGCTCCCCTTCTCAAGCGGATGCCCCGCCTCCCGTTCAAGATCGGGGAGATGACGGCCCTGACGACAGCGGCCCAATTCGGGGTCCTTCCCGTGCTCGCCGCTACCTTCAACCGCGTCACCTTCTCTTCCTTTCTCCTCAACCTTCCCGCCATTCCCCTGGTCGCCATCCTGATGGCGGGCGGCTACATCTTTTTTCTGGCGGCTTTCGTCTCGAGCGCTTTGGCCGGATGGCTGGCCGTCGGTCTCCGGTTCGGCCTAAAGGGATTCGTCTGGATCGCCGGTCTCCTGGACCCGGTTCGGATCATGTCCTATCGCATCCCCGCCCCCCATCCCATTCTCATCTTGGCCTACTACCTCCTGCTCCTGGCCTTCCTCTGGCCCGCTAAAAGCCGAAAAGCCACGGTGGCGATCACGGCCGGGTTCGCCGCCGTCTTCGTCCTCATCGTCGTTTATCCGTTCCCGCCGGCCTTCTCGCCCGGGCTTCGGATCACGGTGCTCGACGTCGGCCAGGGCGATTCCATCCTGGTCGAATTCCCCGGCCGGCGGAAGATGCTCGTGGACGGCGGCGGCATCCCGGGAGACAGGTTCGACATCGGCGAACGCGTTGTGTCGCCTTTCCTGTGGAGGAAGGGGATCAAGAGGCTCGACCATCTCGTCCTGACTCATTCCCATCCCGATCATCTAAACGGACTCAAGGCCGTGGCCCGCAATTTCAAGGTCGGGGAGTTCCATGAAAGCCATCGGCCGGCCGGGGACCTTTCCTACCGGGAGTTCAAGCGGCTCATCCAGCCCTGGACCCTCCAAACCGTTTGGCTCAGGGGAGAGACGCTCCGCGAAGGGAAAGTTCTGATCGAAGTCCTTCATCCGGCGGCGCCGCTGTCCGAGGAAGGCCGGGCCGACAACGACCTGTCCATGGTCCTCAGGATCAAGCTGGACGAATTCTCCGTCCTGCTGGCCGCGGATATCGGAGCGGCGGCCGAGGAAGCCGTCGTCAAGGCCGTTCCTGACGTGGCCGGCCTGGTCCTTAAAGTCCCCCACCATGGAAGCCGAACATCGAGCTCTCCGCTTTTCCTGAAGACGGTCGGGCCCAAGATCGCCGTCATTTCGGTGGGAAGCGGCAACCGCTACGGGCTGCCCGATGAAGACGTTCTGGCCAGGTATGAAAACGCCGGCATACGCCTGTTCCGGACCGATCGCGACGGCGCCGTCGAAATCACGACCGACGGCCGGTCTATCTCAATCCGAACCCATGAAAATCCGGGAGGCCTGCCCGCTTTGAACCGGTGACGGATCTGACCGTCGAACAGTTTTCAGTTTTCGTATGATTGTTGCTATTTACATGAGGCGAATAGGCCGTCCTCAGGCCCCCGTAGCGGAGGGGGCCCCGCTTCGGGGGGAACCGACGGGACTGGTTCCAGGGGGGTTCGGGGGCAGAGGACGGCTTGTTCGCCGCAAACCGTCTAATGGACGTTTGGGAAGATCATTCCGAAAACTGATCGACGGTCAGGTGACAAGCGGATTGACAAAGAACCGGCACAGACTTATAATTCCCGTAGAAGCTATAGGAATGAAAAAGGCGCTTTTCTTCCTGGTTCTTCCCCTGTTTCTCGTCTCGATCCTGTCCGCTCAAAGCCTGGCCGAACTCTCCAAGAAGGAAAAGGAGCGCCGCGAAAGCCTCAAGGGAAAACGGGCCATCCTGATCACGAACGCCGACCTCGGCAAGACCAAGAAGAAGGCCGGGATTGAGACGCCGCCGCCTCAACCCCAGCCGCAAACAGAGGGCCAACCCGCCCCCGAGGCGGAACAGCCTTCGGACTATGTCCCTTCGGAAGGAGAACCCAACCCGGAGGGTATGTCCCAGGCCGAGGAATCGGGCGAGACGAGACAAATGGCGGACGGCTTCCGGACCAGCCTAGAAGCCAAGTACGCTCAAGTTAAGGAATACGCCGACCTCTTAGAGCTGAAAATGACCGCCCTTTGGCAAGAATTCTACAGCATGGACGATATGACGTCCCGGGACTCGATCCAACAGGAAATCGCCCTGACTTTCGACAAGCTGGGGAAAGCCCGGGAGGACGAAAACTCCGTAAAGAAAGAGCTCGACGATTATATAGCCCGGATCGGCAAAGAGGGCGCTCAGCGGAAATAGACGAGGGAAATCTGTGCGCCCAATTCCCTCTGGTCGCTCACCTGGGGAAAGATCTTGGCGGGGACGAAAGTCTTATCGGTGCCGATGGTCAGGACGAAGTCGTCCTTGTCCCCGAGCGTCTCCTTTTTAATCGGGTAAGTCCTGTCAAAGGAGCTCTCGGAGGGAATAAACTCGTCCAGGATCGTGTCGTTGATCTTGAAGATGACCTTCTGGCCGGGAGCGGCCTCGTTATTGACGCCGCCCTGGATGACAAGAAGGGCGTCGCGGCGCGGGTTGTCGATCAGACATTTGGCTTCTTTGCCGGTCCAGCGCCACTCCTTGAGGACGGACTCGGGGTTGGTCTCTTTGTCGTACCAACCGTCTTCGAAGATGATCTCGGGCGTATCGACGGGGGGAGGGAGGACGTCGAGCTTCTTGCGGTAAACTTCGAGCTCGGACTTGCCGGTCCGGTCATAGGGATTATAGAGGCCGATAGCCAGAACCAGGGTTTCCTGGCCCTTGAACTGGGGGTCGAATTCGTCGATGAATTTGGGGATATAGATCCTCCGGGTCGTCGCGTATTCCTTCCCGGCTTCCCATTTGGTCGTGGGGATCTCGGGCGCATAATCATCCTGGACCAGAAGGTTGTTGTTGTGCCAGAAGTGGACGAAGACCTTGAAGTCCTGGGACATCTTGACGAAGCCCGCCGAGGTTTTCCAGGCGTAGCTGACGTTGGTCATCAGGTTGTCGGTCAGGGGCTGATTCCCGAAGGCGACGGACAGATCGACGCCCTCGACTTTGGACTTTTTCTGGCAAGAAACGAGACTGAGCGCTATCCCGAGAGCGAGAAGCGCGATAACGGCCTTTGTCCTCATAGTTCCTCCTCGTTCAATGGAAAATTACCGGAGTATTATAGGCAAATACGCCGGGGAAGTAAAGGGCCGGGGGCGGTTGAATCAGGGGGGGGATTGATGTATAGTTCCCTGTGAATGGTCGTTTTTTGGGGCCTTTTCTCCTTCCTCCATCAAACCGTCTGCCGGATCAAGAATTGGCTCTATGCCCGGGGAATCAAGCGGCCCGCCCGGTCCCCCATCCCCGTCATCAGCGTCGGAAATATTTCTTTCGGGGGAACGGAGAAAACCCCCCTGTCCATCGAGCTTCTGTCCTGGCTCCTGAGTCTCGGCCTGAGGCCGGCGCTGATTTCCAGGGGGTATAGAGGCCGCTGGGAGAGATCCGGGGGGGTTGTATCGGCCGGCAATGGACCTCTTACAGGCTGGCGCGAGGCCGGGGACGAACCCGCCTTGATCGCCCGAAAACTCCCCGGAGCGGGTGTGTTTGTGGGAAAGCGGCGGATCGATTCCTGCCGGGAAGCCCGGGATATGGGTTTCCAGGTCGCCGTCCTCGACGACGGCTTCCAGCACCGCCGCCTTCACCGCGACCTGGATATTGTTCTGATCAACCCGGCCGAGATCCCGGCCCTCCGGGAACCCCTGTCCTCCCTGGAAAGGGCCGACCTGATCCTGGTCAGGAACGGTCCCCGGGCAGGGAGGATTGAAAAGTCTTTATTGACGGTAAAGGTTTTGCCTTACCGAGTCCGTCTCGACGGGTTCGCAAGCCTTGACGGAAAGGATGCCGGGCCGGGGGATCGGTTTAAAGGGAAAAAGATCCTGGCCTTCTGCGGAATCGCCAAGCCGCAGCGATTTTTCGAGCTCCTGGAGGGCTCCGGGGCTCATATCCTGGGCCGCTTCGCCTTTCCCGACCACTTCCCCTATCCCCAGCCGGCCCGAAAGAAACTCATGGAGGCCTTCCGGGAGTCCGGGGCCGAGTCGGCCGTCACGACCGAAAAGGACGCCGTCAAGTTCGATCCTGCGGGCGAAT
>Ga0299912_10000605_pt1 | contig 30065 bp, 18 predicted proteins | sample RVTome_2_FD_207667 | JGI IMG/M metagenome (GOLD analysis project Ga0299912, IMG submission 207667) | Soil microbial communities from uranium-contaminated site in the Upper Colorado River Basin, Wyoming, United States - RVT95D214 (version 2) ... | reverse complement strand
AAAGTAGATAAGCATTGGATACCTGAGAAGGCCCTGATAGGCCAAATCGTGCAATTTGTACTCGACATATCGTCCGAAAAAAAACAGTACAAACATGTTAACAAACAGGTGCCACCAGTTGGCATGAACAAAACCATGACTAACCATACGGTAATATTCTCTCCTGTGTACGATTTGATACGCATTGAATTGCAACCGGCTGAATAGTGCCGGCTGGTTGAAACATAGTATAGAAATAATGCTGGTAATAACAATGAGCAGGACTGTCATCATATGCGAGTCATCATCTTAAAAAACATTCTCTATTATGCATTTAATATTTTATATACAAGTTCCTTTAACAATTCATGTGGCGTGGCCGAAAGATTATTCACACCTTTCGACCGCAAATCATATTCTCTCAACCACTGGAAAATCATGTAAGTTTTTGCCGGCGGAAACATTTTTATTGCTTTCATATACTCAGGAAGAAAAAACGGTTGAATATTCAACTTCTCCCTCACATTCTCTTTTGATTTATCCTTTAATGTCGATAAAAGGAATACTTTATTAAAGAAAAAGTACAGCGATGCAATTGTAATAGAAAAAGGATTATTCTTTTGGTTTTGACCCATATAGTCGGCAATTCGAAATGCCTTTAAGGCATTTTTTTCGATAAGTGCTTTTTGCAGTTCATAGGGATTATAATCCTTGCTGATACCTATATTCTCTTCGATGTGCGAAGTATTAATACTATTTACACCTACAGACAATGCAATAACAAGCTTTTCAAGTTCTTTCTCGATTTTCTGAAGATCGTTGCCAAGATATTCGGTAAGCAATAAGGCCGCCGGAGCCTGAATGGAGATCCCTTTTTCTTTAAGCACGCTATTTATCCAGTCAGGAACCTGACTTTCATATAGTCTGTTCGATTCGAATACGATCCCGTTTTTTTCAAGCTCTTTATATAGTTTCTTACGTTTATCGAGTTTTTTATATTTATAACAAATAACGAGAATTGTCGATTGCAAAGGATTTGAAACATAATAAATCATATCGTCAATGTTCCTGACCTGTTGAGCTTCACGTACAACCGTTACCTGGTGTTCCGACATCATCGGGTATTGTTTGGCTGAATTCATTATGGAAGCAGCATCGACATCTTTTCCGTACAGAATGGTCTGATTGAATGCCCTCTCTTCTTCTTTAAGCACATGTTTTGAAATGTAGTCACTGATCTTATCAATATAATAACCTTCCTCTCCCATTAGAAAATAAACAGGAACATATTTCCTTTCCTTAAGATCTGCCATCAGTTTTTCGAATTCCATGGACAATGTATTAAGCTCACTAAAATAGAAAAAGATTTGTAATTTGCGCGTGCATCGGATCACGTCCCTGCCAAACATATGAATAAACTTAACCTGCCGGTTTATACATTCAGAATATCCAAAAAAGAAAAGGATAAACTGCTTATTTTCGATGTTTTTAGAAGAAAATACGTCAGCCTGACTCCCGAAGAATGGGTCCGTCAGAACATACTGCAATATTTGGTTACAGAAAAAAATGTTCCAAAATCACTCATATCATCAGAAGCAGGAGTCCGGATCAATACCCTGAAACGAAGGTTTGATGCCCTTATTTATAATCGCAATGGGGAACCATGGATGCTTGTGGAATGCAAGGCTCCTTCTATAACTATCAATCAGGACACATTTGACCAGATTGTCGCATATAATAACAGCATTAAGGCAAAATATTTATTAATCACTAATGGATTAAAACATTATTGTTGCAGGATGGACACATCAACTAAAAAATCAGTTTTTGTACAGGACATCCCAAATTTTACTATTGCATAACCAAATCCGGATTATTTTTTTGTCCAGAATCGTAAACGTTTTTTTTCTTTTGCCAGATATCCATACCCATAGCCATACCCATAACCATAACGGGAACGTGAAACTGAAATGTCGTTCAAGATAATATTGATTTTTTTAATCTCTCTTGTGTTTAAATCGGTCATTAGCGCTTCCAGGACTTCTGAGGAAGTAAAGTTATATCGTACTACAAGTAAAATAATATTGCAATTCGGGTAAATGAGCATTGCATCTGAAACGATTCCAAGTGGAGGAGAATCGATAATGATGATATCATATCGTTGTTTCAACGTTGCCAGAAGATCGGCAGATAATGTCGATGACACCAGTTCTGAAGGATTGGGAGGCACAGGCCCCGAAAGAATCAGATCGAAGTTGATCCGGTCATCTTTAATGATGATCTCATCCAGCTGGCAATTGTGGCTAAGAAAATTACTCAGCCCCTTGTTGTTCAAGAGTCCCAGATTGTCACTGATTTTCGATTTCCTGAGATCAAAATCGATCATGATGGTCCTTTTCCCGTAAAATGCATATACCGATGCCAAGTTCAATGTAGTAAAACTTTTACCCTCTCCCTGAATTGCTGAAGTGACGAGTATGGCGTTTGATTTTGATTCATCGATCACAAACTGCAGGTTCGTTCGTAGCGTTCTGTATGATTCTGTCAGCACAGAATTTGGTTCTTTCAGAGCTGCAGGGAATTCGGTGTATTTGGAATCCACAACATGACCTATCACCGGATGTTTGGTGACTTTCTGTATGTCTTCCCTGCTGCGAATTTTTGTATTCAACGATTCTCTCAGATAAAGCAGAGCTCCCGGAAAAAACAATCCCAGCATTAATGCAACCACCAGATTTAGTTTTATATTGGGAGATACCAGCCGCGCATCCTCAGGTTCTGCAATATCGAGTATTTCATTTACGGGTATATTTGAAGCTTTGAAAATCTCCATTTCTGAGCGACGTGTAAGTAGATAGGTATACAATTCATCATTCAATTTGAATTTTCGTTCAATACTTAGCAATTGTTGCTGCGCCCTGGGCAAATGATCCAACGTTTGTTCCGTATTACGAATTTGAGTATCGATGTCTTCAATGGAAATATCGGTAGCTTCTAATACATTTCTAGCAGCATCGAGAAGTTTTCGCCGGGTATCATTTATCTTGAGTTCGAGAGAATTCAGATAGGGATTGCCCTTAATCGAGTTGAACGAAAGTTCGGCACGTTCGCCATACAATTCGGCCAGTTCCATGATCAGGCTATTCAGTACCGGATCGTTTATCTCAAGAGTGGTAGGGGCAATAAGCTCATTAGCATCCGACTTTGATTGCAGATTGCTGATCAGGTAATTAAAATAACGCTTTTTTACAAGCGACCGTGCTTTCTCCGCTTCCAGTCCTTCAAGTTTAGAATAGGCTTTCTCGGTTTGGAATCCAATATCCAGAACTTTCTTCGAAGCCCTGAAATCCTGTAGCCGTTCACCTGAAATTTGCAGGGAATCGACAATTTCAGTCAACTGATCATCGATAAACCGGATGGTGGCCAGGGCAATTTTATTATCACGTTCGACCCCCCGCCTGAGATATTCACTGGTGAGCCTGTTCAGAAATACTGCTGCTTTTTCAGGATTGGAATAGCGGAATGTTAATTGAAGGATCGAAGAACTCCGTTCATTTTCGATCTTAAATTGTCTGAACGTACTCACAAGTTGTTGCAGGCTGCAAAACTGAAAATAATAAGTTTTCTGAAGATTTTGACCCGCCAGATATTCAAAGCCCGGCAGAAGCGTAAAACGACAAAATGAATTCCCCGTAATCTCACCAAATTTAACGGTATCGGTAAAATGAAAAACAGGGATTGAACCCCTGGTTTGATTTTTTACAAAATCGTATAATGTTACACCTTCTCCGTCGGCCTGAATCATTATAAGGGTATCGTGTAGAAATTTCACCGTGAAAAATACCCCGACAGGCTGAAGAAGAGAGGTATCTATTTCAACGGTAAACGGTGTGTTGTTAAAAAGTTCAACCTTGTTGAAACGATGCTTCACATAATAGGCAACATTAAAATTCAGTTGTTGGACCGATCGTCGCGTTACCGATTTGGCGCTCAGAACACCCTTCTCATTTTCAAGTTGATATGGATCGTTGTAGAAAGCCGTAGAGAATAGTTGTGCCTTATCGAGCGGATTGTTTTCGTTATTAACCAATATGTTGGTCGATAATTCATAAATCGGTGAAGTATACATGATGAAAATCATTGCCCCGGCCAGCGCAATGATGATACAGAGTATAAAGAACATCCAGTTTCGGAGAAACAGGTTTAGCCATTTCTTTAGATCTATGCTCTGTTCTTCAAGTGCAACAAAGTTTTCATCATGCATCCCGATCAATCATTTTAATTATAAAATATCGATACTGCAAGAATTGCGATTGAGAAAAAGTAAAGCAACGACTGATAGGGGAACTGGGTGTATGCCCACGATTTGGCATTTCTGGGTTCGATGTATAGAACATCATTCGGCATAAGATAATAATAGGGTGATTCGAGTATCCGGTTGTCGGTGAGGTCGAGGAAATATACCTCCGAACCGCTTTGTGTTTGCCTCACAAGTTTCACTTCCCTGAAGTTACCATAATCGGTAACACCGCCAGCCAGGCCTATGGCCTGAAATACATTTATCTGATCCTGCTCAATGGTAAAGTTTCCGGGAGAATTTACCTCTCCGAGTACGCCAACCTGAAAATTGACGAGTTTTATATAAGCTGTCGCTTCTTTGAAATATTCATCGAGCTGGGTTTGAATGGCTTGCTGTACTTCCTGAATGGTCAGACCTTTAACGAACAACTTTTCGATAAATGAAAATGAGATATAACCAAACTCATCTACTACGTATGTATTCAAGTATTGATAAGTCGTGTTCATCAGGTAAGGAAAATCAGCCTGGAAAAATTTGCTGGTCTTGGGATCGACACTATAAACACGGATATACAGGTGATCGCCCGTCTGGATCCGGTATGTTGTAGTTCGCGGGTTATTAAACACACTTGTCATTTCTTTATTTACCCTTTCCTGTATGAGTTTCACTTTTCTTTGTGAAACACAGGATGATAAGAGTATCGCAACCATAAGAATAAAGTAATTAAGGTTACTGAGCCGGCTTTTTTTTATATGTTCCATATCAAAAAATTTAAATGATCCTCTATTTATTTTTATTTATTGCTTTGTAAAGCTTTACCTTGGTGCCTCTTTCGTATGCCATGATAAATGAATTAACATTCAGCTGGTCTTTAAGTTTCATTGCTTCTTCATAATGTGTACCGGCAAAAATCTGGTACTTAAACCATCCTTCTTCAATGATCTCCCTGCACAGGCCTGCTACCCCGCAAAACATCATCATCTGCTGTTCATCCAGTCTGGTTCTCGAGGCAACCACCTGAACATAAAAATCGGTCTGACCTTTTAATGCAGTTTGCCCGTATCGTTTCACATCCGTTTCCAGTACACGAGTCATTTCCCTCGCCTCTACCAAATCGACAGGTGAATCGTGCTGATAGGAAAGAACCCAGGCATCTCTGACCCCCGACTCCAGAGCTACCCTGTTTGCTACGGAAAACAAACGAAAACCTGTAATTCTATATTTATACCAGCCCTCCTCCTGCATCACTTCAACAGTGTAATTGCCGGGATATATTGCCCATAACTGGGGCCGTGCAAGAGGAATACGACTTGCAGCAAGCTGAACAACGAAATTAATATTTGTAGCCTGAGGTGTGCTGCTCAGATCATAGGCAAGTCTTGAATCTTCGAAGGATTCAAGATCAGGAGTTTGTTCTTTATACCTTTTCTGATCTTCAGGTTTTACTTTTCCCCCCAAAATATCAGATATTTTTGTTTCATCCCGTCGATCCTGAATTGTTTCATACGAGTCGTCGTAACTTTTTTCATACAATTCCTGGTCAAGAAGCGCAACCTGTCTGACAGAATCTTCAATAGCTGCCTGCAAATCGGGGGTATAAGAATATTGTTCTGAAAAAATATACTGATCTCCCTGATGATAATTGTAGAATATATTCCGGGCATTATCAACCGAAACATCATCAACACCAACAACCCCTGACCGGTTAATCATAATGGGATCGGGAACTGAAGCATCATTTACATATTCATCGTATTTTTCTATCACATTCTGATCGACAGCAAGATTTTCACTTTTCTGCTGGACTTTAGATGAATAGCCAACTTCCCCGGATGATTTAAAGGTCGATGGTGTAATTGTCTCAACATACTCTTCGGTATAAGGTATTTCCGTATCGGAACGAGCCGGTTCTGCAGGGGATATACCATTTTGAATCTGGATTGCCGTGATAAGATTATCGATGGCAGCAGCTTCATATCCGGCTGCATCATTCATCAAGGAGGCTTTTTCATAAGGATTCCTGATATTTTCAGCTTCTTCGCGTTTGGGCATAGCATTGTTCATCAATTCAGTGGCCGAATTCTTCAATTCATCAATTTCACCATATGAAACAGCAGATCTATCAAGAATATCCGAACAAATTTCATAGAGCGATTTATAGGCAGATGCATAGAGTTTATCGGCTTTGATCTGTGTTGAAATAGCCTTTTCTTCGGCTTTTGTTAGTTTTGACTGTAATGTTTTTTCATCCAGTTCATAATTCGATTGAAGAGACAACGCTTCGTTATAATACTGGTTAGCCTCTTGGATTAGTTTCCCCGCCTCGGTTATTTCTTTTAATGCTTTATCTATCGTACTCTTTTCTTTGTTCGTCATTATATCATAAAGCCCGCTGAAATTTTGTGCAAGAGATGGCAATTTGTATATGGATATAATTAATATGCCGCAGATGTATAGTTTAATCAATCCTGCTCTCATGGAGATTTTGAAGATTACTAAAAAGAATAATACCAGTTGGTATACTGGTTATCAATTCAAATAATTGATCCATCATAGATTGTATAACGATGAATGCTTTTAATAAATATAAGGAAAAATGATTTTAATTTCAAGATATTATTGATCTAATTATTAAGATCGATCATGAATCAATTGAAGCAAAGCTTCATCTTTATATCCTGCGGTTGTCTTAATCCACTTCTTTTTAATACCTACCCGATCGAATCCGGCCTTTTGAAACAGGCTCATACTTGCTTTATTATCAGTGGAAACATTACAGTATAACTGATTTAACTGCAGAGTATCAAAAGCATATGTAATGAGTTCTTTCAGTGCTCTGGTTGCATATCCTTTCCCCCTCTCTTCATCAACCGCGATTAATATTCCTACGCCTGCCCTGAGGTGATAGGGATCAAAATCAAATAAATCGACGGATCCGACCGATCTGAATGAATTCAATCCTATCTCCACATCGATCATGAGACGCAATTGTTTCATTTCATAGATGTCCTTATGGGAATTTTCGATATACTTTTTCAGGATGTATCGGGAAAAAGGAACTAAAGTATTGCTAACCTGCCAGATTCTTTTATCATTCTCCCACTGATATAACAAATCTACATCGGAAGGTTCAAGAGCCCTCAAAATAACCCGTGAATTATTTGCTGCCATGACCCGCATAGTTTTGTACCGTGGAAATATTCCTGATGAATGCATCGGGAAATCCTGACTCTCTGATAGGGAAGAGTATCTCTAACGCTTTCGAATACCCGATATACTTGCCATAGGTATATCTGAAGAGGCCATCATTGCCATCTGATATAATTAAGGGTGATAAACTGATCCGTGAGGGGTCAATCTTGTGTCGGAGTGCATAAATCTGAATTGTATATGTAGGAATTGAATCCGGAGGCAGGTAGTACTCGGATACGTATTCACTCCCGTTTTCGAGAGATATTAATTGAATAGTATCAAATGTTCCAGATTCTACAGAAGAATAACTTTCTGTCTGTCCTACCTTGTCATAAACCAGCTCATCAGAATAGTCTGACAGATTCGGTGATTGATCGAATGAAGACTTGTTATTGCCTGTAAAAGCATAAGTGTCCTGATTCCCCGATACATAGTTTTCAGAATATTCCTCACTCTGTGGCATTACTTTAGACTGGGTTTCCGGACTTTTTTCATTCGTTGTATTATCTGTTCCAGATACAGCAGGCCCTTCCTGATCTTTCGTTGTATATTTTTGAAAATCAGTTGTATCTGCCATTTCTGTTGTAATTCCTGTACTCGTTTCTTCTCTATTATTATATAGTGAATCCTCATTCACCGAATTGTTCATGGCAGTAAAAGCAAATTGCTGATCAGATTGAGAGGTAACAAAATCTTCCGCTAAGTCATTTTCTGATGAAGATTTATCACTATCCATACCGGAATTGTATTCCATAGAACCGGACGATTCCGTAACTAAAACAGATTGTATGGTTTCATCGATATTATTTCCGGATCCATTCTTGGAATGTTGTATTTCGCTTGTCTCTTGATCCTTTATAATTAAAGTATCTTCTTTCTCATCAGAACCCGGGTCGATAAATTCATCTTTCAGTAACAATTCATCCTGATTGTTACCCGTTTGAGAAAATTCGACCTGAGAAGTAACAGTAGTGATCTGATTACCTGTAATTTCAGAATTTATTTCCTGAGGTAGTGCTTTATCGGATTCAGTAATCAAAGTATTTAATGTTTGTAATGTAGCTGAATCCGTTTTTTCAGAATTTGTAGAAGCAAATGCTGATGAATCGTTAAGACCTTCACCCGATGCATTATCTGTTTCCACATCGGTTGAAGAAAAAGATAATGTATCGAAGGTGAATTGCGGATCATCGCCGGTTTGGACCCGGTAAAGATCATTTTTACCATATCCCTGAGCAAGATTCCGGGCCAGGTAGCCGGTTCGGGTATCAGGATAGTAACTATAGAAAATATCATCATTTGTTGTATTCACCGGTAATCCTATATTTAACGGTAAGGTCCAGTTTCCTGCGCTATCAAGTACAGAATATAAAATATCCATATTCCCTACCGTTTCATGTCCGTTCGATGAAAAATAGAGAGTATTTCCGTCGTATGTGATATAAGGTGCCTCTTCGTTTTTCGCCGTATTGATTAAGTTTCTGATATTGATTACCTCTGTCCATTCATTCCCTTTACGTTGCGCCCGGTAAATATCGAAGCCTCCCTCACCACCCGGACGGTCGCTGGAGAAATATAAAAAATTCCCATCGGCGCTGATACCAACACTCGACTCACGCGACCGGCTATTTACCTTACCGGGAACAGGTTCAATTTTACTCCATACACCATCTTTATAATACGTACTATATATTTCGTAGTCCAACTCGTCGTGCCATATCAGATATAGTTCGGTCCCATCGAACGACAAAGCGGATGTATAACAATTACCATCAGAACCAATTTTATCGTTCAATGTTTCAGGAATAGTCCACCCTCCCGGTGTCCGGTATGTAATCATAATCCGATCGTATGATTCCCAGAACTGCGTATAGATAAGGGTTTTTTGATCGCCGGAGAGCACTGGATTATAATCGGAGAAACGTGAATTTATTGTTCCACCCAAATTGATCATTCTGACATCCTGAACGAATCTCTGATACTCAGATGAGATACCAAGATTTGCGATTCGACCTTTAACAATTTGCATGGCCTGATGGTCCGAATCTCCGATCAGCTTCTCGTACTGGTGATATGCAAATGATGCTTTCAGTAAATCATTTTTCCTGTGATAAGCATCACCAAGTAATAACCAAGCTTCAACAGGTGCAGCCGGATTTTTGAACTTGCCTTCAACATAATGTATATCAACCTTTTCAACTGCTTTTTCCAGATATGGCAACGCGAGATGCTGTTCCCCTATAATTTTTAAGTAGCATAATCCGATTCGATAATTTATGTTACAATTATTTGGATTTTCTTCCAGCGATGAGAAGTAAAACGGTAAAGCCTCCTGATACAAACCCTGTGCAACATAATACTCTCCAAACAGAAAGTCTTCATGCGCATCGCCGGTAGCCTGACTCCAAACATTTGTCAAATAGAATACGCTGATAATTAGCAAATTAAAGAAGCGAGGATATTTCAATATACACCGTCTGATTAACATTTCTCTGTTATTCATCTGTCCCAGATTCTGAGAAGTTAAGCGTGTTTTTTGAAGTAATTTGAATCAGATAGAGATCAGCTTCTCCCAAACCATCTTCTTCAACCATAGAATAATAGCCTTCACGACAATTGTCTTTGACAGGACTATAAAATAGATTATCGCGGGTATTATTGATCGGATATCCTAGATTTAGAGGAATTTGCCACTTCTTTTCAATTTTTTTACTATAAAAAATATCATACCCTCCCATTGTATAATGTCCCTGTGAACTAAAAAAAAGCACATTCTGATCTGTACAATAGCAGGCATCTCTTTCATCAAACTCGGTATTAATCTGTCTGCCCAGGTTTTTTGGTTTACTCCATTCTCCATTTGCATTCTGTCTGGAAGAGTATATATCATAACCACCCTTCCCTCCTTTTCTGTTGCTTGTGATATAGAGTATATGATCATCGGCACCGAAGCCTGCATGAATTTCATTGAAAAGTGAATTTATTCTATTCCCCAGCCTTTCAGCTTTGGACCATACTGTACCATCGAAAAATGAAATGTAAACATCATGACTATCTTCCTCTTTTTTTATTAATAGTAAGCTTCTGCCATCGGAAGAAAGACCGGTAGGATAATACTCGCCGTCGGAAAGGATCTGGGGATTGATATTTTGTGCTGTCTGCCATTCATTATTGACTTTTACTGAAAAAAATATGGCATCGTAAAATTTCAACCTTCTGATAAATACAAGTGTATTCCCATCGCCTGAAACTACAGGTTTCTCTTCATAGAAATCCGAATTAATGGCAATGCCTAAATTTATCTTTTCATAAGCCAATGGTGCATCCTGTATAATTTTTGCCCTTTCGCACGATTTTATTTCCCTGTCGACAACATTTTGATTGTAGTTGCCATAAAAGAAGGGTGAATCGATAAATTTCATGTAAGATTCAAGCGCTTTATCAAGCCGGTTATTCATTCGGTATGCATTACCGAGATAAAAATACACATGAAGAGGAGCGGCAGTTTCATCAATCGATCGCTTTTTATATGATTTCTTCGGCACAACATTCCTAAGTGATGTCTCGAAATAAGGAATCGCTTTATGTTCCTTACCCGGAATGTTCAAATACGATTCACCCAGTTTAAAATTATAATTCGCATTTAAGGAATCGGCTTCAACAAGCTTTAAGAAGAAATAAACTGCATCTTCAAAATCGCCCCGGTTGAAAAAATACTGAGCCTCCTCGAAATACTCCAGTAATTCTTCACGTGTCTGACTTATTACAGAAGATGACAATGTATAAAAGAATAGGAGAACGAACAGAATATGTTTCATGGGTTAACGCTTTGGTATCATCAAAATTAAAAAAAAGGAGTATATCGTATACTCCAAGTTATTAAGATACTTATAATGAAAGATACTTCGTATGAAATACTTCCAATTCCCGCGAAAAATACTATTCAGGATTGCTATTTAAGCTGCAAATCGAGAGGAACCGGATTGACCCGTTTAATAATCAGTACATTGTTTTCGACCCCAAGAAATACAAATTCAACTCTCCGGTTGTATTTCCTGCCTTCGGGAGAATCGGAACCATCGGCATTGGTATTTACTGCAATAAAATCGGTCTCACCTTTTCCCGAAGTGCTTATGCGTTCCGTTTCAATTCCTTTTGAGGCCAGGTAATTCAACACAGCCCGGGCTCTTTTGTTCGACAAAAGTAAATTGTAACTTTCAGGTCCTAACGGATCAGTATATCCTGTCAACTCTACCCTGATAACCGGATAGGAGCCAAGCAACTTTATGATTTTATCAAGCTCTGTGCTGCTTTCCTCCGTTATAGCTGATTTATCGAAGCCAAAGAGTACAGGCTGAATTTTGATTGTTGGTATTTCTGTTACCGCAGGTCGGGCTTCTGTTCTGACTACTTCTCCCTTGCCGGAATCGATGTGAGCTCTTAGAGTAGCAACCTGTACTTTATCTCCTTCTTCATCAGCAACTTCACCCTCTGTTATCTCTTCCATTCTATCAGTTTTTTTCTCCTGGGCTTCAGCAAAAGTTTCCTCTGTTACCCGTTTGAAATGAACTTCATATATATCCATTCCTCCAAAGCCCTCCTTATCGATGCGGGAAAATAGGGCTATTTGTTCATCTTTTACAGGATAAAAGAACAGGTCATCATCGGTGGTACTAACAGGATAGCCAACATTTTCCGGTGTCGACCATTTATTATCGCTACCCAATTCCGAAACAAACACATCATAACCTCCCATATTTATAAAACCTTGTGAACTGAAATACAACTTCTGATTATCTTCAGTAGGAAAAGGCGTATCTTCATTCAACTCTGTGTTAAGCTGCGTAAGATTTTTCGCAGGTCCATAATTACCCTCTGAAGTCAATTCTGAAACATACAGGTCCATCTCACCAACTCCTCCATTTCTGTTGCTGGCAAAGTAGAGTGATTTTCCATCTCTCGACAGAGAAGCATGCGACTCCCAATATTTGGTATTGATCATCGGACCAAGAGCTTCCGAAACTGACCAGCGGTTATCAATAAAACGGCTGATGCAAATATCGCTATTAAACTCATCTTCCCTGGTCAGCAACATTGTTTTTCCATCGTAAGAAATACCACAAACATATTGATCACCATCTGACATGATCTGGGGAGTAATGTTTTCAGGTTTCGTCCATTTACCATCAGTTTTTACCGAAAAGTAAACCGCGTCGTAAAAAGGAAGCCGGTGCATGTATAACAGTGTATTCCCATCGCCCGAAATCACAGCTTTAAAATCATCGTTATTTGAATTTATATCCTGGCCCATATTTACATATTCGAGTTCAACCGGGTTGTTCATAAAATCATTCGCAATATTACAGGCCTCAATTTGCTGATCGACATATCTATGCAAATTTGTCTCATTTTCAGGCAAGAGTTCCTTATACTTGTTATAGGAATCAATAGCCTCTGAAAGACGGTTATTTACCCTGTAAGCATTTCCTAAATACAGATATACATCGATAGGAGCATTTTTTTCTTTTAAAGTGTTTTCTTTGTACTTGGTAGATATTGATTGTTTCGCTTTCTCGAAATAAGCAATTGATTTTTCTTTTTGACCGGAGATGTTCAAATAACATATCCCTATCCGATAATTAATATTCGGGTTATCCTGATAACCTCTTTGATATACCTGCAGATAATCGTTAAGTGCATCAAGATAGAATTCCTGGGCAAGAAAAAACTCTGCGTCGATAAAATATTCACGAAGCGCAATTTCACTCTCTTTTTGTTGTGCTATGGTGTTAAAGCAAATCGCAACAGACAGGGAGAGGGCAAGTGTTATCTTTTTCATCAGGAAGCAATTTTATCAAATTTACATCAATAACCTGAAATTTGAAGGCAAGACTTTCAACAACTACTTTGTCGTGAATTGCAGAATAGTTTTTAATGTACCTCTTGTCATTGCCAACAGGTTAACAACATTAAATTACTAAAAAAAAATGTGTAATACAATTGCACTGCAGCAATCAATAGTGCTTCAGAGATTTAATCTGAGTCCGGGAGGAATATTACTGTTCCATAGAAAAACACAACGTTCTGCTTCATTCATAGGAACCAGAACAACTCTCCGATTGAATCTTCTGCCTTCAGGATTATCGGTACCATCGGCATTTGAATTTTTTGCCACCGGTTTTTCTTCACCACAGCCAATAATTTCCAAACGATCAGCAGAAATCTGCGATAAGATTAAATAACTGGCCACCGTTTCTGCTCTTTTCATCGACAATCCAAGATTATATTCAGCCGTACCTATAGCATCAGTATGTCCTTCTATCTTGAATCCCAGATCAGGATTCTGTTCCATAAGAGCAACAATGTTATTAAGGAACTCTTTATATTCCGTGGATAACGAGTAATCATCGAAAGAGTATAAAATATTCTGTAACCATACAGTATCTATTTTAATCTCAACAGGAACTATGTTTTCATCGCTAATTATTGTTTCCGTATGTAGCAAACTGAACTCAGGACTGTTATCGTTCAATGATATTGCCGAAGAACTGATAACCTCATTGTTTTTTAATACGACCAAATCAAAATCACCCGATGGTAGTATGGCTTCATAATTACCATCAGGTCCTATCTGTAAATTTTGAATTGTATCGGAAGTCGGAGTATTGATTACTGCGATTGAATAATCCCTGTAATTAGACGTGTCAATATTTTCAGCTTTGGCACGAACGGTAAATCGGGGAGAATTTGAAAATACCATACTGTTGTACTGATAGATATCGTATGCAGTAGCAGGCTGATCGAGTCGCGACATCAATCCCGATACATGTTCCTCAAGAGGATAATAAAACAAATCATCATCGGTTGTGCAAATAGGGGCCCCCATATTAATAGGCATGTACCATCCATCATCTCCTTTTCTCAGGGAATAGAATACATCGTAGCCACCCATATTTAAATGCCCCTGCGAGCTGAAGTACAGAATTTCATCATCAATATTGATTATCGGGGTTTCTTCATTATATGGGGTATTTATAACAGCACCCAGATTTTTTACGGGCCCCCAGTCATTTTTTGAGTCTAATTCCGATTTGTATATATCCAAACCGCCATACCCACCTGTCCTGTTGCTAGTGAAATATAAAGTTTGTCCATCGGAGGAAATGCTGGCATGGGTTTCGTGGAACACTGAATTGATATTGTCGTTCAGAGGTTTCATTTTTGTCCATCCATCTTCGGTCAATTGAGTTACAAATATTTCTCCGGCTTTCAAGGCTTCATAATAATAAAGAAACAAGGTTTTCCCATCAGCCGAAGAACCTACAATTATATGATCTCCATCGCTACCGATTGCTGGGGTGAGGTTTACCGGACTTCCCCAAATTCCATTTTTACATTCAACACGCATCAGGGCATCATAAAATTTTAATTCCTCCATATAATATAAAACACTATCGTGATCGATAAGAATGGGATTATAGTTAGAAAAAGCAGTATTAATCTGGTCGGGTAGTCTTTCAGTCCGAGGTTCTCCCGGAAATGCGTTGAGAAGTCTGGCATTCTCACATCGTTTTATGTGCATATCAATTACTGCGACAAACTCAGGATCAATATCACTGATGGAATCTTTAATCACATTGAAAGCATGAATCGATTTTTCCAGTTGGTTATCGATCCGGTATGCTACTCCCAGTAATAAAATTGCTTTAAGGGGTGCTCGTGTCTCATCGAAACTATTCATATATTCCGAAGAAGCATGAGCAGCAGCATACTCAAGATATGAAACGGACTGGTCTTTTTTCCCTCTTAAATTCAAATAACACTGGCCAATTTTATATGCGATATTGGCATTGAATATTTCTTTTTTTTCGAGCAATAAGTATAATGGTAATGCCTCGGTATATTCATCAGCATTCAGGTATTCTTCAGCTTCGTCGTATATGTCTTTGTTTGAGAGCCAGATTTGAGCCTGAACCTGTAATAAGGTTAAGAAGAATACCAAGGGTATGCTGAATAGGGCACGGGGTAATTTCATCTCATTTAAATTTAATTACTTATGGTGTAACGCAAAACAAACCTTCCATATCGATTGTGCAATTCATTTTATTCGAAATATAAGATGGTTTCATGTTTTTGAAATTATTGTTTCGTTTTTTTTCTTCTGAGTGAGAATAGAAGAATAAGTATTAAAAGTACGATATTCACCAGGATGATTGTCGTCAGAAATTTACGTGACTTCCAGAATTTACCCTGAATCTGATCCATTGTCCGTAAACTCTTGCCGTCAAGTCCTTTTTCAAGAATCATACGAATTAGCAGATTGTTGATATCCGATTCAGAAAAATCGTATGTTCTGGTTGCAGCCAGCAAATACTGAATCAGTTCCAGCGGATTAGAAAAATAACTTATGGTAGTGTCGCTCAATGCCCTGTTTATTGCGATATAGCCATAGGACTGAATTTTCTGTGCAAATTCTTCAACATTTTTGATGCCGATCAGGTCGATGAACAGACTATAAACACTTTCAGGTGAATAGTTCTTATATTTCGACTGATTCAGCAGGTAATCAAACAGAGCTTCAAAAGAGGTAATCTGTTCCCTATCCTTACTTACAAGAATTAGTTGTGATTTCAGGGTACCCTCACCATGGGTTAACAGCAAATCGATAAATCTGTTGAGATAGTACTTTTTGTTTATTTTAGCAAGTTCAAGCGCTTCAAAAAGCTCTTCAATCTTAAATTGCTCTTGTGTTGATGCCTGTTCGAAAAGATGATCCGCCAGATCGATGGATGTATTTATTCCTTCAGGTTCAAGTCTTAGTTCAATGAGGTAATCATGTAATCCATCTTTTGAGTTAAGCAGCAAATTTTGATAGAAGAAGTGTAAATTATCTGTAGTAGAATATAATTTCAGTGATTCGAGTGCTGAGTCACGATCCATTTGAGAAGAATATATTTCCCAGGCTTTTTGCACAGATGTGATTTTTTCTGCTGGTTTTTCGGACCCTCCGGATACACTACCGAATGTCAATAATTCATTATAAAACCCGACGGCGTTTGTATTCTTTAAGCTGTTCATTCTCACTAAGGCATCCTGAATATCATTTTCGGACAGGTAGCTCAGGCTGATGAGAGAATTCAAATAAGCTAACGGAATCGTAATACTGTCGGCCAGCTTTGTTCTTCGACTATCTTGTTCAGTTAAAACCGATTCAAATTCACTGTTAAATTCTTTTCCATCTTTTTGTGTAAAGAATACTGAAAACATCTTATCGATTTGTTTCTGGGTAAATCCATTTTCATCGGCCATCTCCGCTAAATGCTTATATAATTCAATATAGTTTTCGTATTGAGTAAGATCAATTTTACTCATATAATTACCAAGTTCATCTTCGGCTATAGAAACCAATGATTCCGAATTCAAGGGTTGTCCCGAACGTTCAGCTTGTGCAATCTGTGTTGTTATATCAGGTTTCGGTGGATTATAAAGCACAACGACCTCTGTGGTTGAAACCTGTCCTTCCTTATCGGTTGCAATAAATTTGAGCAGATTTTCTCCAGGCAACGGTTTGTAAAAATAGGTAAATCGTTTTTTTACATCAGGAATATTCTCCGTAAGCACCACAGCATTGTCAATGTTGACAATAACTTCGAGATCGGAACCCTTTGAAAGCATAAGTTCAATGGGTATTGCAGAAGAATCAGTGACAGAATAAAAATCATTCTTCGTAATAATCTGTGAAATGGCTGGAGGCGTTACAATTTCTGTTGGTTCAGGTGCTATTTCAGTACGGGTCAGGGTAATATCCGATAATGAGATCGATGATTCTGGCTGCGACACCTGTAAGTTGATGTTTTTCCGGAAGGTTTCTGTTTCAGGACCTTCTATCAGCAGGAGGTATTCACCCTGTGTTGTTTGCAATGTAAAAGTACCATCATCCTTCACAACTTCTTGTTTCAGAATCTGACTGGATTTCGGATCGAATAGTTTAACTGACAGTTTCTTATAAGTTTTATTACTGGCATCAGCAATATTTAGTTTTCCAGAAACAGTGAAAGTTCTGGGAATCATAACGTTATAAACTTCAATTTTATAAATATCAAGCAATCCTTCTGAGTTTTCACCGGAGTATTGTGAATACAGACCAAAATTATCGATTCCAACAGGGTGATAGAAAAGATTATCATCCGAAGTGTTTACTGGATATCCCATATTATACGGTTTGCTCCAATTGCCATCGCCTCGTAAATGGCTGATGAAAACATCGTATCCTCCAATAGTATTATGTCCCTGGGAGCTGAAGAACAGTGTATACCCCTCGTTGCTTATGAAAGGAGTTTCTTCGTTCGATGGAGAATTAATTACAGGTCCCAAATTCACTGCCGGTCCCCATTCTCCGCTTGTATTTCGTTTCGATTTATAAATATCCAATCCGCCGTATCCTCCCTCGCGGTTCGAAGTAAAAATAAGAAATTGCCCGTCAAATGTAGGTGAGGCATGCGATTCCCAATATTTTGTATTGATGTTATCGTTGAGCTTCTCTAACTTGTTCCACTGATTACTTATTCTTTTGCTTGAATAAATATTACCATCGTAATTATCGCTCCTGTAAACATATATCTCATCGCCATAGTAGGAAATACCGGTAGTATAGGAATTACCATCCAAACCGAAATCTCCTGTCAGATTCACCGGATCGGACCAGTTTCCTTCATTGTTTTTAACCGAAAGAAAAACTCCGTCGTAAAATTGCATACGCCGTGTAAAGGCTAACATTTTACCGTCGCCTGATAACACAGGATTAAAATCTTCAAATCGTGAATTAATCGTATTACCAAGATTTTGGGAAGAAAAATAAATTGGTTCATTATATGTTCTTTTTGCCCGCTGACAGGCCTCAATATCTTCATTTACTATATCAAAATCAAATAGATCGGGATTGGCTGTTTTTAAAAATCGCTGATAACTTTCAATGGCATCATCAAATTTTTTATTTACATGATATGCCCTTCCTAAATAGTATTGAGCCTCGGGTGGTGCTAGTCTTTCTTTATACGTGTTTATCCTGTATGAATAATTAATATTGGCTATAGCTTTTTCCAGATAGGAAATAGATTTCTCCTTCTGATAGATGTCGTTCAGATAACAAATTCCAATCTTGTATGTTACATTATAATTTTCAGGATCAACTCTGAGTATTTTCTGGTAAAGCGGCAGTGCATCCTTATACTCTTCAAAAAGAAAATACGATTCTGCTTCCACAAACCATTCCTTGAGATCATCTTTTTCCTGAGAGAATATTCTGACTGATTGAAATAGTATTGAGAGAAAAACAAGAGGAAAAAGAAAACTAGTTTTCGACATGAGCGAAAAGATTGGTTTGTAACAAATTTAAAAAAAAGTTAGAATGCTTATTGTTTTATTTTTACCTGTAAATCAACAATTTCTTTAAAAACAAACTTTGTGGGGTCGAATCTATCAGAAAACCGGTAATTCCATTTCGAGATATCGTCCAATAGTCCTGAGGAAGGAACCACCAAGAGCACCGTCCACAACCCTATGGTCGTATGTTAATGAAAGAACTAAAATATCACGAATTCCAATGACAGGTTGATTTCCAACATATACGACAGCAGGTTTCTTTTTAATAGCACCAACGGCCAGTATCGCCACTTCGGGCTGGTTTATGATCGGAGTTCCTGATATGTTGTCGTATTGTCCCATATTGGTTATCGTGAAGGTACCCCCTTTTATTTCGGCCGGTAATAATTTCCCTTTACGGGCCCTGTCTGCTAAATCTGCCAGTTTTTGAGCAATACTTATTAAATTATCCTTGTCAGCTTCTTTTATAACCGGGACGATCAGATTGCCATTTGGTAGTGCAGTGGCCACTCCAATATTGAAATAATTTTTCTTAATAATCCGGTTGCCTGCAACTGAAATATTGATGTCAGGAAATTCTTTCAACGCCTTAACTGAAGCTTCGATTATAACAGGCGTATAGGTTAATTTAATCCCAAAAGTTTTATAAAACCGATCTTTATTTTTCTGTCTCCATTGCACAAGGGGCGTAACATCGACTTCAACCATTGAGGTCACATGAGGTGAGGTTCTTTTTGAACGTACCATATGCTCTGCGATTAATTTACGGGTACGGTCCATTTCAATCACCTCCTCCCCGGGACCAGGTATATAACCAGTGGATCTGTCCAGGGTCAATGGCTCCTTTTGTGTTTCGGCAGACACAGATCCATCATCTGATAAGTTCCTGAATGACCTGCCAGATTGTATATATGTGTTTAAATCAACTTTGGTCAGGCGACCTTTAGCACCTGAGCCCTTTATCTGTTCCAATTCATCGACAGATATTCCGCGTTGTCTGGCCAGGAATCGAACCAAGGGAGTAAGATAAAGCTCTTTACAGGTTGTATCTGCTGCTTCCGCAGAAAGTGTCTTATTCGATGTATTGATTAAAGTTTTGTTCTTTGTACCATCAGGCACAGTATTTACGACCAAATGCTCAGGTTTCAAAGCATTGTACCTCTTATCAATTACGTGATCTGTTTTCTGAGCCTGCCTGTTAATTTCAATTATAGCTAACACCTCACCTATTTTAGGAATTTCTCCTTCGTGGTAAATAATTCGTGTGATTTTCCCTGATACTGGTGAGGGAATTTCAGAATCGACTTTATCAGTAGCAACCTCAAGCAATGGTTCATCTTCGTGAACGTAATCACCTTTCTTAACAAACCACCGTGTTATAGTTGCCTCAATTATACCTTCTCCCATGGAAGGCAATGCAAATTCATAAATACTCATTGGTAATTATTTCCCGAGGTATTTGAAATCACGTATAATGATTGAAATATCATTAGTTAATTTATAATCTTTTGCATATAACAAGTTCAGACGTTTAATGGTTTCAATATCGACCGCTTTATTCTTTGAAGCAGGTAATGGAGTTAACACCCCTGGTTGCATATCAACAATATATTCAATATCACCAGTATCTATTCTGGCTAAACCAACCCAGGTTTTATTATTTATAATTACACAAAAAATATTTCGAAAATACCCCAACGGATTTTTTATAAAAAAAACCGTCAGGGGTGAAACAACTAGCAGGAATACAGATAAAATTAAATCAAAAATTCGTTTTTTACGTTTTACAAAGCTGTGACTCAATGTATTGATATTCACCACATAGAATTCGCCGGCCGTATTGATTGAATTGCTCCCAATAACCGACAGACTTTCGGGAGGTGCGATCTTAAATTCAACAGCAATATCGCCCATCCGGAGCATGGTTTGAATAATTTCCTGTGACGGTATATCCTTGGCACAAAACACAATTTCATCGATCCGGTTTATTGGTACTATTTCATTGAGTTGGGAAATATCACCGATATAATCTTCACTATTCCAGCGATTATTCCAGTTCACTAAACCAGCCAGGATAGGTGATATATTCACCTGTTTTAAAATCGACAGCACTCTGTCGCTCTCTTCAGGTGAGCCTGCAACAGCAATACGTTTTTTTTGCTTTCTGAACAAAATCTGAACTGTTTTAAAGAATGCACCCTGCGAAAGCCGGCTGATGAAAAATGACAAAGCTGCCCATATCGACCCTAATACCAATAAGGCTCTTGAATATCGCATGCTTTCGGGCAACAAGGCATAAATCAGCAGAATCCCCAATGTGCCTGTTGCAATTCCTTTTAAAAGATCGAAAACAAGCACACGTTTCTCATATCCTCCTGTAATATATATGCAGGAGAGCCAGATCAAAATATAAACAGGCACAATATAAAGAAGATACTCTTTCGGATAGTAATGGGTATTATTAAATTTATAGATTGCCCACAATGGTTGCATCAAGTAAAAACCTGTATATATAAGCAAGGCATCAGTTAAGGGAGTAATGACCGATAAAAATACTCTCCGAAGAATCGAAATCGAAGCTCTTAAATAAATTGCCATGTTTATTAAGAAGCTGAAAAGCCGGGCATTCTTTGGTGTAAAGTGTTTCCTGGCAAATATGATCATAGCTTTATAAAATACAACAACATAATTGATACTACTCTTCTTCGTGCTTTCGCCCTTATAATGAATTATGGTTGTTCCCGGGTAATAGTAATTCTCGAAACCAGCTAGTTTTATTCTATAAGAAAGATCAATATCTTCCCCGTACATAAAGAATGCTTCATCGAGAATACCAACTTTCTCCAGCACCGATCTCCGAATAAACATAAATGCACCCGGCAGAATCTCAATTTTATGTGTCTCATTTTTATCGAGATATCCCAGATGGTACAGACCAAAAATTTTCGACTTCGGGAACAGAGCAGACAAACCAAAAATTTTGAAAAAAGAGACTTTAGGAGTTGGTAACGATCGCTTCGATTCTGGTAAATAATTACCCTTACCATCGATCATTTTAACTCCCAGACTTCCGGCATCATTGTGTGATTCCATGAAATCGAAACATTTCCGGAATGTATCTTCCTGAACAATGGTATCGGGATTAAGCAGAAGAATATACTTACCTTTTGAACTTCGTATACCCTGATTGTTAGCCTTTGAAAACCCCAGGTTTTTTTCATTCTCAATAAGTGTAACATCAGAAAATTTCTCCCTGAGCATTTGGCAGGATCCATCCACAGAATTATTATCAATAACAATAACTTCACCTTCGAGTCCCTCTAATGACTTAAATACAGAATGAAGACATTGCTCCAGAAAATGCTTCACATTATAATTTACTATGATGACCGTAAGATTCATCGTTTACCAGAAGGGATTAAATTTTCAGTTTTCTATAGGCAGGACGAATACTATTCTGACTATTTCGATATATCAAGATCGCATTCCATCATTAATAATCTGCAGGCATTTCTGTGTCCAAGTGCACAGGATTTATTGAAATGATAACAGGCATTCTCGGTATCTTCCATTCTGAAATATGACATTCCCAAATTATAATGAGTAATCGGATTTGTATCTTCTATTTTCAAGGAGCGTTGGAATTCTGCAACAGCATCCTCGTACAGATTCAATTCATATTTAACCATACCCTTTCCATGGTATGCAGCAGCACTGTTTGAATTTAATGCCAATGCCTCATCGAAATCAGCCTCGGCAAGTTCAAAATCCTGATTATAAAAATGAGCCATCCCCCGGTTCAGATACACTTTATAAAGTGCGCCTTCAGGCATATTCAATTGTAAAGCCTGATCAAAATCCTCAATAGCTTTCTCATACTTATGCTTCTGAAGATTCAAGATTGCCCTGAGGTAATAATATTCCGGTTGTACGGGATACATCGTAACGTACTCTTCAACATCCAGAATGGCGTCCTTGCTTCTGTCCAGTTGTGTCAGAATATTGATTTTTTTCTCCTGGGCTTCAATGTTATTGGGATGCATCACCAAAATATCTTCAATAAGCAATAAGGCTTTTGAAAAATCTCCCAAACTGATCTGCGCATCTACCAATTGAAGATTTTTCTGTATATCATTTTCACCTTCCTGGGCTATTAAGCATGAACATAAATTTGTTTGAAAAAGAATGAAACTTACTATGATTACCCGAATCATTATTTAAATCATTTGGATCGAAAGATAGTAAAAAGATAAGTGCATTTCGCTCTCAATCATTATAATTAATAAACATAAGAAATGATTGATTACCCAACTGAAATGATATGTTTACCTGCTAGAAACCAAGAAAGCAAAATCTCACTTCCTGGCCATTTTTTTAAAGTCATCGGCAAGCAATCCATCAGGTTGCTTATCAGAGACTTTATGGTAATCGAAGTAATAGAATAATGCATCAGCCGCTCCAATTATCACTTTATAACATCGTGCATCAAGTTTGGTACCTTCAGGCCCTACCTTATGTAAAAATACAACGTTCTCATCACGGTTCTTAATAGCCTCTGTAATTTCCTCTTTTGTGACTATTTTAAAATTATACGGATATATTTTCCTGATTCGTGCAGTCGAATTTACCTCAGGGGCCAGTTCTTCCTCCAATACATAAAGAGTTTTTCCTTTAATGTCCTTGATATTATCATTATAATGATTTAATACATTTGCCGATACTATTTCAGGATGATCATTGATCAGGATCGCATGATTCTGCATAAACCGCACCAATATTGCCAGTTTATAGGTATAATTATCTTCTTCCACACTATAATAAGCTAAAGGTACAGATGCAATATCCGGCATCTGGTCTATTCGAAAATAATCACCCCCAAGCGATAAATGAAGGAACCGGTACCGTGCATCGGTATTGTCATTCTCAAATGTTACCTGGGACATATAAAGAAAGGAATACTGAGGATCCATCCGGAGCTCTTCAAATTTCTCGAATGAAATAAATTCATAATCTGTTATCTTCCACTCCTGATCCATCACATCACGAATGATATAATTATACTCAAGCAACGGATTATCGGGTAACACAACCATGGTTTTGGTATTAAAAAAGCCTTTAATATCATCCCGACTAGGTACATAGCTTTGTGCGCTGACCACAAGCGATAGAGCATAAGCAGATAAATACACTACAATTTTTTTCATACGTTTAACTTTTAGTTTTGCGGAAAATATAATGGATGTCTTTCATTAAATTTTCTAATGTATATAAACCTCATCTGTTTGCGTTTCTTTTTCCCGAGAGCCATATACTCATCATGTAATTCCGGGTCCTGCATTAAGATTACTTCGAGCGAGTCAACCGTGTAATCAAGTACATCGCCGGTTGAAAAATTCAGCAAATATTGTCTCATTTCGGTAGTTTGGTAGGATGAAGGGTACATACGATACGGATCCATATAAGAATAATAGTAGGGTGAATTATAGTTATTTGTATATGTAGTCTGACTTGCAATGAAATGACTGATGGCACCAATCAGTGTGATACGAAAAAAACCATCTTCCATTTTAACATAAATAAATCCATTTCTTGAAAAGCCCCATATATTCTTACTTTTTAATTCCTTTCTGTTACCCAACTGATCGTAATAAAAAAATTTGTCCTTTTCCAGAATCTTTTCGAAGAAATCCGGTTCGGAATAATCATATTCCGACAGTATTCTTGATTTTGGTAGCGGCGAATTCGTTTTTACCTGATCAAAATTCAGGTAGATTCCTTCTTTAAATTTAAATTCAGGAGTATATTCAACCAGACTGGCCGAATCGGTTTGAGACAACATTGATCCCCACGAACCGACTGAAAACAATATGAACAGATAAAATCTCATAAAATGAATACATAAGCATTGTATCAAATTTACTTTATCTGTGTTAAAGACCATTGAAATGCAATTTGTTTTTTAAAATCATCCGGTTAATAAAAACGCAACAATAGGTATTTTTAGTCGCAAAATAAATTACTATTTATGCTATTTTTAACTAAATTTAAAAGTAGTAATTAGATTCCGATGGGCATTTTGCATCATATCACCTCCTATCTGTCTGAGAAAGTTGGTAAAAACATCTCGCCGGAAAAAGTAAACCAGAGTATTACAATTAGCATCGCTGCAATAATTTCAGGTATTTTTTTCCTTATTTTTGGAGTTGTTGCACTCATTAGAGGAAATTATCCACTTGCGCTGGTTTTAGGTCTTGGTTCTGTTGCTAATTATCTTACTTACTTCAAATTTAGCTTATCGACCAGGATTGATCTTTATGCTACTATAATTCTTATAATTTCAGGAGTTGTATCTCTTTTCTGTCTAACAACAGGAGGAACTTTTGGTACCGGATTTCTTTGGATATTCCCCTTCCCCATCTTATCAATCGCTCTGAAAGGTCTCGAAAAAGGCACCATTTTTTCATCGATTTTTCTTGTTCTGCTCATTACCATATGCGTCGTGAATTTATATATTCCATCGTTACCTGACTACGAACTTTCTTTTAGCCTGAGACTCATTGGAGCTTATATGACCATTCATGCTATCATTTATACTATCGAATTTTTACGACTTCGTAGCCAGACAGCAATGGAAAAATGGATTATAGAAAGTCGTGACGAAAGCAAGCGCAAAGACGACTTCCTGTCGAAACTATCACATCAGATCCGAACACCCCTTAACAATATTACACTGATTTCAAATCTTGTCGATCGGACGAAACTCCCAGCCGATCAGCAGGATTTGTTTGATACCATAATTGCCTCAACAAACAATCTGGTAAATGTTGTTAACAATATTGTTCAGATTTCAGCTCTCGACATCGACGACAGTGATAAATTACTGGTTAGCTTTAATATAGAGACCACCATTGAGAATACACTGATTCTTTTTAAAAATCAGTATAAAGATTCACTGGAACTAACTTCGGAAATGGTTATCCCGAGAACTCATTATATTGGCAATCCAATACGAATCAAACAATTGATTCTTAATCTTATTGAGAATCTAGTTAAAATTAATGTGGATGGAAGACTTCAATTGTTTTTCAAGGCGGCCATTAAACGTGAAACCGATAAGACCAGTATATTGGAGCTGATTATTACCTGTCCTTATATCAAAATGGCTAAGGATGAGAAGCATAATTATTTCCTCGCATCCGAAAAGCCCATCTCCTCAGTTAATGAAATACAAAAGAATTATCTGGATTTCGGTATTGCCAGAAAGATTGTTCAGTTATACTCCGGAACATTCGATATTTCTACTGAGGACGATAAGACCAAAATCAGTATTTCGTTGCTGCTTACAAACGATAAAAAGGTTTCCAGTAAAGTTAAAGATCTTGAAATAATTAAATCAGAGCAGTTTATACAACCTTCAAAAAGTCAAAACCTTGAAGATGCGAATATTTTACTCGTCGAAGACAATTCCATTAATCAGAAAATTGTAATCCTTAGTCTTAAGAATAAAGTTAAAAATATTGAAGTTGCCAGTAACGGGAAAGAAGCTCTTGATAAATTTGGTACAACGAAGTACGACATCATACTCATGGATATACAAATGCCTGTGATGAATGGAATTGTTGCGACAAAAAAGATACGTGAGCTTGAATCGAGCACAAATACCCACACTCCCATAATTGCTATAACTGCCAATGCTCTTTCAGGTGATAAAGAAGTATGTTTGGCAGCCGGGATGAACGACTATATTTCAAAACCCTTCCAAGTGGAGATTCTTCTCCAGAAAATGCGTAGCCTGTTATCGCAGGCATCTTAAGTGATCAGATAATATTTATAACTCTGTGAATTTCCCTTTAACCCGATACTGCACCCGGGTCTCCGGAACTTTTTTGATGTGAAATACGAATCCCCATTATAAGAATATCATCAACCTGATCAAGGTCACCTTTCCAATCCATTATACTTCTGCGCAAAAATTCCATCTGACGATCAACAGGGAGTTGATGCAATGCCAATAATAAATGCCTGAAACGACGATATTTATATTTTTTACCTTCAGGGCCTCCAAACTGATCGGCATAGCCATCAGTAAAAATATAAATGATGTCACCATCCTTTAAAGGGATAACATGGTCATTAAATGGGTGCATTGGGATAAGGTCCAATTGATTAAGACCCACTGAAAACCGATCTCCCTTAATCTCTGTTATCGTGTTATCGCGTATAAGATACAGAGGATTAAAGGCCCCGGCAAATTCAAGTACTTTCAATTCAGGATCTATTGCACAGAAAGCTACGTCCATGCCATCGCGCAGGATGATATTTTCAATATCACGGAAAATCGATTCAAAACCCTGATTCAGGCTTTTAAGAATTTCTGCTGGTTGCTTCTTCTTTTCGATCTCAGTAATTCTGCGGAATAATTCAAATCCGATAATTGACATAAATGCTCCGGGAACACCATGTCCGGTACAGTCGACTGCGGCAAAATAAATACGCCCATCAACTTCGTTAATCCAGTAAAAATCGCCACTCACAATGTCCTTTGGTATATGAAGAATAAATGAATCGGGAAAGAATTTTTTAAACAGCTTCTGTGATGGCATTAATGCCAATTGTATTCGTTTTGCATAGTTTATACTGTCAGTAATATTTTTATTCTTCAGGGTCAATTCCTCTTTTTGCATTTCCACTTTGCGTGCAGTAAACTCCTTTTCGCGGTATTGCCTGTTTATCCGTCTTAGTTGTCGTGTTGAAATAAGTATGATCAGGTAAAAAAATAAGAAAAACAGAGCTATATATGAAAAGATCGCGATTTGTGATCGCCACCAGGGAGCTATCATATGAATAATTAATTCCCTTGGTTCCTTGCTCCAAACTCCGTCGTTATTTGCTCCCATTATTTTTAGAACATAATCACCTGCTTTCAATCTTGAGGGATTATAAAAAAAATTCTTCGTGCCCAAATCAATCCAATTATCAGGTTCACCTGATTGTTGCAACGAATAACGGAAGATGTTCTTCCCAGGATCCCAAAAATCAAGAACGGCTAAAGAGAACAGCATATGATTGTACCGGGTTTCAATGTTGATTGTATCAACTCCGAAAACATGAAATGTCTTACTTTCCCCATGATCATAAAGCTCTATTCCAGTAATCTCAACTTTTGGAATGTTACTATTTTTCGGTAGGCTGTCTGGTTTAAATAAAATTAAGTGCTCTTCACCTGCAACACACATCAATCCGGCAGGGTCCATATCTATCAATCTGTCGGCATATGAAAACAACGATAAACCATCTGAGGAATTATAATTTCTTGTTGTGTTCAGAGGTTTATCCAGCAGAATCAGTCCACAATTTGAAGAAATCCAGAGATGTTCATCAGGAAAGTTATACAGAGCTTGAACCGGTAAAGCATGTTCTGAAATTGTAAGGTAACTGGGAAGTATTTTAAGATCATATAAATAATATACAAATAAACCCGTTGTTGTACCAACAACAAGTTCCTTCTCCTGAAAGGGAAGAAAACATATATTTTCTGGCAGAACATTTAAATTCAGTTGTGAAAGCGATAGAATAATACTTGAGGAATCGGTTTTATTATGCCTAACAATCTGGTTAGACTGTAAAAGATAAACAGCACCCCGAATACTGACCATATCGATTACAGGACCCTGAAGAATCTCTGAAATATGCCTTGTAAGATTTTTAAATTTGTTATCGGCTGAAACAACTACTAAATTCCTGTTATTAACAACCCATAGAGTATCCCTGACGTTGCAATATGCTTCTGTTTTACCGGGTACAATGAGGCTTCTTGTAATACTTCTGTTATTCTTCAATTTTACTTGATATAAACCTTCGTCGGTTCCCACTAAAATTTGATTCCCAAAAGGATCTTTTTTTAATGAATTGATCCTATCCAGATCATTATTCCTTGCTATAACCTTTCCCTCCTGAAGCTCTTTCTGAAGTCCAACAACGACCATTTCTCCGGCATTATTGGCTAACCACAAGTATCCTTCTGCATCGAAGGCCAATGCAGTCAGAAAACCAGTTTGTGTAAAGTATTTTTGAGTGTGATGTTCGATAAAAAAATTCTTGTAATAGTTGATTTTATAAAGCCCTCTGCTGGTCCCAATCCAGAAAATACCCGGCTCCATATAATGAACATCGTTGTATCTGATTCCCATCTCATCTGGCAGGTTATATGTGAACAGTTCATTTTCTTTATGTGTAAGTAAATTGTATTCGATTACAGAGGAGATGGTAATTATCAAAATAGTCTCGGGAGAATTCTGGAATACCTTTACAATCTCCTTATTCTCAATCAAAGGCTGAATCGAAATTTCTTTTAACCTGATGGCTTCCTCAAATCGATACAAACGATCCTTTGTATAAAGCAAGCACTCACCATTAATATCATTAATCATACCCCTGATTCCTCCGGCTTTGCTGAGAATATTTAAGGCATCAGGAGGAATTGCATATAATGAGTCGTGTTCCGTATCAAATCTCATAATGGATTTATGGCCATATAAGAAAAAGGCACTGTAAAGCCCATTATACAGTACAGACGATATGATATTGTCAGGTTTATAGAGTGTATCAGCGGAAAATGATATTGTGGCCATTTCCTCCTTGTTAATATCCAGTTTCCCTATATACCCGCTGCCTATAAGAAGAATGATATTTCTTTTCCAATCTAATGCAGCATCTTCCAGATGTATCGAAATTCGTTTCCCTTTTACATCATTAAACAGATAATACGTCTTGAATTTATCCTGCTCTCTCTGATATATGCTCAAACCCAGAGATGAAATACACCAGAGATTGTTTTGTGCATCCTCAAAAAGCTTGATGATATATGTTCCGGGAAGAGCTAAACTATCTGTCAGATCAACCGGGTATCCGAAAAAATTATATCCGTCAAAACGGTTCAAACCATTTTTTGTTCCGATCCATAAAAAACCTAATTTATCCTGAAAAAGACAAGTAATTTCTGATTGTAAAAGCCCATCATCGATAGTATATTTCTCAATAGGAAGGTAATGTTGCGCAAAAACAACCTGAGATAAAACAATAATATAAACTAATAAACAAGTTCTTCTCATAAATCCACATCGAGAGATCTACCTATTAAAATTAGCTAACTAAATGATAAGAAACAATCGAAACACAATTATTCAGTTCCAAATCAAAATTAGTATTCTTG
>Ga0299912_10000604_pt1 | contig 30102 bp, 21 predicted proteins | sample RVTome_2_FD_207667 | JGI IMG/M metagenome (GOLD analysis project Ga0299912, IMG submission 207667) | Soil microbial communities from uranium-contaminated site in the Upper Colorado River Basin, Wyoming, United States - RVT95D214 (version 2) ... | reverse complement strand
CTTTCCTTCAGCGTCCAATAGGGACTATCAAAATTCCGCTGAATCTCAACCTTGACCGCGATATCGCGAGTGTTCTTAACCTCCACCTTGACCGTGGTAATCTCGTCCCAGCCGGATACGTTGCGGTTTCTGTCGAGCCGGTAGTTGGCCGTCTTATACTCCATAAGCGTCGGCTCAACCACAACATTAGCCACCGGACCAAGATTAAGCTCAACGTCCTCATCCACAGGAATATACTTAAAATCAGATTGCCCCGTGTAAGATAAATGCCCCTTCTCGTCTGCGGTTCTATAAACCTTCAGCGTCCCGCCGGGTATGGGCGTCTCGCCGAGCTTGTGCTCTTTATCATTCTTGAAACTCAAGAACCGAACGACGTTTTGCCCGTATCTTTCCTCCTCATATTTATATAGGTTCACTACCGGCACATCTTCCACGTCAAAACTAATCAGCCTTTTCGACCAGCCAGTAGGAATCGTCTCAGTACCTTCAATTGTATAGAGGAAGTACTCGCTAAGTCCTTCCTTCTTGATTTCTTTGGGTTTCGCAGCGGCCTCAGCCATGACCCGGCCTGCGACACCTGCAAGTCGGCGAACTTCGGACCGGTCCACGGGAGCCAGTACTGCCGGAGGCACCGGCTCGCCCGGTCGGCCGTATGGATATTGTCTGCGGGCAAGCTCAGCAATCTCATCGAGGATATGTACTTTGCCGACAATCAGCCGTGTCTGGGCGTTCTCGTAATCTTCGCCGCTATTATTGGTGACCCTGATGTAGCCCTGAAGACGCATCGCCTTTTCATCCTGCGAGAGTGTGCCCATATAAAACGCCCGCCAGGTTAGGCCGCTTGTAAGATACGTAATCTCGACCGGCACCTTGCCGCCTAACTTGCTCTCGATGTTCCACAAGCCCAGATTCTGAACCCTCGGCGGATAAACTAACTCGGCAATGTCGATCTTATCTGCATCGGCTTTAGGCAGCATCTCCAAACTCGTAGGATCAATCAGTGTATTGGCCCACGAAAACTGCAAGGCGTTTTTCCCCTGCTTTAAGGTCAGTGCCCTGCTTTCACGCACTAACGTCATATCCGCAGAGTTGTAAATCGTAAGCTGAACCGTATCCCGCGATGGAAGCGTCACCAAGTCAACCTTAGCCAGCCCTGTTGATGCCACCGCAACGATTATAAATATGTTAAACATTATGCGTCTCATTTTGCCGCTCCTGTTTTCTTCCAACCCCCAAAATAAATTTGGGGGCTAAATATCTGACTTCTGTCCTCTGTCGTCTGTCCTCTGTCCGTTCACGGTCTAACATTACGCCTATGATAGTGCATCTTAAGCTCCGTCACCGCAGGACCAGACTCGGTGCGGGCGGGAAGCTTTATCTCAAACTCCAACGTGCCGGCATCCTTCTTGGTATACTGCATGTTACAGTCCTCCATCTCCCACTCGCCGGGAATGTGCTGAATCATCGTAAGCACCGCAGCACTATCCTTGAAATTCTCGATTTTCGCGACAATCTCCTCATCGGTATTGTAAAGGACAACCCTGTCTTCGTTGTTCTTCTGCTGATCGATCTGCAGGTCCTTCATCTTTCGCTGTGTAACTACAATGTCTCTGCTATCGCCGATATAAAGCTCCATCTTCTGCCCTACCGGCACAACAGCCGTTGCATCCTCACCTAAAAAGATGGTGCTGCCGTGACCATCATCCTGAAACAGTCTGGCCTTGCCGCCCCATAAGGCAAACTTGCCCAGGCCGCTATTGGGGTCATTTACAACGCGGTAGCTTACCGGAATGCCCACATTCTTATTCTCCAGCTTCTCCGGGTCCCAGGGCAGTCTTGCCGCATCGAACGTCCAGACCTTAGCGATGGGCACTTTATCCGCCTTTAAGAATAGCATCTGCTTGGTCTCTTCGTGAGAGATGCCCTGCTCAAAGGCCTGCCCATAATCCAGTAGCACCCTTGCCCTGGCAAAATCCTCACCTGAGAAGTTCCGCAGCACTAAAAAGCTCTGCAAATCAACAGCGGTTTCCTTCTTATCCGCCACCGCCTTGTAGGTAATCAGCCGGTCGATATTACTGAGTAGATAGCTGATCCGCACCGCCTCAGCGTAGTCGCTATCGCTGCTTATCTCCCAGACTAAGGCCGCTTCACCCGGCGGATAGCTTACACTCAAAAGGGTGACTTTATCCGGATGGTCCAGGGCTTGTAGCCGGATGGAATCCTCATCGATGCTGACGCCCTTCCAGGAGAAGTCCACCTGGTTAAGGCCTTTTTGCAGGGTCAGCACCCGCTCTTCTTCTATTAGTGTGGCCTGCGGATTATCCAGCCGAATCACCGTTGCCGCCCGCTCCGGCAGCGCCACCAATTTGATCCTCGCCTGGCAGATTCCGCTGCACACGAGCAGCACAATTGCCGTTAGTATGATTTTCTTGCCGTTCATAATTTGATCTCCGATAAAAATGGTTCCACTTCTATCCTTATCTTTTGCGCCTCTGCTCAACATGCACGACTTCAATATTGTAGGTTTTACCAGCCTCCACTAATACCAATTTAGCATTTGTCCTGTCATCTTCGGTTACAAGCGTGAAATCCGTGCCAACCAGATACTCGCCGGGTGGCACGCCGGTGAACTCAAAGCTGCCATCTTCTTTGCATTTGGCGGAGCCGCCCCATTTGCCAATCTGCTCGCCCGGCGGCCGAATATGAATATGGATCTCACCGCCTGGTACTTTCCCATCTGTACCAACAACCTTACCTCGAATAATGCCCGTGCCCGTCATCGTAAGCCTGATTTGCTTCGAGGGAACTGGATACATTTCGAATATCGAGTCGGCTTGATGTAAACCTTCGGCTCGACACCTGATACTTGCAAAACCCTTGGGCAGATCCGGAATCTCGAACCTGCCCTGTGCATCTGTCAGCACGGGGCTGTCTGCTTGGTGCCGATACCCATTCCCATCAGGTCCAACGAAATCGCCGGCCTGTACTCCAACGCCCTGGAGAGGAGCTCCCTTTGCATCGGTCACAATGCCCGTGATAGAAGACGGTCTTAGCAAACCAACTTCAAATTCGTAACATTCTGCCGGCGTATTGTCATATCGCGCCAACTCAGCCGAGACATAGCCTTCTGCCGATACGCTGACTTCATAAAAACCAAGAGGAACGTCGTCTATTTGGCAAAGCCCACGGGCGTTCGTCGTGACGTCCTTGACCGTTTTCCACTGGCCGCCGCCGGAACCAGGCCTGGCGCTTTTGCCCGTGCCGGCTTCTGTGCTCTGGACACGCTCCAGCAACAAAATCCTTGCCCCGGCAATCGGCTTCTTGGTTTCAAGGTCGAATACCGTGCCGCGCACCAGGCCCTTATCTGCAAACTGCGGGGCAACCGACCCCGGCCTTCGGTCAATAACTACCAGGTTCGGCGGAACCTTCACATCTTTCCAGATGATGGGATTGTCCCCACCAAGATATAGATCAATTCTCGGCACCGGCATCGTTTTCCTGGCCATAGGAACCGGCTTTGTCGAACCAGAATCAGCCAAGCGATAGAAATTCCTCGAACTATTGTTCAGAGAATCCCAGTTTCTCCCAACCCACGCTAAGAAGGTCCAATCGACCCGCCCATCTACTACAAAGTCCTTCTTCGGGCCGTTATGCACGACAAGCTCAAGCCTTCCGGCCTCAATGGCAGCGAATTTCTCCAACGCCTCGTTAAACTGGTTAGTATTCTGGCAACGATACAGGAAATGATACTCGCCGCCCCCGAACGGTGGGCCTTCCCACCAGCCAAAGCGAGTCGCCAGGTTCGCCATCTCTACACAACCGGAGGGCCAACCGCGGTTCTCAATTGGTTCGCTGCCCCCAACAATAATCAGCGACATCCCAACATCGCAGAGCAGTATGATGATACCCAGAATTACCAGAAGGCTGAGTATCTTGCCCTTACTGTTCATAGTCCGATCCTTCCCTCTGTTTCGTCAATACTTCTTCTCGCGTCCCATGATACGTTCTTACTCTGTATCCGAATGAGCGTTTGCTTCGCGGCTGGAGCGTTAGCTTAAAACGGGCGTGCGTGGCATCGTATTTCTCATAAGAAACATCTTTATCCTCTAATTGTAACGTCCAGTACGCTGTGCCAAAGCCGCGCGTGATTTCAATATCTATAGGCAGCGCTCTTGTGTTGGTAAGGTCTACCTTCCAGGTGGCAATCTGCTCCCAGCCGGCGACGTTCTTCTTCGCGTCAAAAACGTAATTGTCGGTCTTAAAATCCATCAATATCGGCTCAACACTAACCAATCGAGCTGGGCCGAGATTTAGCTCCACCTCTTCATCCACCGGAATATACTTAATATCTGTGCCGCCCACATACGACAGATACCCCTGCTCGTCAGTCTGGCTATAAATTCTCACAGTTCCATTCGGGATCGGCGTATCGCCAAGATTGTGCTTTTTGTCGTTACTAAATGAGACGAATCTTATTGTTTGCCCGCCCCAACGCTCCTCATCATATTTATATAAGCTCTTTACCGGAATATCCTCAGCTTCAAATGAAAGCAGGCGCTTGCCCCACTTATCCGGTATGGTTTCAGTGCCCTCAATTGTATAAACGAAATACTCGCTAAGGCCCTCTTTTCTGATCTCCTTACGCCTCAATCCTCCTATGTCACCCCAGAGGTAGGCGAGACCGTCCTTCGCATCCCCGTTTGTAACGGCCGCACCTCTCATCCCGCCAAAGCCACCACTTGTATAACCGCCTAAACCACCCAGGGGCATCGGCATACCATACGGATACGGGCGTTTTGCCAGTTCCGCAATTTGGTCAAGAAGGTGGACTTTGCCCACGATGAGCCGAGTCTGGGCATTCTCGTAGTCTTCGCCGGAATTGTTGCCGACACGGACGTAACCATCTAATCGCATCGTCTTTTCATCCTGAGAAAGCGTGCCCATATAGAACGCCCGCCAGGATAGGCCGCTTGTAAAATAAGTAATCTCGAACGGTACTCGGCCGCTGACCTCCGAGCGGATCAGCCAGCGGCCAAGCTCCCGCAGCCTCGCTGGAAACACCAGCTGCTGTACGTCAATCTTGTCGGCCTCCTGCAGCGGCTCCAAACTGAGTGAAGTCGGATCAATAAGTGTATTTGCCCACATAAACTGCAGCCAGTTCCAGCCCTTCTTTAATGTTAGATTCCGCCTCTCCCGCACAAGCGTCAAATCCGCAGAATTGTAGATAGTTATCTGCACATCCTCCCGCCTGGGCAATGTCACCAACTCTATCGCACTTGCCGGTGCAAAAGGACTATCTTCAGAGATTGCAGCCTCATGTGCAACACTGCCGCCAAGACCTGCCAAATATCCCTCCGGCTCGCTCGGCTTCGCAACCAACACCCCCAGCTCTTCTATTATGGGCGTCTTTTTCTCAATAGCTACCGCCGGAGCAGTCTCTTTCTCGGCCAAGTCGGTGGGCCTTTGTGGCGCCTGCCTGTTCAAATAAGTAACCAAAAATAATACGCCCAGCAAAAGTACAGCAGCCGCACCGAGCCAGGGAAGACCCCGCCTAAAAGGCGGGGCCAAATATTTAGCCCCACGTTTTACGTGGGGTCCTTCTGTAGCCTGCTCTATCACCTGTGAAATCAATTCCTGAGACGCTCTTACATCCTCATGCAACAAATCCAGTGCGGCAAACTTACGCCTTAGCTGCTCAAGATTCCGGCGACATTCGGCGCAAGCAGCAAGATGGCCGGCAATTTCCTCCAGATAACTATCCGAGACCAGCTTGAACTGGTATTGGATAAGCTGCCCTTTTGTAAGATGACCTTTCATTCCATGCCTTGCCCAATATCAGGTAATCTATCCGCCAGCTTTCTAAGTGCCCTAAACATTTGCGTCCTCACCGTCCCGATGGAACAACCTAAAACATCCGCCACCTGCTGGTAGCTAAGCTGCTGATAATAAGCCAGGATGAGCGTTGCCCGCTGCCTGGCTGGCAGTAACTCGATAGCGTGGCGCACTTTCTCAGCCTGTTCGGCTTTTATAGCCTCCTGACAAGGATCGCACTGATTGTCTGCCGCAATAGCTGTGCCGAATTCTTCATCGCTGCCGGGGCAATCTACCGGCTGGTTCAGGGATACCAAGCGCAGGCGTTTGCGCCTGCGCAAGCCGTCGATAGCCACGTTGGTTGCGATCGCAAACAGCCAGTTCTTAAACGTGCCGCTGCCAAACGTATGGGCCTTTTCGTGAACACGCTTGAAGGTCTCCTGAAAAAAGTCCTGAGCATCTTCTCGATCTCTGCTCATCCGGGTCAAATATCCAAGCATACTATCCGCGTATCGGCGGACAATTTCGCCGAACGCCGTCCTATCGCCCTGACAGTAGGCGGCAATTAGGCTTTCGTCAGTGTTATCCATCGAGGCTACCTGTTCTATCTGGGGGTATAGACGTTCATCGTAGCCCATCGGTTGACAGCCAAAAGTAAATTCTTGGTAAAATCCGCACGCGTCGGCGTATGCCTTGCTTATCTTATGGCTTTTTCCTTTGGCACCGGCTTATCCATCGCCCAGAAAACCGCGTTTATAAGAAGCCAACGGAACTGCGGATTGCCAAAGTCGTCCGGATGGCCCAGCGACGTATAGAAGATACGGGCCTGCTTATACATATTTGTCCAGGCGACCGGCTCAGGCTTCTGGTCCGGTATGCTGCCTGTCAGAAGCAGTTGTGCTGAGCCAGCCAGCGGACTGGTCTTATACAGTGAACCAGTACTAATGAAGGGCGTTTTGACGCCAGATAGAATTGTGTGGTCTTGCGCGCCAGTGGCGGCGGTTATGGTGGCCGGTGGTCCGGCGGAGTAGTGGCCGGTGTAGTTCCCGCCGAGCACGTCGTGGTCGAATTCTCGCCATTCGACGTGACCTGCCGGAGTGCTGCCGCGCGTATCAAAGGCGTGACTGGCAGTTCGCAGCGCAAGCAGCGGTTTGCCGCTTTCTAAATAGTCGTGCAAGTACTGCATCTGCTTGGCTGGAAACGCCCGCCGACGCGCAAATACCACCGCAAGGTCAGCGTCCACGAGCGATTCCATACCGCAGATGTAATTGCGCTCTTTACTTTTTTCATCCGTGCCGGCCTGAAGTATCTCGCACGACAAACCGTATTCCGTTTGCAGTTGGTGCGCAAAATCAGGCAGCGTTTCGGCAGCCTTGTACTCACTCTCGGCAGAAATAAGAACTGCACGAGGGCGTTTGTCAGCACTAAAACGAGATGCCGGCTGGCCTGTAAACACCGTTGACGTAATTGTCGGGCAAACAAATCTCTCGACGTGCTCGACCACCAGGTCAGTGCCGGTAAAATGGCTAACGAAGGGCTTGGCGCGCGAGTTGTACATAGTATCGGTCAGATCGCGTATGAGCACGACGTTTTTGCCGAACCTGGCCATGTTGCGCAGGCCAAAGGGCCGACCGAGCACGCACATATTTGTGTGCACGCCCGTAAGGATAAGGTTTTTGATGCCGCGATGCTCCAGCAGATTCCAGATTTCTACGCCCGAATCACTGACAGCATCTTCGTCGCTAATTTCGATGGTGTTTATCTGCTTTTGCCAGGGTGAACCTTCTTTACACTTAGGCTGGCAGTCGCACCCGCCATCGGAATGATCGATGGGATATCCTGCCTTTTCCTCATCTTTACCGATCCATTTACACCAGTTGCCGATACCATCGGGCAGGTTTGTAGCCTTGGGCGCATTCTGGGCGTGCTTACGAGCAGGATGGTCTTTGTAATAGCTCATCGTTTCGCTGGGCGCGTGGATGATCAGAACCCCTCTGTCCCGTGCTTTAGAGACAACCTTGTTGATTACCGGCGCCAACTCTGCGACTCGGCTGGTTGCACCCTCACACCAGTGCTTGTCCCACATATCGCAGATAATAATAGCTGTGTCGGAGGGATTCCATTCCAGTCTTTTGTATACTACCGTGAATTTCCCACTGCTGTCGGAGGTCTCCACGCGACTTCGGGCATCGAGAATAAGCGTATCTTGACCTGAAGAAGTTCTCGGCTTATCAGCAGCAACAACGAAAATGCTTAGCAGCCCAACTACCACCAGGAAAAAAACTGTGCCCAAGACCTTAGATTTGCTGATACGCATAGTAGTTGACTCCAGATATGTTTTTATAAAGATTCAGGCTCTATAACATTGCGAGCCAGCCGCCATCGACATACACAATCTGCCCGGTGACAAAGTCACTGGCGGGCGAAGCGAGAAAAACAGCAGTGCCAACGATATCTTCGGGCTTGCCCCATCTGCCAAGCGGGGTCTTTGAAAGCACCCATCTGTCAAAATCCTGATCGGTCCACAGCGGCTTGGTAAGCTCCGTCTGAACGTAGCCCGGCCCGATGGCGTTCACGTTTATCTGGTATTTCGCCCATTCCACCGCCAGCGATTTTGTAAGCATCAGCAGGCCGCCTTTACTGCTCGCGTAGGGCGCATTAGTGGCCCGCGCCGCATGGCACAACAATGAGCCGATGTTGATTATCTTGCCCGGCTTAGCGACTTGCTTTCGATGCCGGCAGAAGGCCTGCGAGATGAGAAACACAGCGGTCAGATTCACCTGGATAACTCGCTGCCAGCTATCCAGGTCGGCCTGTTCAGCCGGTGCGCGGGCGGTTGTCCCCGCACAGTTGACCAGGATGTCTACTCCTTTAGTTTCGCGGACTATTTCCTCGAATAGGGCGTCTATTCCTTCGGCCTTTTCGAGGTCGAAGGGAAAGGTCCAGACGTTCCTATCGCCGGCAGTTTTTTGAATCTGCTCTTTGGCGGTTTTAAGCCTGGCCTTGTCACGCGCTACAATCGCGATGTCGGCTCCATGCTCGGCCAGGCCCTTTGCTATAGCAAAGCCGATACCCCTGCTGCCGCCCGTGACCAGAGCCGTCTTGCCAGACAAATCAAAAAGTCCAGTTTCCATAACGTGCCAATTAAACAAAAAAACGCCCGAATAGCAAGGTTCGGCGATTAACTGTTGGCGATTTTCTATTGATTATTCTTACGAGCCTCTGCAATAATCAACTATCCACAATCAAAAGGACAAATTATGTGCGAGCAAAACGCACCCGTTTCAGCACTCGGTGTCGATGACTTGGCGATTAAAATCGTCTGCGACAATAACCCATACGCAAGCGAACTGAATACCGCCTGGGGTTTCTCCGCGCTGCTGACCGGCGCCGAGAAAACCATCCTGTTTGATACCGGCGGAAACGGTTCCTTGTTGCTCGACAATATGGAAAAATTGGCCATCGACCCCGACAAGATAGATGTGATCGTCCTCTCTCACATCCACGGCGACCATACCGGTGGACTTGGCAGCCTTCTTGAAAAGAACCGCCAAGTAGATGTTTATCTGCCAAAATCATTACCGAAAAAATTTAAGCAAAATATCCGGAAAGGCGGGGCAGGGTTAATCGAGGTTGAAGAGCCTCTGAAAATTTGCGAAGGTGTTTATTCCACCGGCCAGCTTGGCAAATTGATAAAAGAGCAGTCCATAATTGTCCGAACGAAAGCCGGCTTGATCATAATGACAGGCTGTGCGCATCCTGGCATCCTCAAGATGGTAAAGGCTGCAAGAGAGTCAGCCGCAGGCAGCGTCCTTTTGGTGCTGGGCGGCTTCCATCTGGAATGGGCAACTGCGGGCAGAATCGAAAAAATCATCTCAACTTTTAAGCAATGGCACGTGCAATATGTGGGGCCCTGCCACTGCTGCGGCCATAAAGCAAGAAACCTATTTGAAAAATGCTACGGCAAAAACTACATAAACACCGGCGCCGGCAAAGTAATAGGTGTGGCCAAGCTGCCATGACCAGGATACCGGGATGCTTAGTTGGGCTGACTACTTGACAAATTGCAGTAAATTGTAGAAAATTATCTATGGGGCTTGAAAACACGGATAGGGACAGGAAAATCGATGCACTTGGTTGTAAAACAAGGTGGTCGAACCGTCAACGAATTTCGATTCGCGAAAGGCCCTATTCATATCGGCAGACATACCGACAGCCAGATATTCTTGCCCGATCAAAAAGTCTCAAGACAGCACGCGGTTATCTTTGACACGCAAGACGGCAAATGGATGGTTAAAGACCTCGACTCGGCGAACAAGACGTACCTGAACGACAAAGCGATTCACGAGGCCAAGGTCAAAACGGGCGATCACCTTCGCATAGCTGATTTTGCTATAGAAATTGATCTTGGAGACCAAGCCGGGTCTGCCAGGCGGCTTGACTTGGAAGATACACTGACTACAGCTTTCCGCGAGCCACAAACTATAGTAAGGAGACTCGATGCCGAGCACGCTCCAGACATAAGGCTGCCGGCCAAAAGGGCAAAAGACTTCGTGCAGGCCACCGAAGCAATATGCCAGGCCAACGGCCCCGATGAACTGTTAAGAGTTCTATTAAAGATCGCAACAGCGCAATTTGCCGCATATCGCATCTGGTGCGCCTTGAGAAATGAACCCGCCGGGCCGATGAGCTGCCACGCAGGAAAGAACCGAGAAGGGCAAAAAGTTCAGCTTAGCGACCTTGAGCTCAACGAAAAAATAACTAAATCGGTCGAGAAAAGCGAGTTTTTGCTCCTGCCGCAAGTTCGACAGCTTGCCCTGAGCCTGTCGAAGGGGCAAAAAGGAGCAGAAAAGGTAAACTCCGCTATGATAGCGCCGGTTACGGGCGCTTCCGGCTGCTTCGGCGTACTGTACGTCGATAACGATACCGGCCACGAGCAGTATACTCTCAGCGACCTGGACTACCTAATGTTGCTTGCGATTCATACAGCAGCCGTACTGGAGAACTTCTGACTCTTTGCACATCAGCTCTTCGCTGATAATGGCACGTTTTACTAAACAGATATCCTGGCTCTTATCTCATAGGCTTTGTGGAATCCTTAAATTTAATATCGGGCATCTTTTTGCCAAGCCGTCTGTAAGTTTCTTGAAGCTCGCGCAAAAAATCATCTGGTCTCATCGCCATGACATGAGTATCCATAAACAGAGCGTTAATCGTATCGCTGCAAAACGCAGGATTTTCGTAAGCAACAATATTATCTGGAGGCATCACCGTAGTCTGGCCGGAAACGTATATGTAACTGGGCCCTTCGAAATCCACCGGCTTATTGGGTGATTCAAGAGTCTCAGGTGACAGGTCGGTTTTCTTGGCCAGCTCCTGCAAATTCGGTGGTAATCTGTCATCATGGTCGTTTGCGTATATCAAGCAGGCTCTTCCTATCTGTTTTAAGTTCTCACCAGCGGTCTCGCTGGTCCCTATCGTTGACTTCTGCTGCTGTTGCATCTTTTGGAAAACGCCCATTATTTCCATCAAATGCTCTTTCGGCAAGGCGACATCAATCGTCATCTTGCCGCCACCAACGCTGCCGGCAAACACCATGTTGCTCTTGGTAGGAATATCCATTTGCGGCATTGCTGCCGCCATCGGCATAAAAGCCCAAACCATCTTTAACAGTCGCAGAACGTTATACGTTGCCAGGAAGTCGGCCTTACCCGCTGCGGGAAGTAGTGCCAAAGCCGCCTTTACTTCGCCGGCCATTTGCCTCGGTTCGCCCGCTTTTATCTGGTCTATCAGCTTGCGTATAGCCGAGTCTGAGTCACCACCTGCGGCACAAACCCACAATCCGTCAACCGTCGCCCAGCGGTAATCAATTCCCGGCCCGTACAGAGCATTTATCATCTGGGCCTGCGGCGAATTAGGCTCAGTAGATTTCATCAGGAGCTGCGCAGCATCTATTGGAATATCCTTGTAACGGTCCTGACTGCGCTTTAGTGTAAAGGTGGTCTCGAACCCCATGTCTTTATAGAAATTGGCGACGGCACCGGTATTTATGAGCTGCGCGCTTTCATCAATGACCTTATTGAGTGTTTTTTGATCCTTAACGGCCACAATATACTTAAGCGCGAATGGCGGCTTGCTCTTTGCGTCAACGAAGAACGCTCCTGCCATCGGCCCGCCAAAACAGCCCATCGACTCTTCGACAAGGGCCTTCATCTTGGCTATATCCTCTGCGGGCATACTCTCGCGCATCATGGCCGCAAATAAATCGATCGCCTTAACGTTAAGCGCCTTCCAGAAGGGCGTATTCAGCCTGCCGGCAAAATTCATCGCTGCCCCATCCTCCAGGTATCCCAAAAGCCTGTTTTCCTCGCTCGCAGAACTGCCGACGGAGAACATCTTAGCCATATCCGTGCCGGGCACAGCCGAAACCGCGACGGCAGCAGTCAGAACATCGCGTCTCGGATCGACTACTACACTCACCGATTGCGTCTCTTTCATCAGCGTCTCAAGAACGGCAGCATACACATTCATCATTCTGGCAACTGACTGTGATGCTTCTTCACCTTTTGATTGCTTGTCTATTTTTTTCAGCTCTTCGATTTGCTGGTCCAGCATACTAAGTGCTTGCTTATTATCAGGCTGGCTCTGCGCCAGATCACTTCTCATCTGCTCAAGTTTCTTGATCTGGGCCTGCGTATCCCACTTTCCGCCGGCAGCCATTTCTTTCATCTGTTCGATCTGGCCGCGTAACATCGGCCCGAAAGCCTTCGAGACTACCTGCATATTTACGTAAGCCCAAACCGGCGCCTGCGCAGCTTGTTTGGCCTGGCCAGCATCAAGGACGCTTGCCAGACCGGCTGACTCGGCAGCCGAGATAGATTTTGCGGTTGCAATTAGTCCAGCATAACTTTTCGGCGATTTGAGCAAAGCGAAATTACCCACCTGCATAACCAGTCCATTTTCGCTTGCTATTTTGGAAACGCCGTTGGCATCCGGTTGGGACAGTTTGGGATTTGCGCTGATAAACTGTTTGTAGTCTGTAACGGGAATAAGCACAGAGATGAGGTCATCACCCACTGGTTCGCCCGGCGCAATCGTTCCAAACACGGCGAAACTGCCGCTGGTATTCACGCCCTTTAGTGTGGGGTCACCAAACTTCTCGGCCAATTGTGCCTTTACGAGCACCGAGATAGGTGTTGGGTATACGCCAGCCAAAAACTGATCCACCTGGGCAAGAGTCTGATCAAGATTATTTATCCGCACGCAAAAAAGACTCTCAGCCGGCACCGTCGCAAGCAGGTTATCGCCCGCCCTTAGTGCTACAGCAAAAATAGAGAACACCGACAACCAGAGCACAACAGCGTTTCTTAAAGTTTTTGAATTAAACATTTTTGTACCTCCAAAAACCAGTCACAAAAACCCCGCAATAAATTGCGGGGCTAAATATTTAGCCCCCAGTTTCACTGAGGGTCTACAACTTCACCGCCGTTTGTATTTTCCGATTAACTGACCCTGGGCGAGGATATGCCCTTGCATAGCCTTGAGCAGGTCGCTCTTTCTGGCGCCGGCGGGCAAGTCCAGTGTCATATCCAGAGCGTAGACCTTGAAAAAGTATCGGTGCGTGCCGCTTGGTGGACACGGCCCACCGTAACCGATCCTGCCAAAATCACTGTTACCCTGTCGCGCGCCGCTGGGCAGAGTTTTATCAGCCGGAACCTTTTCCGTCAACTGTCTGGTCTCTGCCGGCAAATTAAACAGCACCCAGTGTACAAAAGTGCCCATCGGTGCATCCGGGTCATCGCATATAAGAGCGATACTTTTGGTGCCCTCCGGAACCGTATCCCATTGCAACGGCGGCGAGACATCAGCGCCATCGCAGGTGTACTTGGCAGGGATCAAACCGCCGTCCTGGAAAGCAGAACTCGTGATTTTGATGTCCATTCTTCTATCTCCTGTTGTGGCACGGCCATCTTGGCCGTGTTTTCACGGGCTGGAAGCCCGTGCCACGGGCTACTTCTCAAACCTCCACATATCTATTGTCATATCTTCGGCAGCGACCCAATCGACGTGCCAATCCAGAAACAGGCAATGGCAGCCGGCTCTATGTCGAGCGCGTGCCACTCGTCGGCCATACGTTATGTCCTGCCTGTCGGAGAATGGCATGTGGTCCGGATGCCAGACATCGCAGCGATTAACTCCCTGGTCGTCGGCTTTTCTAATTATCAGCCGCCATGAACCGTACTCGTTGTCGGCAAGGTAAATAGTATAGGCCCGCTGCGTGCAGTTAGTCAGTTTGACCGGGTCTGTTCTTTCCCTTCCGACCATGTCGTTCTTATCCCTGAAAGTCCAGCCGTTCACAACAAAGCAGACCGTCTGATCTTTGTCCGGATAGCTTGGGCAGCGATAGATTTCCACGTTTCGATAATCGTTGTCTATCGGCTTTTGTGCCAGAAAGGGCATAAAAAGCTCGAACCACGGAATTCTGCCCGTCGCCGGAGTACGATTTGTCAGGCCCCAAGGAACATATAGATCATACTCTTCGGCATATAAATTTACGGCCAGGCCGATCTGACGCAGGTTGCTCTTGCAGTTGACAGCCTTAGCCTGTTCGCGAGCCTTTCGCAGCCCCGGCATCAGTATCGCCATTAACAAAGCTATGATGGCGATTACCACCAAAAGCTCTATCAGCGTAAACCCAGTTCGCTTAGACACAACCGCACACTACTGCAGGTCCAAGTCAGGATTATCCGGGCCAAAATGTTTGAGCATCACAGTGGAATCGGCCTTAGAAGGGTTAGTAATCGTCACTCCTTTCTTGGCAGCCTGCTCGGTAACAAAAAACTCGTCATACGTTAATTGCCCGTACCTAATCAGTGATGGAGTCTCTATATCCCACTGTCCCATCGTGCCGTGCCCTTGCATCATGATAAACCCGTACGCGGCACTATCCTTAATTGTTACTTTCCTGCCCGGCAGAACCGTGAGCTCTTTGGCGCTAAAAGTCCTGGACTTATAGCATATCCAATTCTCGATGTAACCCTCGGCGTTCATTTCGCGGAGCGTGCGAACGGGCGTGGGCCGCATAAATCGGTTCTCGGCAAAATTGGGGTCTACATTCAGGTCCCAATCAATCACCGCAAGCAGATGGTCAACATCCCCTGCCTTATCTTTGGGCGTATCTTTCCAAAGTAGCTCCTTGGGCACAACCTGATTGTGCGGAAGCGACTCGTACATAGCGAAGACATCGGATGCCTTTTGCGGCTCATAAGTACATAGACTTCCCGGCGCGTGCAGCACGCCCGGCGGCACATCCCAGCCCGTGCCCACTTCAAGCCGATACGCAACCGACAGGTCCGTGATTTTGTTGTCACCTTTTTCAAAATCAGCCAAACACTGACGAACCTGCTCTTTGGTTGTGCCGGGCTTGAGCCCGAAGAATGTATACGGAAAGTCGCCTCCGTAGTTATTTGCCTGGGGCGGAAAATAATAGGCTTCGGGCTTTCCCAACTGACCGGTCAACTTGGCGTGCTCGTCACGATGATGTATATGATGCGGCAGCGCGCCTTTATTATCGAAGAACTTCGAGTACATCGGCCAGCGCTTATACTGCTTCCATATCCTGTCACCAACGATTTCGCCTTTGAGCTCATCGATCGCTTCTTTGAGCAGGACTTTTTCAACCTTTCCGTTGTACTCGAACACGATAAAGCTCAGCCCTTCGTTCGGCGAGGTTAGCGGCCCGTTGTCTGCCGGCGTGGTTGATGCAAACCAGCGTTCATCGATGCCGCCGCGCGGGCCACCCAAAGCATAATAGTCGTCAGGATGAAGTTTGATTCGCCGGCCCGGCACACAAAAAGACCGCGGCACCCAGTTCGGTGCCAGCCTTAATATGCCGCTACCCTGCTCAAGCGCCCTACCAGCAATAGATTTAGCAGACATAAATTCTCCTTAATCCGATGGTCTAATGAGTTCTGCAAAATTTCAGGTTAGGCATATATTATTTAAGAAAATTCGGTTTTGATTTTCTTAAATAATCACCTAACTATTTGTCAGAGAGCAGCTTACTGTTTGACAAGGAAAAAAGAAAAACCGTTTTTCCCTGTCAAAGTATGCCTAACCTGCGATTTTGCAGAAGGCTTCGATCATCTACACTTTCGGTACTTTCACCCACTTTTTGGTTTTGGCCGAGTCGAGCACCGCGTCACAGACATACTGTGTCGCCAGGGCTTCGCGAAAGCTCGGCGAAGCCGGCTCACCCTTAGCCATACTATCCAGAAACTCCGCCACCTGGTGGACGAACGTCTCCGCGTAGCCAATCTGCAGCCCCGGCACCCACCACTTGCCCATATATGGCATATCCCCGTCGGTAACGTGAACCGACCGCCAGCCGCGCACGATCGAATCATCGCGATGGTCGAAGTAACTAAGCCGATGGAGGTCGTGCAGGTCCCAGGCGATGGAGGCGTGCTCGCCGTTGATCTCGAAGGTATAAAGTGCCTTGTGCCCGCGGGCGTAGCGGGTGGACTCGAAATTGCCCAGCGAACCGTTGTCGAATCGGCAGAAGAAGGTGCACGCATCATCGATACCGACCGGCTCGACCTTGCCCGTCTCGGCGTTCATTCGCTCCTTGACAAAGGTCTCCGTCATCGCGCACACGACGGCGATGGGCCCATTATGCCACAGGGCCGTGTCGATGCAGTGGGCCAGCAGGTCGCCGGTCACGCCCGAGCCGGCGGCCTTGACGTCCAGCCGCCACGTGCCCATGCCGCCCTGCGGCACCTTCGGCGAGATGGTCCAATCCTGCAGGAAATTTGCCCGATAGTGAAAGATTCGCCCCAGCCGACCCTGGTCGATAAGCTGCTTGGCCAATGTCACCGCAGGCACCCGGCGATAATTGAACGACACGAGGTTGGCTATGCCCGCCTTCTCGACGGCCTCGACCATCTGTTTGCCCTGTTCGGCATTCAGAGCCAGCGGCTTTTCGCAGCAGATGGCCTTACCCGCCTTGGCGGCGGCGATTGCAATCTCGGCGTGCGCATTGTTCGGCACGCAGATATCCACCACGTCGATATTCTTGTCCTCGATTACCTTGTGCCAGTCTGTCGTATACGACATAAAGCCCCACCGAGCAGCGAAGGCTTTGGCAACTTTTTCTTCAAGCCCGCAAACAACCTTCAAAACAGGCTCGTAAGGCAAATCGAAGAAGTGTGGCGCTTGGCAGTACGCATTCGAATGCGTCCGTCCCATGAAGCCGTATCCGATGATACCTACATTAAGTTTCTTAGTCATTTTAGTGATTCCTTATTCAAGTTCTCAGGCTAAAAGAAGCATATTTGAGGCACCTGTTTCGATTTCGCAGCTAAGATGTCCACCAGTGCGCCGCACGCACTTTGAGCATCACATCGAGGATCACGTTCCACGTGTCCGGGGCTTCGAGCATCGCGTTGGGGAACATGCACCCGTCCCAGCAGATGTGCTGAATGCCGCGCTCTGCAGCATCCTTGAGCCAGTAGCCGGCGCAGCGGACGATGTCGAGCTTGCCGTTGGGATCGTCAGCCGGGCAGTGCTTGCCCGTCTTGTCGTGCGAACCAGCGCCGTGAACCTGCCCGTCATTCTGGGCTACGTGGAAGTCGATCGTCCAAGGCCGCAACTTGTCGACCATCTCTTCGTAGGCGGCGTAGAACTCTTCCTGCGAATAGCCTGGCTGCAGCAGTGCATGTTCCGGCGCATTGTAGCCCATCAGGTACAGGTACGTGTGGGCCATATCAGCCTGGAAGCCAAGTGTCTCCGGCATTCCCACCGCTTCCAGCAGATCGAGCATGTCCTTCCAACTGTGCAGGCCGGCCCAGCAGATCTCACCCTCGGCGGCCAGGCGCTCGCCGTGATCCGCAGCGATCTTGGCGGCTTCGCGGAACGTCTCGGCGATTTTCGCGGTGTTCTTCTTGGGATTCTTGCGCCATTTCTCAACACCGAACTCAGCCGAATCGATCCGGATTACACCGTACTTGCGCACACCATGCTTGTTGAACACACCCGCGATGCGGCATCCCATCCGCACAGCGTTGAGAAACTTCCCGCGAGCCGCGGCATCCCCCATCGCCGTATCGCCGACCGTGCCGGCCCAGACCGGCGCGACAAGCGAGCCGACGTTAAAGCCATATCCCGCAATCAGGTCGGCAATCTCCTTCAGTTCGTCGTCGCTTGCGTTAGGGTCGGTATGCGGGAGGAAAAGGAAGTAGTCAATCCCGTCGAATTTCTGGCCGTCCACCTCCGCGGCGGCGGTCAATTCGAGCATTCGTTCGAGACTGATTGGCGGCTCCTGGCCCTCTGCATCTCCTTTGCCGACCAGCCCGGGCCACATTGCGTTGTGAAGCTTGGGCAGTGTATGTGAACCCATATTCAACTCCTTTCAGGTTGAGTAGCGTTCATGATAGCCATCGCCTTACCTTCTCGTAGGCTAACTGGACCGCGCCGTCCGGCAGTGTTTCCTTCTGCCTGACAGGCGATTTAGCATAGTATTTTGCAGCTATTTGTGCAGAATTCAAGAGAATTTTCTATATTTCCACTGCCTCACAGCCAAATCCGGCACCTCGTCAAATATCGAGGATTAGCTCATCCAAAGGGCGTTTCGGCACGTGATGAACGCCCTGCTTATCCCGCCAGTACTTGATGTCGCCGCCAGTCCCCACCGCCTCAATTACCACCGTCTCTTTGGGCTTACCCAGCGCCAAAACAAGAAGTATCTCGTAACGAGGTGGTATGTCCAAAGCCTTGCGAAGCTCCTCTCTCTTTATTGTCCCGATCATACAGCCGCCCAAACTTTTTTCCGCTGCACCCAAAAGAATGCTCTGGGCGGCGATTCCGTGGTCGCATCCGAAAGACCGCGTTACCTCGGTGTCGCCGAGTATAATAATGTACGCAGATGGCCTCTCGCCCTCAGTCGGACCGGGCCAATCTTTTAGATACCCCGCCCAGCCCAGGTGCTGGAAAATAAGGGCGTTTTTCTTAGGCTCACAGGAAAGGATGTATTTCAAGGGCTGTAAATTCGCCGCTGACGGAGAGAGCCTGGCCAGGTCGACCAGCTCCCGCAAAACCCGCTTGTCTATCGCCGCTTCCTGGAAGAAACGCCGATAGCTCCTGCTTTTAGTTATCAAATCCTTTATCATTTTGTCAGCTCTCTGCAAAACTTGGATTAGCGCGTCTTGCGAATTACAACCTGCAATACCTGACCTTCAGAAAGGACCAGCTCCTTCTTCAGCATAACCTCGACTCGGCCCTCCCTAAACTGGTAAGAGGACTCAACCGGCTGACCTTGCACTGTCACAGAAACACCAGCAGGGCGAAAATCTTGTGGAACAGCAAAGGCAAGCGTTTTCAAATTGAGCCTGCCCCAGCGGACCTCAATTTGCTCAGTTTGGGCCTGTGGCACGGCCATCTTGGCCGTGTTTTCACGGGCTGGAAGCCCGTGCCACGGTCGCTTCTGTGAAAAGCTGCCCCAGCCGCCGGCGGTGGTAAAAGCAGCCTGAAAGTCCTCCGGCGTTATTTTTGGCGCAAAGCCCAGATGTCCCTTGGGCCCATTATGTTCGTAGCCACAAAGAGCGGTGTAAACGCCCCAACTGGCTAGCGCCCTGGCGTAGTGGTCGCCACATTCAATCTCGTTGAAGGGATTATGCTTGGCTGGCTCGTAGCGCTGCTGGATGCCGTGACATATCGCAAGCGCCTCGGTAAGCATACCTTCGGCGACCATGTGGCCTGCCACCTGATATTCGATGCCCGTCCAGACCTCTTCTCTGTAGCGAACCCCCTCGGCAAGGTACTTGCTTTTAGGCCAGGTGCAGGTAAGTAAGCCAGGCTCACCGGGTCTGGCAAACCAGCGTTCCGGCTTGTGCACGGCGTTATACGGCCCGACATCGGGAGCCCAGTTGTATTTCCAGACCGATTGTATCGCCTTTTGGACGTGCTGCGGCGGATAAATATAGCCCAGCCCGAGCTGATGCGCCCAGCCCTGGCCAAAAAGCTGGTCGGATAGACATCCTTTTTCATATTGGTCTTTTGGATGCTTTTGCAGGTCAACCAGTTGAATGAAGTATTCGCTGTCCCAGAGCTGCTCGACCGTAAGCCGGCTGCCGCTTTCAAATATCTTTCGGCAGCGCAGGGCAAACTCCTGGTCGCCCATCTCTTTTGCCATTTCTTCGCCGGCTCGAAGAGCAGCAAGGTAAAGTGAGCCGACAAACGTGTTCGGCCCTTCAAAATTGATGTCGTAAGTATTGTGCTGGCTATTTTCAATCAGGCCATCGTCGTTGCCGTCCTGAGCGATGGAAAATAGAATCGCCTTTTTTATCTTCGGCCAATTGCGCTGTAGAAAACTACTATCGGCGGACATTTGATGCTCGCGATAGGCTTTTAGAATAGTGCCGCACTGCCCATCGGCGGCGTAAGAGCGATTGCTGCGAAAACCCACCAGGCCGGTTTTCTCGTCAAAGCCCTGGCCGAAGTCCTGCATTTCGCGGGCACTTCGCTCCAGCTCAGGAAAAAGCCGAGCCGGAGCATGGGCATAATTCCACACGTGGGTGCAGGTGCCCTCGCAGCAGCCGACACCCTCCCACGCCCAGAAGCGCCCGTCCTTCCACCATTGGCAGGTGCCGGTCGCCAGATTGCAGACCGTCGAGTGCAGCCGGAAAAGCAGCCAACGCGGCAAGGTGCTATCCTCATAGAACGTCTTGTGCCATTTTCGTGTGTCACCTGCGAGACGGGCGTAATTATCAAGCACGTAGTGGGCAACGTCAGAAGCGCCGTTGAAACGATTAGAGTACTCACGACCGTGCTCGTGATTTGGGAAGAACCAAGCCAGGACGAATGTGAAGGTCCTTTTTTCGCCGGGAGCCAAATTGACGATCGTCGTTGAGATAGCTGTGCTCTTTTTCTCGGTGACAGGGTAGGCGGCGTCATCGCGATTAGCCCCCGCACCTGTGGCGGGGGCTGCCTCGGCCACAGGTGCTGAGGCTAAAGTCTCGGCGAGCATCAGCACCATTGAGCCGTAGTCAGGCAGTGTTTCCAAAGGCCCTATCGGGGCTCTTTGTGCATCATCGGATAGTTCTATCTGGTCGATATTTATATGTCCCCAGCCGCCGGACGCCCGGTCAACAATTTCGATTTGTGCTTGCCTGCCCTGGAATTCTGTCACGTTCCAGAACTGCCACTGGAGCTTTTCATTGTCCTTGCCCGTTGCGGTGCGCACGACTTTGCCGTCGATTAAAAGGTTGATGCAGGTTTGACCCGCCTGCCCGCCGCCGCCGATAAGGAAGGTGATGAACTTTCGGGAGATTTCAAAAGCCGGTGAAGATAGCGTTCCGTGCGGACCGTCGCCGCCGAGGTAGGTATTCACCAGGCCTTTGCCTAAAAAGCTGGTTACCTGTTGCTGGTTGGGTAACGTGCCGGCTGCCGGTGCTTTGCCAAAGGCCTCGCCGGTTACCTTCCAGTTGCCATAGTCGGGGCCTTCAAAATCGGCAAGAATAATTTTGGGCCGCGGCGGGGCAGCCTCATGCGGTATCGGAGCTTTTTCAGCGGTATGAACTATCAAGGTCCGGCCTTTCTCGGTGACAATTCGACTTCGACGCAGGGCATTATCGAGCGACTCTGCAGAATGCATGCAAACAGCGTTTTCAAGCCAGCCTAAAAGCCCAAGGTGTATGCTTTTAGCGGAGACATTCTCAACAGTAATACGAAACAGCGTTGCGGGAAGGGCGGAATCTTTTGCGTTAAGCGGAATAAAAGGAGAAAACGCCTCCATTTCTACCTTTACTGGGAAACCATCACTTCGATAACACACGTTGCCTATCGGATACTCGCCGGAAAACTCAACCGTTCCAAAATCCTGATTCAACTGCCTGGCGATGATTTTATCCGCATCCTGCACCAGGACCGCAAACCCGGAATCCACCGGGCAGTCCGGTCTATATGTTCGGTAATTGTCCGCTCCATAGCCGGAAAAAACATGCTGATTGAAAATTTGCCATAAAGCCAACGTCCCATCGCCGCGAAGATAAAGCTGGCCTGTGCCTATCCCGCAAACCGGCATTCCGATGGTTTCGAGGTCTTTGCCGCGATAAGTCTCGCGCTGGCCGCGCTGGCAAAGCCGCTGCACAAAATCCTTTGAAAGGTTTTTATCAGCAGGAATAAGAGGCTCGGTTTTGGCATCGGCTTGTGCGGCTATGTTTTGGGATACGGCCAGAAATGCCCAAACTAAAAATCCTATCACCATTATCCAGATTTTTCTCATTTCAGTGTGCCTCCCTGATTTATGACGGGGAATAATTGCATTTAGGGCTACTCGATCCCGGCAGTTGCGCCCTCAAGTTTAAGCGCGGCAAGTGTAGGTTCAACAATATGCAGATTGTTCAAAAGAGGTTCTGTATATTTTATATCTCCATATTCGGCCTGGTCAAAATGGTGCTGTTTGCCAACGTGATTGTTCCAGTCGACGCCTTCCGTCAAAAAGCCGGTATCCTTGTGATGGTGCTTTGCGATTGCCCGCAGAATAGTAAACCCATCCAGAAGATACGATTTATTGCCGGTATCAAGATAAGCTTCGACATACGCCAACGCGGCCTCGGCATTTTCCCAAAGATACGCCGTGTCCCAGCTTTTTTCCATAAAAAGCAGGCCCTTGGTGGCACAGCCGTTTTTATCCTCGGTCATCTTGAATTGATCCAAGCCGGCAAGGCACTTATCATAGGCAAAACGCCGGATATTTTCATCGCCCAACAAATCAGCCGCTTGCCGCAGGACACGGAACGCCACTGCGTAGGCGACGTTTTCATGCTCATCATAAGTATCGTGATTGATGCTGCCGAAGATGCCGCCTTGCTGGATAAACACTTTTATTTTTTCCCGGATTCTGCCTGTGTAATCAGCCAGGCCTCGCCGCGTAAGGGCTGTGAAAAGCTGGATTATGAATAGGCCATCAGCACTTTTAGCAAATAAAGAGTCGCTGCCGCCGTCCGGACTTTTAGGATAATGTTCGCCGGTCGGTCTACAACGCCTCGGATACCAGCCATTCGCCGTAGATTTGATGTTGGCATTTATCCACTCGGCGGTTTTCGCAGCGACGCCGCGCATTTTATCTTTTCTTTCGCCCTCCAAAATATCGCTAAAGATGAGCAACTGAAAAGCCACTTTTGCCATTGAGCCGGGACAGAACCAATCGTTATTATGCTTATAATTGAGGCAAAAACTGTCGGTGGCAGTGTCACGGTAGCTAATAATAAATCCTGTCTTGTAGTCGATAAACCCGTCCTCCAGCACGTGGTCCAACAGGCTAATGGCTTTATCCGGCAGACAGGGGTCTCTGATATGTCTGGCAAACAAATATATCTCGTAGGCGCCGCCGACGGCATTTGCCGCCCAGCCCGGGCCTTCAAGGTTGCCAAAATCATGCCAGGCCATCACATTGCCAAACTTATCCACGAAGGTTGACTTGCAGCAAAAATACTGCTTATACGGTACCAAAGTTCGCTCAACCGCAAACCTGACCGAGTCACGGACTGAATCAAGAATTGTATAAGAAGGGTCCTCTGGCAGGTAAAAACCCGATGTGGTTTCCTCCAGCAGCAGATAATCAAGACCAAACATATACGACTTCATGGCCTTTTCATTGGCGCCTGTAATCTGAACTGTCAATTTATGCTCGCCTTTATCCAGTTTGTGAATGCCCATATCCAGAACGCCAGTTGCCACGACGCCGTCGTTGTAAAGGTCGATTGGCCCGCCGAGTTTTTTGCCGTCCAGATAAAATTGGACGATGCCGTAGTCGATTGCCTTTGTAAGCTGCATCTTTAGCCGGTACGCTCCGGCTTTTCGGACTGGAATAGATAAATCAAGTTTGTCGCCCGGCTTAGCGTCAGTCCACCATAGATGTGCATCGCCGCTCCAGTTGTTGGGGCCAAATCCATCCATATCCTGCCTTTGCGGGTCGCCCGCGGTACTGCTTAGAATCTTCAGGTCCTCGCCTTCGAGCGATCCTTCAACCTTGAAGACTTCAATCGGGCCCCAGTAACCCTTGCGCTGCTCGACCGGCACAGGCTCGTAAGGATCGGCTTGGCCGGCGGCCTGATACCAATATACTGTGCCAGCATAAAGTGTAGGCCTTTCGTTAGGGAAGTACTTTTCGATGGCAGCTTCAAACGACCTCTGGAAGGGGACGTTGTCGGTGATGTGCCATCGGTTCACAGAGACGTGTCCCTTATTGCCCATGCTTATCGTCTGGTTGTGGTAGCAGTTCTCGAACAGCGTGGGATTACACCAAGCGTAGCCGAAGTAGTCTTCCGAGCCGGTGCCGATTGTTGAGGGGAATTTTTCGCCATCGACAAAAAATTTCTCATCTCCTTCGCCCCACCAACTGCCTCGCGGGTTCCAGACGTGCAGCATCACGCCGCAGAAACGCCCCCGGCCTTCTGTCTTTAGCATCGTCCAGTCAATTGCCCTACGCTCAGGTTCGGCTGGCAGAAATGCATCACGATGCCATTTGGCGTGGAATCTGCCAAGCTCCTCAATCGGCTTTGTAACCGGGGCGTGTGTGATCGCAAAAGTAACCTTGCGCTCTTTATCGCCCTGGTTAGTCAATTTAATCACAGCGCCTTTTTCAAAAGGCATATACCAATAACAATAAAAGCCCTCATCCGTCATCCCCAGAGGCAGGGACTTATATTTATTCACGCCGGGGGCGGTGCCAAAAAAGTCGCCCAAAGGCGCCCAGACACTGGCTTCAGACCGGCCATCCCAGTAGATATGCAAGACAAGCTCTCGAAGCACATCGTAGTTTGCCGGAGATTCGGGCAACTTCATACTCACTTTTATCGCGGTAATCGCCGCAGTCCCCTCCAGCTGGGCAACAGTTACAGTGTCACTGGGGACAGCAACTACAGTATTTAGCACAGTGTTCTCGCCGGGACGTTTGCCGGCGGGGTCCACTCCACACCGGGAAAGTGCCTCGTTGGCTCGGTTTAGTGCTTCCGATTCAGGGGCAGAAAGTTTACGTCTAAACGTCGGCAGGATTGTCCCTTCGGCATAGGTAGTGTACGTGAAATGGTAATACGCTCCCCAATTTTTCTCGGCTACAATTTTGCAGGATTTTTGATACGGAATGGGCACATAACAATTCTGCCCGCGGGCGGTTTCATGCACCAGCGCCGGATGCGTGAACGGCTCATTCTTGCGGTCAAAATAGCCTATGAAAGGCAGGTCCACCGCCGGCTCCTCGGCGCCATCAAGATAAGTTTTTACGTGCCCTTCCTTAGCAAGCGCCGACCATATCCGCCAGATAACACCGGGGCCCTGCATCTCGGCGAAAACAAGTTTGCCGTCTTCTTTTCGGATGATGCCGTCACCGTCGCCGTTAGCTGCCCAATCAACATATTTGCCCGACGCCTGGTCATACTTACTCTTGCGGTCGTAGCTCGACCACTGAACGCACTTTTCGCCGGCAGCAGGTAACACCGCCAACTGCTCCAGGTCGGTGAGCCGGTTGATGAGGTCAACGTATGTCAACCTTTCGCCGCTGCCAGCTTGCGCGGGCTGCACAAACCGAACGGCTGTCAGAGCGCAGCACCAACACAATCCGCAAACCATAATCCCAGAAACGGTTGCTTGGAATTTGCTCATGTTTTGGTCCCTTTCCTATATCTCTTGAGGCTTCTTCCTACTGTCCTGCCGCGGCGTTTATCAAGGGTACTTCACAGTGCAACCGTAAGGCTTAGTTTTCGGGGTGCTGACGGGCTTACCCGCCAAAAGCTCCGCAAGCGCCTGATCAACATAGTTAATCAACTTTTCGCCGGCTGGCGTCTTGCCACTTGGCGAATTGTCAATAGCGCCCTCGTACCCGATGTTGCCTCTCCGGTCTATTATGAAGATATGGGGCGTTGTCTCGGCGCCGTAGGCATGGCCCACCTGGCCCGGCCTGTCATCGAGTATCGGATATGGCAGCTTGTGCTTCTTGGCAAATTCTATATTTGCCTCCGGCGTTACATGGCTGGTGCTGTTCATCGAAAGCCAGACCACGTTCTTGTCCTTGTACTTGTTCGCAAGGTCGACCATCGTAGTAGCTTTGTCGTAATGATACTGAACGAACGGGCACTCGAAGTTGAACCACTCCAGCACCACAATCTTGCCCCTGTAGTCAGAAAGGCTTACGCTTTTGCCGTCAAAACTCTTGAGGGTAAAATCTGGCGCCTTTTTGCCTGCCGGTTCGACCGCCGGCTCCGCTGCCGGCTTCCTGGCTTCCCTGACCCGCAGCGACCGTTGGAGCTGCTGCCGTTTCTGCTCCAGCTCCTGCAACCTGGCGGTGAATTCCTTCTGCTGCTTGGCGATTAGCCCCTCCAGACGCTTGGCAGTCTGAGTAGCCTTTTCCTTCACCGCTAACTCGCGGATTTCCCGCAGCTCACCGATATATTGCTCCTGCTCGGCTTTCAGCTTGGCAATTTGGTCTTCGAGGTTTCTTAGCGCCGCCTTGCGGTCGAGCTCAGGCCGTTCAGACTGCAATTTCTCGCGCATTTGGGCCCGGAGCTGCTGCTTTTCTTCGTCCGACATCTGTTGCCATTTTTCCTTCCACTTGGCCCTTTCTTCGGGGGAAAGGTCTCGAAAGGCTGGTCCGAGGGCTTCTTCAGCCTCTGCACGCAACGCCCTTTTTCTTTCTGGCTGGGGCTTTTCCTGTTCCTGCCCCACAGCAGGCCAGGCCACCGCCAGAACCATTAAGGCCACGACCATTGGCAGTAGATACCTCTTCATGGTAGTATCCTCCAAAAAACTAAATCCTTCTAAATTGTCAATTGACGATTGAAAACTGACTTCAGCGTTCGCCGCCCTCTCTTGTCTTCTCCGGCCGGTCGCCGCGCGGCTTCTCAGGTCTTGGAGGCTCTTGCTGTGTTTCTGGCAACCTGGCTTTCAATTCGCTCTGGTATCTGCTGATCAGCCTTTCCAGACGCTTGGCCGTTTCCTGAGCCTTCTCTTCGACCGCCATCTTGCGGATAGCCTGCAGCTCACCGAGCAGTGCCCCGGGCGGCGGCCCTATCGGAGCACCTTCGCCTTTCAGTTTGGCAATCTGCGCTTCTATCGCAGCAACTGCCTCCTGTCGGCTCTGACGGGCCTTCATCAGTTTCTCCCTTATTTTGGCAGTCTCCTGAGCAGGGGCGTCCCGAAGCTTCTGCAAGGCTTCAGGTGTAATCGTTTCCTCAATGGCTGCCTTTAGTTTGGCAACTTGCTCTTCTATGGCTTTGATCGCTTGCAGTTGTTCTTCGCGTCCCATGCCTGGGACTCTAGCAGACCGCTCACGCATTCGGGCCTTGACCTTCTCTTTTTCCTCCTCAGACAGGTTTTGCCATCTTTGGCGTATCTCGGCCCTGAAGTTTGCCCTTTCCTCCTCGGACATGTTCGGCCATTTTTCTTTTAGCTTGGCTGCCTCTTCGGGCGAGAGCATTTGAAACATTGGCCAGTCCTCGCGCTGCCCTGCCTGGCGTTCTGATGCCTTCTGCTGGCGCTGCCCAAATGTGGGCCAGGCTACTGCAAGAACCGTCAACACCAAAACCGTTGGGATCACGTATCGCCTCATAACTCTATCCTCCGAAAATCAAAGTCGTTACGATTGAACGAATTGACGCTCAGACCATCTCTTCACGCAGACTAACAAGTTTTCTACAGGCACGCAAACAAAAAAACCTGTGGAGGACTCTCTGCCAGGCCAACAGCAAGCATGCGCCAGATTTGCCCTTGATTTCTGAATTGCCGCCTTCCGGGATGCCAAAGCAAAACTGCTCCGGTAGATACCGGAGCAGCTCGCCCGACATAGTTTCTTTTAGAGTGCCTAAAGTGCTGAGGGCCTAAAGTGTCTATCCCGATAAATCGGGACAACTTCGGCTCACTTTAGGCACTTTAGGCCACTTCAGAACTCAAGATTATCTCAGCCTGTGCCTTAGGGAGTCCCAGCGCCTCTTTGAGACCTTTGCCTGGTTCCTTCCTGGCCTGGCTGGCCGCCAGGGCCGCCAGTGCCGCCAGTGCCTCTGCCGCCAAATCCCCTCGTGGGCCTTTCAATCATCGCTGTGAGACGGTCTTCAGTTTCCTTGGCCTTCTCTTTTACCGCCAGCTCACGAACGGCCTTCAGATCAGCAGTGTTGACTATGATGAACTGTTCACCTTCTGCCGGTGGCTGCATTCGGCCTTGTAGTCTGGCCAGTTGTGCTAAAATCCCTCCGATCGCTGCCTGCCGTACCTCACGGGCCTTTGTAAACTTTTCCCTTAACTGGGTTTTTTCTTCCTCAGTGAGGTTCGCAAATCCCTCCGGCCGCGGCTGGGCTTTGAGACCTTCTTTGAGCTTAGCAACTTGCTGCTCAATCGCCTCAATCGCTTTCTGCTGCTCTTCGAGCGACATGAAGCCGCCACGACCAGATCCTCCGGCGCCGGTGCCTCTGCCTGTGCCTCGTTCTTGGCCAAACGTGACCCAGGCCATCGCCAAAGCCACTGCAATGACGACGATTACAGTTAGGTACTTTTTCATAGTTACTGACCTCCAAAAGTATGTTACTGAGTTGCAATTCAACCGACTCCCACAGTGAGAGCCAGCATTTGACTACAGCCTTTTAGAGTGCCTAAAGTGTTGAGTGATTAAAGTGTCCATCCCGATAAATCGGGACAGCTTTAGTTCACTTTAGGCACTTTAGCTCACTTTACCATTCAAGATTGTCTCAGCCTGCCCCGCCGGGAGCACCCGCGCCACGCCGTAGCCCTGGCCCGGTTCCTCGCTCGCCCGGCTGGCCTGGGGGGCCGCCCGGAAACGGAAACCTGCCAAATCCAAACCCTCTCTGGCCCGCTTCAACCATCGCCGTGAGACGGTCAGCCGTTTCCTTGGCCTTTTCTTTTGCCGCCAGTTCCTGGATGGCCTTTAGGTCGGCAGTATTCACTATGATGAACTGCTCACCTTCCGCAGGCGGCTGAACTCGACCTTGCAGTCTGGCAATCTGGGCGACAATCGTTCTGATCGCGTTCTGCCTTTCCTCGCGGGCTTTTGTAAACTGTTCTCTTAACTTGGTTTTTTCTTCCTCGGAGAGGTTCTGGAATGACGTGCCCGGTGCGGGGCCTGGGGCTTGCATCCCTGCCTTTAGCTTTGCCAGTTGCTCTTCGATGGCTTTGATCGCCTCCAGTTGGGCTTCACGCCCGAACATTGCACCTGCGGCGCCGAACCTTTCACGCATTTGGGCTCTGAACTTCTCCTTTTCTTCCTCGGTCATGTTCTGCCAACGTTCACGCATCTTGGCCCTTTCCTCCTCGGACATTTGAGGCCCGAAGCCCGGACGTTCTGTCGGCTGGCCCTCGCGCTGCCCAAATGCAGTCCAGGCTACCGCCAAAACCATCAAGACCACAACCATTAGAATTGAGTACCTCTTCATAATACTATCCTCCAAAAAGCTAAAGTCTCAAATTGGGCCAACGCGGACTTTCTCCGCTGGGCCGCATACACATCTTACTCCAAGAGGGACGCAAATACACAGGCTTTTATTGCGTCAAACCCAAAAAAGTCGCCTATCTACGATGACAAAGCCTCACGATTTACGCCCGAATAGAGTTGCCGTGGCCCGCGGCGCCGGGTTATAATTGACCAAGAGCGTCAGTTAGAGACTGCTATTCAGGCCGAAGCGGCAGTGCTGGCCATGCGACAAAGAAAAGCCTTCACCCTAATAGAGCTTCTGGTGGTAATTGCCATCATCGCCCTGCTTATGGCGATATTGCTGCCCACACTTCAGCGCGCCAGCAGACAGGCAAAGGCAGTCGCCTGCCGGGCTAACCTGCACCAGTGGGGCCTAATTCTTGCGATGCGTACTGCGGATGATGGAGGCCGATTTGCCGACAACCAAGAACATCGTTGGGAGTGCCCGGCTGATCCGATTCTATATTACGGTGGCGGTTTTGCCGACCATTTCCTCTGCCCGACGGCGCGAAAATTCGGGTTCGCACAGCAGGTTGGCACATTTGAAGCCTGGATTTGCCCCAATCACCACCGGCGCTGCGGCAGCTACGGCTCGAACGGCTGGTGCTTTGCTATGAACTACGGCGCTCCGAGAAATCTGGCCGAATCTGCATGGCAGCACATCAATCACAAAAATGCAGACAACATACCGGTCCTGCTGGATAGTCGTCGGCCCGGTGCATGGCCCGACACCTCTGCTCCCCCACCTACATACGAAGATGCGCCTGACCTGAGCATTTGGCCGGGACAAAATATGGACTCTTTCTGCATCAACCGCCACG
>Ga0299912_10000603_pt1 | contig 30148 bp, 27 predicted proteins | sample RVTome_2_FD_207667 | JGI IMG/M metagenome (GOLD analysis project Ga0299912, IMG submission 207667) | Soil microbial communities from uranium-contaminated site in the Upper Colorado River Basin, Wyoming, United States - RVT95D214 (version 2) ... | reverse complement strand
GACAGCTGGTCTTACCTCATACACCTTCTTGCCGGAGGTTACTGTAATCTTCCCCAACGCTTGGGCACCACCAGCAATGCGCTTAAAAGTGTTTTTGACTTCTTCAGCTTTATCTTCTTCCACAAGGCGGTAGTGAACGCTGAGAGAAAGTCCCTTGTCCTCCACTATTACTCCTCTAATCCGCCCTAGAGTCCGGCTCAATACATAGTGCACAATGCGGAGAATCGGTCGAAATTCCTCTGCCATGGGATTCACAAAGCTAACGCCAGGGCCTTCTATCTCCATGCCATGATTTCCTGCGTAAATTATGCCGCGAATACCTACTTTATCCTTCAGATCTGCTAGTGCTCTACCGCTGATCACCCCGACTCTGAACTCGTCGCGGCGTGCCAACGCCTCAAGTACCAATCTCGTGCTTTCGGTTAGATTCGCCAATTCCGGTCTCTCCACAATGGGAGTAAGAGTCCCATCATAGTCGGTGAGGAGCAAGATATGTCTGGCGTCTCTGAGCTGCAATGCGACTTTGGGCCAGACAGACAAGAGATGTTCCAAATGCTAGTCTCCAAATTCAAATTTAGCCAACTCCGAAATTATATCTGCGGCCCACTTGTAGATGTTGTTTCCGCGGACTACCTCCCTCATCTTCTGCATTCTTTTCTGTCTCTCTGTCCCGGGCATTTCCAGGGCACTCTTGATGGCATCAGCAAAGTGATCCGTAGCATATGGATTAACTAGTAAGGCGTCAGTAAGCTCTCGAGCCGCCCCGGTGAAGGGGCTCAGAATGAGAACGCCATCTCCGTCGAAGCGGCTGGCAACGAACTCTTTGGCCACCAGATTCATCCCATCGTGAAGGGAACTCACCACACAGAAGTCTGCCATTCTGCGTAGAGCCATCAGAGTGATAGGCGGCTCATGTTCCCGGAGATAGATTACTGGTTTCCACCGTCTCACGCCATATTTCCAGTTTATCTCCTCCACCAGGTTATCTATTTCCTCATTTAATTTCTTGTATGCCCCGAGCTGAATTCGGCTGGGAACCCCAGCCTGAACAAAGACCACTCTACCCCGGTATTCAGGATACTTTTCAAGAAGGCGGGCAATAGCTCGGAATCTATCGGGAATACCTTTGGTATAGTCAATCCTGTCCAGCCCAATTCCCACCATTTCATCCCCAATCCCTAGCCCGTCCTTCAGCCTCTCCATCTCTCTGCCTACTTCCTCCTTTTGGGCTTCTTGAGAGATCTCCTCAAAATCAACGCTAATGGGGAAGGGGCGCACTGCTGTTCTTTTGCCCCCGCAGGTCACCTCGTACCTTTCCCAGTCAACTTTTGCCTCAATGCCTCGGTCCACGGTATCCAGGAAGTTATTGCAGTGATAGCGGATGTGGAAACCAAGAAGGTCATTGCCCAAAAGTCCGTGCAAAATTTCCTCTTGCCACGGACAGATACGGAAAGCTTCTCGATTGGGCCAGGGAATATGCCAGAACTGGGCGGTAATGATGTTAGGGTTCTTCTCCTTGATTAGCCCGGATAATAAGGCTAGGTGATAATCCTGGATAAAGACAAATGCTTTTCTTTGCCCGACCTCCTCTAACACGCTCTCAGCAAACATCTCATTGACCTTTCTGTAGATATTCCAGTCGGACTCAACAAAGTCTGGTCTGGTATAGGCAATGTGACACAGGGGCCACAGGGCTTCGTTAGAAAAGCCATAGTAGTAGCCATTCTCTTCCTCCTTGGAAAGCCAGACTCGCTTGAGAGAATATCGAGGCTCGTCCGGCGGCACGCTTACCTTGCTCTCTTTATCAACCACCTCATTATCAGCGTCACCGCTGCCATGGGCAATCCAGGTGCCGCCACAGGCTTGCATTACCGGGTCGAGGGCAACGGTGAGACCGCTGGCAGGTACCTCAGTTACAATCTTGTGGCCGGAGAAGGTGTGTATATATGGCTCCCGGTTAGATACCACCACAAAAAGATACCGCGATAGTTTTTCCCTTACGAGTTCATCCAAGCTTTCCCGTGTCCACATAGAGCACCTCCTATTAGTTGATTAGTTGACAAAACACGAATAGAGATACTTTTTCGTCAAAGAAGAGATGGTTCGCTTCACCTTATACCTGAACCTTTGGGAACGACCACTATGCCGTTATCTGATATTGTGCAACCTCTTGTCTTATCTGCCTCCTGGTCATAGCCGATTGACGTGCCAGCCCGGATTTTGTTTTGTTTATCAACAATCGCTCGCTTTATGCGAGCGCCAGGCTCAATGATAACATCGTCAAATATGACCGATTGGTCCACTACGGCATCCCTCTCTACAATCACGCCTGGAGAGAGTATGGAGTTCCAGACGGTTCCACCACTAATGATACAACCATCACACACGATAGACTCCTGTGTCCTTCCCCCGAGGACGCATTTGCTTGGAGGCAATGGCCGCTGATATGTTCTTAGGGGCCACCGCTCTCCGTAGAGATTGAAGAAAGGGTCTATACCCACAAGGTCCATGCTTGCTTGGTAGTACGAATCGATGGCGCCAACATCCTTCCAGTAGGGTGAGTCGCGGGTCTTATCGACCAGTACCTTTTCTCTGATACCGTCTTTCACTTCGACCGCGAAATCCTCTATCTTGTTCTCCTTCTCGTAGTCATAAACGTAAATATCGCGATGCTTGCCTATCATTCCCGGAATAACATGTTTACCGAAGTCGTCATCCTGCCCCTGCAAGACCTCAAGCAGGGTACCCACTTCAAAGATATAGACGCCCATTGAAGCCAGAGCATAATCTGGAGCATCGGCAAGCGTCTTCGGCTGCGCTGGCTTTTCTTCGAAGCTAATCAATCTATGTTCTTGGTCTATCTCGAGTACGCCAAGCATTCCAGCAACCCGCTCTTTCCTTTCTCTGATTGCAGATACCGTCAGAGCCGCTTTCTTCGTCCTGTGGTAAGCCACCAACTGAAGGTAGTTCATCTTGTAGACATGGTCACCAGAGAGAATCAAAACGTCTTCAGCGTCTTTTGTTCTCACCAGATTCATGTTCTGTCTTACCGCGTCAGCCGTACCTCGATACCACTGTGCCCCCAGCTTCTGTTGAGCTGGCACACAGTATATGAAGTCACCTAGCCCAGAGCTTGATATACCCCACCCTTCCTGGATGTGGCGATGTAAAGACTCTGAGAGGTATTGTGTGAGAACAAAAATCTGGCGAAGGCCTGAGTTGACACAGTTGCTCAGCGTAAAATCAATAAGTCGGAATTTACCTCCAAAGGGGACGGCCGCCTTAGACCGCTCTCTGGTCAAAGGTTGCAGCCTCTCCCCTGCTCCTCCTGCCATTATTATCGTTAAGACTTTGTCCATCGTTTTCAGCCCCACACATTCACGTATTGCTGATGCCGCCTTCTCTTTTACTACCATTGTTCAGGGTACCAACATTGATATATTCGCTTACACTAATGCTTTTGTGAAAATATCTATTCTGCCGGTCACAATTCTGCTTGCCTGGTTTCGGTTCAGAGCGTTTTCCAAGTCCTTTGCCAACTTCTCGTCACCAATTACGTCTCTCACCCAGTTGCTGAAGTCTCTCTTCTCTGAATTTGAGTGATAGGCAAAGGTCTCGTCAGCCATGACGGCTAAAGCCTCTCCTAGCTCCTTCATATTCTTCAAGATGCGTCCGTCGTGGCACCGGAATACATACTCCTCTGGCACTATGGCGAGGAACTTCTGCGCCTCGTACTTGAGCTTTGCCTCCTGCTTTTGCTTTTTTCTCACTTCATCACCTCCTCTATTCACGAATCAATTAACTATGCTTGCCTCCTGCAGAATCTTGACCGTCCCTAGCGTAGGGAGAGTTGCCAAAATAGACCTTTGTATGAGGCCAGGGGATTTCTATGCCTTCTTCATCGAAGGCTTTTTTGAGCCTCCTGCGGAGTTCCCCCATGACATCCCACTGACGGATAGGCTTCGTATCTCCTAATATCTTAATCTCGATGCCGGAATCCCCTAAGTTATCTACTCGAAGAGCCTGAGGGGGTGTCAGAATTAGCGGAGCCCACACGGGGTCATTGGCAAGCTCCTTGCCTACCTTGTTTATCACCGAGGTCACATGATCCAGGTCTTCTCCATAAGCCACGCTCACATTGAAGTTGACTCTTGACCACTCTTTCGTGAGGTTGCTGGCTACACGAATCTCTCCGTTTGGCACAACATGGGCTATACCATCAAGATCTCGGAGTATAGTCCTCCGCAAGTTTATGTCTTCGACGAGTCCGGATACGTCGCTGATTCTGACTACATCGCCCACATGGTACTGGTTCTCCAGAATAATAAACAGTCCAGCAATCAAGTCCTTTATCAGACTTTGTGCGCCGAAGCCAATAGCGATCCCAACTACGCCTGCACCGGCTAAGATAGGCGTGATGTTTATCTCCAATTCAGCGAGCAACGTGAAGGTCGCGATAAGAATCACGATCACCTGTCCCGCATTAACAAGCACCCTCGATAATGTATCAGCTCTCTTTTTGTGCTCCTGTTCGGATTCCCCAGTACGGCGAGCCATACTGGCAGCAATTAATCTAGGAATAGATCGGCCTGCGGCTACAATAATTGCCACAGAAAGAACAACTATCAAAGCAATGCGCCAACCGTGTTCGGTCATCCAACCAGTCGCTGATGCTGTTTCAATGCCCAAACTAGCCAGCGTTAGCAGCACCCCCAGAAGTGCGGCAACGAGAATGGCGGCTATCTGGAACAGGCGAAGAAGAGATCCGGCTAGGCCCGCTTTCCCATCAGCTATTGCTTCTCGCCTGTACCAACCGACTACAGCATAAACCAAGGCTGCCACAGCAGAGATGCCCAGCAAGCCCAGGGCAATGTGCAACCCTTTGGAAAGGTAGAAACGCAGTGTGGATTCTAAAGGAAGAACTAGAGTCGAGAGATACAAGCCCGTAAGGACGATGATGGCCACGACAGGTCTTTTGAGTGCCTGCATAATGGCGTTGTCCAACTTCGTTCTGGTCTTTTGTGCCGGTCTCCTAGCGAGTCTGACTAAGAAGAAGCGAAATAGCCATGCCAGACCAATGAAGGCGCCAAGGACCAGCAATGAGAACAATATTTGTCTTGCAGTCAGTCCTACAAATAGCTGTTCAAACACTACCTTGTGATCTCCCATTTCTCCGGATTAAACTATACACTCAATCGTTGAAACTATAGTTGTTGAGAGCCTGAATATTGACCAGTCCCTATTACCTCCCTGCACCATTTGACTTATGGGTATTTCTAGCCACTACCAACTGGTTCGCATGTGGGTCGGTCCTTCAAAGGGAGGGCGTTGACAACAATCGAAGCCGCTGTCCCAAAGTCGAGGTGCTTAGTGTTAATGACTAGGTCATAGTTTACGGGGTCTTCGAGCGCTGTGTTAAAATACCTCTTGATAAATTCGCAGCGCCTACTGTCAAAGCCTGCAATTTCCTTCTTGGCACTCTCTTCGTCTACCTTCAGGCTCTCCATGACGCGCTTCACTCGCATGTCCAGCGGTGCTACCACTAGGACGTGAAAAGCCCCGGGATTGTCTCTCAGGATAAACTGGCTTCCACGTCCACAGATAACGATCGACTTGCTCGTAGCCAGTTCCTTAACGATGGATTGCAATCCTCCCAGATAGCGAGTATCGTCAATAGGTTCTTCCCAGTTAGGTAGACACGCACTTAAATACAGGCCCGTAGAGCTAGGGCTGGTGCTTAGGGGCGGGATGTGTTCCCATTCTTCCGCGATACGCCCTAGGATGCTGCTAGGCGGCATCTCTTTCGCCATTACATCTTGCTCCCGTCGATCAAGCAGTCCAGCTACTCTAGTGATGATTTCTCGGTCAACATAGTCGAGATGAAGTCCGTCGGCAATTAACCTACCTATTTCTGGTGCACCGCTGCCTAGTTGGCCACGAATTGTTATTACTGGCATACCGCACCTCCTTCTAAGTGTCTGGGCAGTTTCTTGCCTTTTTCCATAATCCTATTTGGACCCCCTCACCGGCTAGGCATTGCCTCATCGTGATATTAGGGTAACATCTTTTGACGCCTCTTATGTGACTTCTGCAGTTCAGAAGTGCCTCTATATCTTGATACTACCTGCAATCCGGTCAGGGCTGTATTAAACTGGCTTTCTCTGCATGGCAGGAATATTACACCTTGCTTTTTCTCCTCAACAATCTTCCCAATCGTATCCTCACCGCGATACATAGTGAGTAAGTTAATCAGTTTGAAAACCTGCCTGGCCTTACCAGCTATCTTAATTACTATAGTCATATGTTTTCACATCCTCTAACTTGACTTCCTCCCGCTGCCATCCTGTTGGTTTTTAGGCAAAACCCTCCGGTAGGCTCATCTAGGTAGTCAAGCTCACAGTCTTTAAGCAGGGCTGCACTCGCCGGATCTACGAAAATCCTGATACCGTGTGACGTTATTACCTCATCCCCCGTATGCTCATTGTCCAACTTGACAACGAGCACTGCATGACCAGGCTCATGGCTATCGTTGGCTACTCTGAACCCTAACCCAGCATCAAGGCACCTCCGTATCAGGTAATCCTCCAGCTTTTGCACAGCCTTCTCACTTGCGGTCATCATGACTACATCTCGTCCAGAGAGTTCACTGGGCGGTGTGTTCTGGCTCAGTGCTCATACCATAATTTTACTGTCGTTCCAACCCCCTGCCTATTCCCAATTCGGGGTATTTTGGACAAAGAAAAAGGGTTATCACAAGATAACCCCTTTTGGCTATTTTCGGCCGTTTAGATAACTCTTATGGGCATTTCCCTAACTGATCGCACTTGTCTATTACATACTTTCGTCTCTATCAGCGGTCACCCAGTTTCGCAGGACTGCGTAAGCGACTAACTGCTGCCGATTTCGTAGCTCGAGCTTTGTCAGAATATTCTTGACGTGAACCTTGACCGTATTTTCAGCAATGAACAGTTTCTGCGCTATTTCTTTATTGGTGCACCCTTCGACTATAAGTCTCACAATTTCCATTTCGCGGTCCGACGGGCTGGACTGTGTGTCGATAGCCTTTGAACTGTCATCTTTCTCTGTAGCACTAATCTCGTCAAGAAACTTGTCAGCGAAGACGGGTGAAACAATAATTCTACCGCTTGAAATCAACTCTATGGATTTTACGAGGTCAGTAGCTGATATGTTCTTGGCAAGGTAGGCCTTGGCGCCCGATTTCAGAATCTGTAGGGGATTCACCCGTTCTTCAGGTCGGGCAATCATAGCTATCTTTGCTTCGGGCGAACGCTTTTGCATCTCTTTGACTGTTTCTATAGCGTCACCATCTGATATTTGGCTACTCACTATGATAACATCTGGTTTAGTATCTAAACCCTTTTCAACGGCTTCCTTACCGCTACTGCAATGATAGACAATCTCAATGTGAGGTTGGTCTTCCAGAAGCTTGGCCAGCCCTTCACGGAACACCTCTTCATTGTCCACCAACAATACCTTGATTGTTTCCATCTCTAGCTTCTTGCGTACTTAATCCCGATAGCAATGAGCCTCTTTCCGGGTACACGGCAAAAGAATCAATATCCGTGCCAGAAAACCTTGCCGCAACATATCGCTAAAACCGCCTCCTTTTCCTTGAAAGGAGACCTTGTCCGTAATCATATGCGAAGTATAGCCTAAACGTCCTTTGGACTTCCACTGAGGCTTGATTAGCCCCTCCAAAAGTGAGGAGAAGATATCATGAAGAGAGTGAACAATCCCAACCACCCGGACCACATGCGGATGGTCAAGATGATCTTCACTACACCAAACAAAGGTATCGTTTGCTCCTAATGGATTTTGGGTTACACCATACGTATGGATGGGGTTCAGGTAGCTGGAGGATAAGACCCGAGCATCTTGATGAAAGTAGTTTCTTTTTGCAGTTCTCTCATAGCTTCCTGACAGACTTCGCCATCCAGGTGACCCTCGAAATCGACAAAAAAAACGTATTCCCAGGGCTTAGTTCGGCTTGGTCTGGACTCCAATTTTGTTAGATTTATGTTTCTGGTGGCGAAGATACCCAGAATCCTATATAGGGAGCCCGGTTTGTGTTCAGCGGCGAAAACGAGGGAAGTCTTGTTTCTCTGTGCTGGTTTGGCCTTCTGCTTTGAGACGGCCACGAATCTGGTGTAATTATTGGCGCTCGTCTCAATTTCCGGCGCCAGAATCTCCAGGCCATAAATATCGGCAGCTCTTTTGCTGGCTATGGCAGCACAGTTCTTTAGCTTTTTCTCTTTTATCATTCTGGCACTGCCCGCGGTATCGTAGCTAGGCATAATCTCAACCTTCAATTTACTTAAGAATTCCTCACATTGAGCTAGCGCTTGAGGATGGGAGTAAATCGTTGTTATATCCGCCAGCTTTTCCCCCGGCAAAGCCATCAGACAATGGCTTACTCTGAGAATAGCTTCGGCAGATATGTTAAGGGGATATGCCAATAGCAGGTCGTAGGTCTCGTTGATACTGCCGGCTTGAGAATTCTCCAAGGGGACCACTCCGAAATCAACCTTATCCTGCGTCGCAAGTTCAAAGACTTCTTTCAGCCGAATACACGGCACAAAGTCAATGCTCTTGCCAAAAAGCTTTGCGGCCGCATCCTCGCTGAAAGCGCCTCTTTCCCCTTGAAAAGCAACCTTGACCATGAACCTACTGCAGAGTATAGCCTAAACCTCTTCGAGCTACCGCTGCTGCTTGATTAGCCCTTCCAAAAGGTGGGGGAAAACATCATGAAAACGGTAAACAGTTCCAGCCTCCCCAACCACATGCACATAATCAAGATAGCCTTGGCTGCAGCCGGAAGCCCTGCATAGTTGAAAGCGGGACCCACGGCACCTAAACCGGGCCCGACATTCCCCAGAGTAGCAGCTACTGCTGAAACGGCTGTCTCTATATTGAGTCCCAAAAAACAAAGTACTACCGAGGCGACAAGAGCAACGAGAACATAAAGAAAGAGGAAAGAGATTATATCCCGGACTATCCCCTCTGGGAGAGGCTTTCGGTTATATTTCATGGGAATCACAGCGTTGGGGAAAATGGCCTTTCTCATCATTACCCTGGTATGTTTCATCAGGGTTGAGATTCGCACCACTTTTATCCCGCCAGCGGTTGACCCACCACAGGCTCCGATGAACATCAAAGCCAGGAGCACCATCCTGGCGCTGGAGTGCCAGGAGCCGAAATCGGCCGTTACAAAGCCAGTGGTAGTCATGATTGAGATTGCCTGGAACATCTCTTTTCTATATGAGCTAAAGCCTTGCGAAAGTACTAACAAGAAGACAGCGGTCGCAATAATGATGACGTAGAGTCTGAATTCATCGTCTTTGAGTGCCTTCCACTTTCCCCGCAAGGCATGGTAGTGAACTATGAAGCTCATCCCTCCTAGGAACATAAAGACCATAATGATATATTCAGCCAGGGGACTAGCATAGGCTACCGCGATGTTTGCCGTAGTAGGTGTAAATCCGCCGGTAGAGAGAGTCGAGAAGGAGATGCAAATTGAGTCAAATAATGGAAGTCTGGCCAGGAAATATAGGAGCGCTATCTGAGCGGCGGTAAACCCCGTGTAAATCGTCCAGAGGAGCTTGGCTGTGGTGCTGAATCTAGGGCGAAGCCTTTCGGGCAAAGGGCTGGGAAACTCGCGGTCAAAAAGCTGAGAGCCTCCTACCCCCAGTCTGGGCAAGATAGCCACAAAGAGAGCGATCACCCCCATCCCTCCCAGCCATTGGGTAAGGCTACGCCATAGGAGAGCGCTTTTCGGTAATTCTTCTACCACCTCCAGTATGGTAGCCCCGGTGGTAGTGAAGCCTGACATGGCCTCGAAGAAGGCATCGAGAAAACCCAACCCCAGAAAGACATAAGGGAGTGAACCAAGGAGGGTGACGAGAAGCCAGGTGAAAGCTACTATGGTAAAACCGTCGGCACGCTCTATTTCCCTCGTGGTCTTTAGCCCAAATTCAAGGATCAGTCCGATGCCGAGAGTGAGCAGTAGTGCATACAAGTAAACGTGCCAGTTTGCCTCGCCATAGTAAATCGCTGCACATAAAGGGAAAATGTAGGCCAACGCGAAGTACTTTAGGAACGAGCCAGTGATGTGTAGGGTTAATCTTACCCTTTGGCGAACCATTTATTCATGAAATCGGTCCCCCTTTTGGCAACTTCCCGATTCACAATGAGAGTCAGCCAGTCCTTGGGGCGTATCTCTTTGTCCTCAGTTAGATATCTCTCCCCTCTTTGTACCACGAGGACCTTCACGCCGAGCGGGGTTGCTAGCTCAGAAACACTCCGCCCGACACACTTCATGCCCTCTTCAATCTCTATTTCAAAGATGTCTGCCTTCTCGAAAGAAAGAAAGTCCTTCACATAAGGCTGTGAAATCATGCCACGAATATGTCTAGCTGCTACCATGTCCGGGTTGACCTGCAAGTTGATTCCAGCTTGCTTAAAGGTCTCCACATGCTCTGCTGCATCTACAAGGGAAATCACCCTTTTTACCCCCATCTCTTTGGCCATCATACAAATCATAAGATTCTCTGAATCATCGCCAGCGGCGGCCACAAAGGCATGGGCGTTCCTGACTCTGGCCTCTTCGAGCGTGGACTTCTGGCTAGCATCTCCCATTATGGCCACGATTTCAGAGTTCTCCGCTATTGCAGTGCATCTGGCAGGGTCCCGGTCTATGACCAGTACTTCATTGCCTTCCTTGGCAAGGAGCTCTGCCAGGTTCTTCCCTATATCACTTAAGCCTGCAACTACAATATACATTGTTTATCTTCGATAGCGAGTTGGTTTTGTCATACGTTGGACGAATCAGAGAACTAATGTCGAAAAAAAGAGCTTCTGATCAAGCAGCGAATAAACTTGAAAGTCAATCTAGAATGCCAAGCATTCTCCATTCACATACCTTGCTACTCCACAGCTTCTAGGCATCGAACGATTCTACCCTCCCCCAGTATGCTTGTCAAGTACCGAGTTCACAAGGAGGCACTTTCCTTTCTTAACTGCTTCAGCCAGGTCAGTGATCTAAGCTCTCGCTGCAGAATATATCTTATATAGTCGCACAGTACTCGCTCTAGCTCCCCGGATAATTCCGGTTTTACTTTGACCCGCCGTGCCGTAGCATAGTCACAGCTTTGCCACAAACGAAGGACCTTCAAAGCCCCGACGGAAAGGGGAATAGAGGGTCTCAAGGAAATTGCCTCGATCTGCTCATGGCTGCGGTTTTCTTCAGAATTACAGTGATGACATAAGAGGCCACCTTTGCTGAGACTGAAGAAATTGATTGTCGGCTTGAGAGGCGAATCGCAGTCTACACATCGACGCAGCTGAGGGCGGTAGCCAAGGCAATGAAGAAGATGCAGCTCAAAGTAACGCAATGCAGTCTCATTGCTATCCGGTTCGCTCAACTGTTGTAAGATATCGAGCAGCAAATCAAACAGAGGACGATTCTCCCCGCCCTCGACAGTAAAAGAATCAATAAGCTCTAAGGTGTAAAGGCCGCAAGCCATGCGCCACAAATCACTTTTCAAGGCCAGGAAACCGTTTATCGTTTGACTCTGGGTAATAATATCGAGATTGCGCCCTTTAGCTAGCAACATCAAGCTACATGTCAGTGGTTCTACGTTGCCGCCCAATTTGCTCCTGGGACGACAAGCTCCCTTTGCCACTGCCCGTACCTTGCCGTATTCTGGAGTGAAAACGGTGACAATCTTGTCGAATTCGCCCAGCTTACTTTGTTTTAAGATGATGCCTTCTGTTTGGTAATTCCGAGATGTACCCACCTTAAGCCCAAAAACTCCAAATGCTGAATGCCAGGAAGACCCAAATCTCTAATCGAAGTCCAAAGCCTCTTTCCTGGGGAGCGACTGGATTCCAGCAAGTTTGACAGCGATTCTATCCATTGCTGTTGCCCTTCCTTTTGGTATTATACCCTCACCGGCCCGACAACAATAGTCAGGTTCAGCTACCCGTGTCTTCGTTTAGGATCTTCTGGGAAGCCTCGCGGCGTGGTTCAACACCAGATTGATGGCATTGGCTGCGGCAGCAAAGGAGTAATACACGGGTATTCCGGACGAGATACAACCACGAATAGCAGCGAGAATAGCCTCAGCCTCGTTGGGTAAAATACTGGGTTCGAGCACCATGGCTACCGGCTTGGGGAGAAGGCCCTGCTTTATAGAGAACCTGCTCATTAGCAGATTCAAGTGATCCTCAGATATGCGAGATGTTGTGAATTGCCCTGTCCTGACAAATGAGACCAGGAAATCAGTTCCTTCCCACCTTGATAGTATATTGAAGGTTTTGACGACGCCCTCATAGTTAAGCATAGCTTGTGAATAGTCCACGGGATTGCGCAGGATATTGCCTGCGATGGGCGTGAACTCCCGTATCTGAGCAATGAGCTCCGGGGGTAGTGGAGGGACTCTTAGCCCTCTGCTTTCGAACTCGTCCGCAATCAGGACACTTGCTCCGCCGCCAGCACCGAATAACACCGCATTCTTGCCTCTGGGGAGTGGCAAGAACAGAAGTGTGACCAATACATCGATCAGTTCTTCAATGCTAGTGACGCTGATGATTCCCAGCTGCTTACAGAGGGCGTCCCAGGTGGTCCGGCTTCCGGCGAGCGCTGCGGTATGGCCAGAGGCTGCTCGAGCGCCTCCCTCGGTAGCCCCACCCTTAAGCAATATCACTGTCTTTTCCTTTGTTGCCTGCTCCATGGCTGCGCGGAATCGTTTCCCGTCCTTAATCCCCTCGATATAAAGGGCTATTATTCTGGTATCTGGATCGCTAGCCAGATATTCGAGCAAATCATTCTCATTGATATCACATGCGTTGCCGTAGCTTATGACCTTACTGAAGCGAACGCCTCGCAACGCTGCCTGCCTGACCAAGTAGATGGAATTTCCACCACTTTGACTGATGACTCCTACCGGGCCGCTTTCTTTGGGGAAGGCTGGACTAAAGGATAGGCGTGATTGAGGGCAATAGATACCCATACAGTTAGGACCGATAATCCTGATTCCTTTCCTGCGGGCCACTTCCGCCAGTTGAGATTCCAGCTTTACTCGGTCTTCCTCGCCGGTCTCACTGAAGCCCGCCGTACAGAAGTGAATCGCTCGTACCCCCTTTTCGGCACATTCTTCTACAAGCCCGGGAGCAACATGGGCATTCACCAGGCCGATTACGTAGTCGATGTTACCGGGGACATCTTTAAGGCTGGCATAGACCTTGTGACCTTTGATTTGCCCTCCTTTGGGATTGACGAGATAGAGAGGGCGGTCGAATCCAATTTCGAGAAGGCCCTCCAGGAAAGTGAGCGTCCAGTGCCAGGTCTCGGAAGTTGTAATGCCAACAAGGGCGAGCGAATCAGGGTGGAAGAGGAAATCCAAGTCATGCTGACGCATATTCTTCGTACTCCTTAATCAATAATACTTCTAGCTAAGGTAGATGGTGAGGCAAGTTCATGGTAAAGAAACCGCACGGTTACAATGGCGTGTGACCGATAATCCTCACTATCAACTTTTTTGAGATTGTCCTGCTGCTTGATGGTGTTTGAGCAAGAAAAGCAAGGCTAACTCCGCCGAAGTATAGCAGAGAGTCTACGTGCTGTAAATGATACCTTGAGCCTATGGAATTCATCTGGGGGAGCTCTTCGACAATTTTTCCAGAAAGCGTATTCGATAGGCTAAGTTGATAGGCTGATGAAGATATGGTAAATTATTTGGATTTTGGGAAGACTGAGTAATTGCATCATGCCTTTGCCACAGCTCAATGATAACCCAGTCTAGGGTTTCTCGATTCTCGTCGTAATTAGGAGGCTTTTGTTGAAAGCAGAGAAACTAGAAAAATTCGAGTACATTTTCAACCCAAGGACGGTAGCTGTAATAGGAGCCTCCGACAGCGACGGCTTCTCACAGGCTTCAATGGGCACAAGACTGAGGGACAGCCTGCTCTTGGTTAATCCCAAGTATAAGGAACTCCACGGTAAAAGATGCTACGCCAGTATTCTAGATGTAGAAGGCGGGATCGACTACGTTGTCATAGCAGTGCCCGCATTGCTAGTCCCCAGAGTATTGGTCGAATGTATAGAAAAAGGCGTAGAAGTCGTTCATGTCTTTACAGCCGGTTTCAGTGAGACTGGAATGGAAGACAGAAGGGTTCTGGAGGACCAGGTACGGAACATAGCCAAAGGCAAAGTCAGTTTAATCGGTCCTAACTGCATGGGAATATGTTGCCCCAAGTCCGGCTTAGCTTTTCTTCCTGATCTTTTGGCCGAGGAAGGTCCAGTTGGTGTCATTTCACAGAGCGGCACCTTTGCTGAGCAGTTCTTGTCGATTGGAAGCCTAAGAAATGTGAAGTTCAGCAAGGTTATCAGCTACGGAAATGCCATAGACCTCGACTGTCCGGACTTCCTGGAATACCTGGCACATGACCCCGAAACCAGGGTCATAGCTTTGTATATAGAGGGAATAAAGAACGGCAAGCATCTCCAAGCGGCGATGACCGAAGCTGCCAGATTGAAGCCAGTGCTGGCGCTCAAAGGAGGAGTGACCGAGCACGGTCGGCGGGCTGCGTCTTCTCACACAGGTTCGTTGGCCGGTTCACCGGAAATCTGGAGTTCACTTTTTAGACAGGCCGGGGTGGTCCAGGTAGAGAACTTCGACGAACTGCTGGATACCGCTTTGGCATTGTCCTGCGTTACGCTCCCTTCAGGAAAAGGGACCGCTATTATTACCAACTCAGGGGGTTTTAGCGTGCTCGAAACCGATTTGTGCGTGAAGGCCGGACTGGAAGTCCCTCGATTCACGCAAGAAACGATAGCCGAATTGCGCAACATGGTTCCAATAGCGGGAACGAGCATAAATAATCCCTTGGACGCCTGGCCAATATTCTATAACATGCCGGGAACAACCGGGACACTTGCAGACGCCATCAAAACCTTGTCTCGTGACAAGAATATTCATTCCATAGTGTTACACTTCGACGAAGTACGTTACCTGCGGCATGTATTTGGAGAGGCAACGGAGAACTTCCTGAAGGAATTGGTCAAGATTATGGTCCAGGGGTGCAGATATGCTCGAGATGAAATGGGCAAGACCGTAATGATTTGCGTTTCACTCGATGCCTACTCGGAAGATGAAGAGGATAGAAGATATCACTTGCTGGCAAAGAAGGCTTTCGAAAGCGAACAGTTCCCTGTATATCCCGCGCTTGGTGCCTCCATCAAGGCTCTGTCCAACTTATGCAGGTACAAGGCACGGAATCACAACCCATAGACTCTGCCACTAGTTCCAATGCCAACTTCGGCAGATAGGACATCCGGGCCTCCAATCTCAGGAGTCGTCGGGCAGTGTCAAATGCGGAGTGGCAGAAGACGGCTCTCCACAAATCGGTGCTAGAAAGCTACCTATCGTAGGACAGGCTTTCAGGCCAGTCCAATTTTCTCGGCGACTATCTCCCTGTGGAAGTCAGTGTTGCCGAAGGCAATATCCGCGGCCTTGCTTCTGCGGTAGTAAAGGGGTATGTCGTGGTCAGCACTGGTAGCGATTGCCCCGTGCAGTCTCACCGCCCACTTGCTAACGTCCTTGTAGACCTCGTTGACATACGCCTTTGCCATAGAGGCCTCTTTGGCGCAGGGAAGTCCCTCCGACTCCATCCAGGCTACTTCATAGACCAGAAAACGGCTGGTTTCCATCCCCGTCCACATGTCAGCCATCTTGTGTTGAAGCGCTTGGAAAGAGCCTATGGGCCTCTCATATTGAACCCTATCTTTGGAGTAGGCCACGGTCATCTCTACACAGGTCTCTATGGCACCTATAGATTCGGCGCACTTAGCGATGGCGCCTTTACGCAACATCATTTCCACAATGGACCAGCCCTCATCTGGTTTGCCCAGCATATTCTTCTTGGGCACGCTGACGTCCTTGAAACGAACTTCGCATAGCTTGTCCGCGGCGGTGGTAGGTATTACCTCGCAGCTTATTCCCGGAGTTTTGGAGTCCACAATGAAAAGGGTGATTCCCTTCTCGGGTGAAACACCACCTTTTGTCCTTGTAACGCAGAGGATGGAGTTGGCCACATGGGCCATTTCGACGAAGAGCTTGGTACCGTTTATTATGAAATCATTTCCTTTTGGTGTTGCCTTAACGGTGATTCCGGAAGCATCGAAGACGCCTTCAGCTTCGAGGAGAGCCGTGGTAAGAATCAATTCGCCTCGAGCTATTTTGGGAAGCAAATCCTTCTTTTGCTCTTCAGTCCCTGCCTGGAGTATGGGGAAGGTGCTGGTCACAGTAGCTACTAATGGCCCGGGAAGAATATTTCTGCCTATCTCCTCTAAGAGAACAACGAGGTCCTGGAAGGTATAACCCATACCGCCGTATTCCTCAGGTATGACTAGCCCCATCCAGCCCAGTTCCGCCATCTTCTTCCAGACTTCGGGAGAGTATCCTTCCGTGCTCTGTTCGAGTTTTCTTACCAGAGGCTTGGGACATTCCGTAGTGAGAAAATCCCGTGCCATCTTCTTCAGTATTTCTTGTGTTTCGGTAAATCTAAGGTCCATGATTCCTCCTTATCGAAGTTTGGTCTATCTTATTCTGGGTAAGCCGAGGCCATACCAGGCGATGATATTCCTTTGTATCTCATTGGTTCCCATGGATACCGTGGTTATGAAATGTTCGTGGAACATCCTCTCCCACACCCCATCTAAAGGAGCCCATCGAGAAGTCTTGACCTGACCATAGGGACCCATAATGTCTGTAACCACAAAGGCAAAACGCTCGCCCAGTTCGCTGAAGAAGATCTTGCCTGCCGAGGCATCCATTAGAGACATTTCGTTTCTGTTCTGTAAATCAGCGACACGGTATGCCAGAGCACGGGCTGCCTCCAACTGGCAAGCTAGCTCAGCCAGCCTGTTACGGACAAGCGGGTTCTTGGCCAATGGCTGCCCATGCCGTTTGGTCTGGTTGCAGAATGTCACCACCTGCTCCAGCCCGCGGATCATGCTCATGATTTCGTTTATACCGGACCTCTCGAAACCAGCCAAGAGATTCACAACGGCCCAGCCTTCGTGTTCTTGGCCGACAATGTTTTTGGCTGGCACATGGACATCGTCGAAATAAACCTCGCAATAGGGAGCATGGCCATCGAGGTATGGAATTGGCCTTATCGTGATCCCCGGCGCCTTCATATCGAGCAGAATGAAGGTCAGGTTGTGATGTTTTCGAGCAGCCGGGTCCGTCTTGAACACGCCGAACCCCCAGTCAGCTTTGTGAGCGCCGGTATTCCAGGTTTTCTGCCCGTTTATGACGTATTCGTCGCCCTTCTTTATGGCTGTCGCAGAGAGAGAAGCCAGGTCGGAGCCGGCATTGGGTTCGCTCCATAGCTCACACCACATAACTTCTCCACGGGCGATAGGTGGCAGGAATTGTCTTTTTACTTCTTCGCTTGCGGCTTGTAACAAGGTTGGGGCAAGCATTTGCACCCCAAAAATATCCACTCCGGGAGTGCCATAGTATCCCCTGGCTTCGGCAAAGAGGACGCGATCCATCATGTCGCCTTTGCCGCCGTATTCCGGTGGCCAACCCAGGGCAAGCCATCCCTTCTTGGCAAATTCCCTGGCACAATATAGGTTGTACTCCCAACATCTTTCATCTTCATAGATGGTCTCAAATCCCAGAAAGTTGGGCGGTCTTCTTTTTTCGAGTTCTTTGCATACGTCATAGAACTCTTGTTTGCGAACCTTTTGTTCGTCTGTGAGCGCAAGATCCATATCTACCTCCTTTGAGTCTGAGAATATTGTGACTGGGCCGCTCGAATTTGCGCCTTATTTTAATTTGTGCGGAAGGAATTGTCAAAGGGGTTGTCACGATACGCGCCGGAAAGCAGGAATTGACCGGAAAGCAGGAATTGAAAGGAAAGGAGGTCTTGGCCGCCATGGCTGAAGGTCAGAAAGATACGACATATGCCCCTGTTGGAGCCCAAGTATCATGGTTGATGGGGAGACTGTTCTCAGGGATTCGAAAGCCGTTCACTGAGGATTGCGGGCTTCGTTGAAAACTGCGCCGGGGCTGCGCACATAATCTGGGACTGGGAAACCCTGGGGATTTGCTGTTGTCTATCCTGGTTACACTATTTCCAGTCTGACTCTAATATTATCTTTGGCCGCTTTTACTCGAAGCAGAGTTCGCAGCGCTTGAGCTACGCGACCTTGTCTGCCTATGACCCTTCCCTTGTCATCGGGAGCAACTTCTAATTTAATCAATAAGCCGTCTTCACTGTTTTCCTCGGTAATCTTCACTGCATCAGGTTCTGCCACAATGGATTTGATAATGTATTCCAGCAGGTCTTTCATTTCGCCTCCTTAAATAGTTAGTTTTGGCCTGAGGTCGGCTTAACCTTGTCCATAATGCCCAGTTTGCTGAGCAAGCTGCGCACCGTATCCGTCGGCTCCGCTCCACATCTAAGCCACTTCAAAGCTTTTTCTTCATCAATGGTGACAGCTGCGGGATCCGTCAAAGGATCGTAATGACCGATAACCTCGATGAATTTGCCATCACGGGGAGAGCGGCTATCGGCTACTACCACTCGGTAGAATGGTCTATTTCTCCTCCCCATACGGCGTAGTCTGATCTTAACCATTTTTCAAGGTGATTATCTCCTAAACGCCGATGTTTGTCAATGGCTTTTGGCTTAGTGGACATACTTTATCAATGTCAAAAAGCCTTGCGGCTTTAGCAAGGCTAGCTGTGGTTTATATATCCTAGTCCTTCTTTCCTTGCCTGTAACTCGCATATTAAGCGCTTTTCATAGGACTTTGATGATTTACAATCAAAATGGAATGCTTTATAATCCAATTTCTGTAATTCAAGATATGAAGGTGTATGCATTACCAGGTGGGATCTGAGCGTTGCTCGAGCAAACGAAATACAATCAAACCTGGCAAAGAAGGTGGTAACTGAAAACGAGGCTATTGACCCACGCCGCATTCTTGGTCTACTGTCCTTTCCAGAAAGTAATTTGACACGGTGTGCTTGCGAAAAAGTAGCTAATATTCGCGACCTTATTCCATTGATGGTCAAGAGATGGCGCATCCAAGGAGGTGTGACTGATGGATATAACATTGTTTGAAGTCTTCCGTACCGGCGTTGCCACTGCCTTTGAAAAGTATGCTTTGATCGCTGTCATAGTAGTGGCTATAGGCGGTTTACTTTATGCCGCTTTTCTTAACCGCCAGATCATGAGGGAGTCGGAAGGGACGGAAAAAATGAAGCACCTTTCCATGGCTATCCGCACTGGCGGCAATGCGTATCTTAAGCGGCAGTTCCGCACCATAATCGTGATTTTCTTCGTCTTAGCAGTGTTTGTATTCTTCACCGGGTGGTTTTCTCCGTCGGAATACAACCCCAACTGGGTTATCGGTCTGGGTCGGGCTGGTGGCTTCTTGATTGGCGCTGTATTCTCCGCCCTTGTAGGTTATCTGGGGATGAACGTGGCAATGCGGGGTAATGTCAGGGTAGCTCAAGCTGCCCGTAGTAGTTTTGCCAAGGCCCTCAAGATAGGCTATCGCACCGGTACTGTAACCGGCATGCTCACCGACGGTCTCGGTCTTCTCGGTGGCACTGCGCTCTTCATTATCTTCTTCAGGGATGCTCCCCTGGTGCTAATAGGCTTTGGTTTCGGCGGCACCCTACTGGCCCTGTTTATGCGTGTCGGTGGTGGCATTTATACCAAAGCTGCTGATGTCGGGGCTGACCTGGTGGGTAAAGTGGAAAAGGGTATCCCTGAGGATGACCCCCGCAATGCCGCGGTGGTCGCTGACCAGGTCGGTGATAACGTGGGTGACTGTGCCGGAATGGCAGCCGACATCTTCGAGTCTTACGAAGTCACCATTGTTGCTGCTTTGATTTTAGGAATCCTGCTAACCATTGCCACTGGCGCCCTGTACTGGATTATCTTGCCGCTCTTGATACGGGCTTGTGGCGTCCTCGGTTCCATTATTAGCACTTATACGGTGGGGCGTGGGAAAGCAGAGAATGCGATGGATGCTATACACCGTGCTTACTGGCTTGGTGCAGCCATCACTTGCGTATCTGCCTTCCTTTTTGCCCGTTTTTACTGCCACGACCTTCGTTTCTTCTGGGTGATAATGATAGGTGTATTCCTGGCCATAGCCACAAACTATATCGCCGATTACTACACTGGAGAGAGACATGCTCCGGTAAAGGAAATCGCCAAGTCCACCAAAACTGGACCAGCTACTGTCATCCTCTCCGGGTTTGGCTGGGGATTTGAGAGCACTGTTATGGCTATAATTGTTATCGCATTAGCCATCTTAGGCTCAGCAATCGTGTGGCAGAATGGTGTGCTGCCTCCATTTATCGAAACACCAACCATGCCTGTAAACTTATTATGTATATTCTACGGTGTGGCTCTTTGCGGCATTGGTTTACTTACCTTGACTGGTAACAATATCGCCATGGACACCTTTGGTCCCGTAGTTGATAATGCCAATGGCATCGGGGAAATGGCAAAGCTTGAACCTGAGACTCGCCAGACTTTGAATGACCTCGATGCAGTGGGCAACACCACCAAGGCTATCACCAAGTGTATTGCTATTGCTTCGGCGGTCCTGGCCGCAGTGGCTCTATTTGCTGCCTTCTACGCCGACTATCAGCTTAGAACAATTGACTTAATTCAGTGGAAGGTCTTCGTTGCTTTCCTTATCGGGGGTGCCATACCGTTTCTGTTCAGTTCTCTCACCATTAGAGCTGTGGGTAGAGCGGCACACGAGATTATAAATGAGGTGCGTTACCAGTTTACTCATGTAAAAGGGGTGTGGGAAGGCACAGTTGAGCCTGACTATGCCCGGGTGGTTTCTATTTGCACCGGAGCCGCTCAGAGGGAGCTGATCACTCCGGCACTTCTGGCTGTCCTTTCACCCATAGCCATAGGCTTACTCCTTGGCCTGGAAGCACTGGCAGGGTTCCTGGCAGGTGTGATACTGGTTGGGCAACTGCTGGCAGTATATATGGCAAATACCGGGAATGCCTGGGACAATGCCAAGAAGAGCATCGAAGATGGGTTATACGGCGGCAAAGGCTCTGAGGCTCACAAAGCAGCGGTGATAGGCGATACCGTAGGTGACCCACTTAAGGATACTGCCGGGCCAGCTTTGAACCCGCTGATTAAAGTCATTAACCTGGTTTCGGTTCTTGCTGCCGCACTGATGGTGGTGGTAGTGGACGGTCAAATTGTGCCACGGGGACTCACACCGGTTACCGTTGGCATAGCAGTAGCAGCGATTGTAGTTATAGTTGTAGCTGTCTGGCGTTCGAGGAGAGAAGAATCCTTCGGCCGCGAGTACGAAACAATGGAAGGGGTTTCTGCAACGAATCCAAAGAAATAGAGCCCGCTCGGCAAATGAAAACTAAGGGGCCGTAATAGAGGTGACGTAACGGTCCCCCGGGGCCTGCTTCTGCCACTGACAGGAAGAGCAGAAACGCGCCGGGATGCTTTGCCTAAGGGGAGGCGGTCATAGGGGAAACCTCACGAAGTTGTGTCCCGGCCATACCTCTCGCCTGGGGGATGGAAATTACAGACAAAACCATGAGAAAGACTATAAATTGTTCTCTTTAAGCTTTGTCATAAAGCAGTAATGCTTTATAATAATCTGTATGAGAGTGCAGGAATTGCACGGTTGGGAGGTGAGCACCGCCAGAGCAAGGGAAATACAAGTGAGTCTGGCGAAACAAGTGATAGCTGAGGACGAAGTTATCACCCCGCGCCTTATTGCCGGTATTGACATATCCGCCTCCGATGCTCAAGGTGTAGCCAGAGGAGCAGTGGTGGTTCTCAGTTACCCTGAGTTCGGCATAGTCGAGGTAAAGGTAGCTGAAGGTAAGATCAGATTTCCCTATGTTCCCGGTTTATTATCTTTTCGAGAAAGTCCGTTGATTCTGGCTGCTTGCGAGAAACTGTGTTGCCTTCCCGACCTTGTTCTGGTTGATGGCCAGGGTATTGCCCATCCCAGGAGATTTGGGCTCGCTTCACACGTGGGACTTTTTCTGGATTTGCCTACCATAGGCTGTGCAAAATCCATTCTTTGCGGTCAGCATCGGCCTGTGGGAGAAGAGACTGGTTCTCATGCTGAACTACTTGACAAGGGGGAGCTTGTCGGAGCAGCGCTAAGAACTAAATCGGGAGTGAAACCAATATATGTTTCCGTGGGTCACAGAATTAGCCTGGCATCGGCCCTGCAATGGGTGATAAGATGCTGCCACGGCCATAGACTGCCTGAACCCACCCGTATGGCTCACCTCGCTGCTGGAGGCATGTTGACCTCCGAACCAAGCCGCCAGTAAAAGTGGTTCGCTTAAGGAGTATTTAGGATGCAGGAAGAGAAGGAAAGTCTGGAAGCTTTGCTCCGCCAAATCTCGGACCTCATGGTGCATCTTTGACATCTCTGGCAAGGAAGAAGAAATAGCACAGACAGAGTCGGAGTCAGCCCAGCCAGATTTTTGGCGCGACCCGACCAAAGCTCAAGCTATCATGCGGGAGCTCAAGGGCAAGAGGGATTTGGTCAACGCTTGGCGCGGGCTGGAGAAGAATGTTGCCAACCTCCGGGAAATGGTTGCTCTGGCTATTGAAGAAGACGATTATTCTCTTAAGGAAGAGATACGACTGGAGCTGGAGAAGCTGAACTCACGGTTTGAGCAACTGGAGAGCCGACAGCTTTTTAGTGGCGATTATGATAGTCGAAATGCCATGCTTGCCCTTCATGCTGGTGCTGGTGGTACAGAGTCACAAGATTGGGCAAACATGCTGCTCAGGATGTATTTGAGGTGGGCAGAGCGGCATGATTATGATGCTGAAGTCTTAGATGTGTCCGCGGGAGAAGAGGCTGGTATCAAAAGCGCCATCGTGGAGGTTAAAGGAGATTATGCCTTTGGCTATCTCAAAGGCGAGCACGGGGTACACAGATTGGTGCGGCTGTCCCCTTTTGATGCTGACCATGCCCGCCACACATCTTTTGTCCTGGTCGAAGTCCTCCCTGAAGCTGAAGAGATGGTGGATATCAAAATAAACCCAGAAGACTTGAGGATAGACACTTTCAGGTCCAGCGGTCCAGGCGGGCAACATATGCAAAAGACAAGCAGCGCCGTCAGGATAACTCACTTGCCTACAGGTCTGGTAGCTACTTGCCAGGGGCAGAGGTCTCAGCACCAGAACAAGGAAGCTGCATTGAAAGTCCTTTATTCTCGCCTCCTGGAGCTTGACCGCAAGAAGAAAGAGGAGGAGAGAGACAAGCTGAAAGGCGCGCGTATTGAAGCGGCCTGGGGAAATCAAATTCGGAGTTATGTTCTCCATCCGTATAAGATGGTGAAGGACCACCGCACCGATCACGAGATTCACGATGCCGAAGCCGTGCTGGATGGAGAACTGGACGGATTCATCACTGCCTATCTTCGGTCTAACGTAGGGAAATGATTAAACGCATCGCGTTAATAGCTTCGGCACTCCTCTGGCTTCTGAGTCCCTCCCTCGTCGCGGCCGAGGCTGCTATTACAGTGATAGCTAGTGACGTGGAAGTGAGTTTCCCAAACCGGGCTGTGTTCACCGTCCAAGCTGAAAGCTATGCTGATATCGTTGATGTCCGTCTTTGTTACCAGGTGGATAGGATGAACTACGCTGAGGTTGTCAGTGAAGGTTGGGCTGACTTTACTCCGGCAAGCAGGGTAGAGGCTAGCTGGGTGTGGGACATGACGAATGCAGGCTTGCCCCCTGGCGCTGATGTCACATATTGGTGGATGATCGAGGATGATGACGGCAATAGAGTCGAGACCACTCCTAAGATAATGCATTTTGATGACAGCCGCTTCACCTGGCGCAGCTTGACTGGTACCGTAACCGAGAGCGGAGGAATGACCCTTTTCTGGTACACCGGCGGCGATTCCTTCGCCCGAGAATTGATGGATGCTTGTGAAGAAGGACTTGCCAGGCTGACTCAGGCTATTGGCGCCTATCCGGAAAGGCCCATTAAGATATATGTCTACGCCTCCACCGATGATCTAAAAGGGGCCATGGTGTACTCCCAAGAATGGACTGGCGGCGTCGCCTTCATGGATTTTGGCATAATCGCTATTGGTATTCCATCGAGCGAGCTTGAGTGGGGCAAAAAGGCATTGGTTCACGAATTGACACATCTTGTTGTTCATCAGGCTACTTTTAGCCCCTATGGACAGCTTCCACTCTGGCTTGACGAGGGGTTAGCTACATATAACGAGGGCGAGCTTGACCATCTGCTGCGCTCCAGCCTAGATAAAGCTATTTCGGAAGGCACACTCATCTCAGTACGCACCCTGTGCAGCCCTTTCTCGGCCTACACTGACAGAGCTCGCCTTTCCTATGCCCAGAGCTACAGCCTTGCAGAGTATCTTCTGGATAGTTATGGGCAGGACAAGATGCTCGATTTGTTGACTCTCTTGAAGCAGGGTAATACTTACGACGAAGCTTTGACCGCGGTCTATGGTTTTGATATAGGTGGTCTTGATGCTCGTTGGCGAGCGACGTTGACGCCTGGGATAGTTCCATACCAAAGGGCAGGGTTACATCCTGCTTTGATTGCTGTGTTGGCGGCATTGGCAACAGGACTGAGTTTGTGGGGTGCTCTGGCTCTGAAGAAGCGAAACAAGCGAAGGTTCTGTGGCACATCAACTATGCGGGACAAGCCATGAAAGACTCTTTCACCGTTCACGATTTGCCTCTCAATGAACGTCCCAGGGAGAGGCTGTTGAAGCTGGGCAGTGAAGCACTTTCTGCCCAGGAGATCTTAGCTCTAATTCTGGGTCGAGGAACCAGGGGCGAGTCTGTCATAGAGATTAGCCAGAAGTTGGTAAGTCGATTTGGCAGTCTCCAGGGCATTGTTAACGCCTCTGTGGAAGAATTGACTCAGACGAAAGGTATTGGGCCAGCCAAGGCGGCGCAGATTAAAGCTGCCCTTGAATTGAGCAGGAGACTGGAAGCCGATGTCAGTGAGAAACCCAAGCCGGTTCTCAAATCCCCGGATGATGTGGCTGCCGAGGTCAGGAGTAAGTTGAAAGGGAAGAAAAAGGAGCATTTCCTGGTACTCTGCCTGGATACCAGAAACAGGTTGCTGGGTTCCAAGCTAGTTTCTATAGGCAGCCTGGATACGAGCATCGTTCATCCCCGCGAGGTGTTCAAAGAGGCAGTATCTTCTTGCGCAGCGTCGGTAATCTTTGCTCACAATCATCCTTCGGGTGACCCTGAGCCATCCAAAGAAGATATCGAGCTAACCAGGCGGCTGGCTAAGGCCGGCGAAATCATAGGCATTGATGTCCTTGACCATATCATCGTCTGCGATAAAAGCTACTTGAGCCTGAAGGCCAGGAATCTGTTCTAATCGATTTACTGTGGCTAATCTCTGAGATATACTACTGGGCACTTGAACGTGAAGACAAGCGAAAAGAGCGAGGTTTTCTTTTTCCCCTATGATAGAGGCAGGGCTTTCCTCAGGGGGCTGAGGACTCTTTTCTCCAAGGTAGCCAATGTTGTCTCTGCGGGTGATTCCGTAGCCGTGAAGGTGCACATGGGAGAATATGGCGGTAGTGCTTACCTCCGCCCGCCGATAGTGCGCCGGGCATGTGACTTGATCAAAGAAGCTGGAGGCAAACCGTTTGTAACCGATACCACTACTCTTTATCCGTTGGGGAGATTCACTGCCAGCCAATATCTGGCTACGGCAGCCCGCAACGGCTTTACCGAGGAATCGGTAGGAGCGCCTGTGGTTATCGCTGATGGAGAGCAAGGTTACGACGGAGAGTTGGTGGATGTCCCCAGGCGGATCTCTGGTTGCTCTTTAGACAAGATAAAGGTAGCCAGGAAGATTTTCGATGCCGACTCTCTGATAGTTCTCTCTCATGTGAAAGGGCATGAACAAGCTGGCTTTGGCGGCTCTATCAAGAATGTGGCTATGGGCTGCGTTACCAAAGAGTCGAAGGCTGCTCAACATAAGGCAAATCGGGCTATCATCGACATCTCTAAATGCAACGGCTGCGGACAATGCATTGAGGTATGCCGATTCAAAGCCTTGTCGTTAGTCGAGGAGAAAATGGTGCGTGATGATGAGAAATGCATGGATTGCAGTAGTTGCCTTTATTTCTGCCCGGAGACTGTCTACTCCCTGCCTCCCGGGACTAAGGAGAGGTTTCAAATTTCTCTGGCTCATGCTGCTGTGGCCGTACTGAGCCGATTTCAGTCTAAAGTGGCTTTCATCAATTTCGTCCAGGATGTTACGCGGTCATGTGACTGTGTGGCGCCATCAGGTTTTCCAGTAGTTCCCGATATTGGCATCCTCGCCTGCAGGGATGTGGTAGCCATTGACAAGGCATCGTTGGACTTGATTGCCCAAAACAAACCACTGGGGGAATTCGCCGACATCAGCTCTGCCGATATACTGGGCAAGATAAATGGCACGGACAGCATGGTCCACATAAGAACTGCCCACGAGCTTGGCCTGGGCGCCTTGACATACCAGCTAAAAGAGCAAAAATAGAAATGCAGAATGACACGGCGAAATTCAGAAATGGATTTAAGGGTCCAAGGAAGAGAATGATTTTTGCATTCTGATTTGTAATTTTTGATTTTTCATCTTTGCTTTTTTGATATTCCTGTCAGGATTTAGTCACTGATTAGACCGCTATTTGGAGTAGCATGGAAGATATCAACTTGGCTCGCTCTCTTTTAGAGGAGGACAAATGGAACCTGGTCATAGTGAAGAAAGGGCAAGTCCTTTTCGGCTCCAGAGAGCGCGGAATAGCCCCCTTTTTTCAAGCTGTTCGGAGCATAGGAAAGGGTTTACATAATGCTGCGGTGGCTGACCGCGTCGTGGGGTTGGCTGTAGCTATGCTCTGTCTTCATGCCCAGGTAGGCTCTGTGTATGCCGGCATAGTGAGCCAGGCAGCGTTTGATATGCTGAAGAAGAAAGGAGTAGCCGTTGATAGCAGAAGCACAGTGCCTCACATCTCCAACTACGATGGCACAGACCTGTGTCCTTTCGAGAAGCTGGCAGAGAGTTGCCAGAAGCCTTCTCAATTGCTGGTAGCGCTAAAGTCTCTTTTTGGCGAAGGTGAGCGGTGAGAAGAATCTGGCAATTTGCATTATTGTGCCTTCTTTTGGGGGCTCTGCTGTTTTCGCCTTCTATTGCCTGCCTGCCTTTCGACGGTCAGGGTGACCTCACCCTCTGGGACACTGGCCCCATAACGCTGGACCCAGCGATCTCAGCCGACATGTCTTCTCACACCTACGTGACGCAAATCTTCTCTGGTCTGGTCCGCCTTGACGGTGAGCTGAACATAGTGCCAGATATTGCTGAGAGCTGGGAGGAAAGCCTCGATGGCAAGACATATACCTTCCATCTGCGTCAGGGGGTCAAGTTTCATAACGGCAGGGAGGTCAAAGCTGCCGATTTCAAATACTCCTGGGAGCGGGCGTGTGACCCTGGCACCGGTTCGGGCACAGCTGCGACGTATCTGGGGGATATCGTCGGCGCCAGAGACATGGTGGCGGGAGAGGTGGGAGAAATCTCCGGGATTGTAGTAATCGGTGAGTACACTCTTGAAATTACCATTGATGCTCCCAAGGCCTACTTCCTGAACAAGCTAGCTTATCCTACCGCCTTTGTGGTTGATAGGGATAATGTCGAGTCTGGGCAAAGCTGGTGGCAGGAACCAAATGGCACAGGACCATTTAAGCTGAGAGAATGGAGGCCAGGGCAGCAATTGATTCTGCAACGCAGCCAGATTTATTATGGCGAACTTGCCAAAGTTGAGCAGATCGTATTTCGTTTTCTCGCTTTTTCGCCCATGGCCTTATACGAAACAGGGCAGACCGATGTCGCTCCTGTTTCCGTGAATTACATTGACCAGGTTAGTGATGAAACTAACCCGCTTCATCAGGAGTTAGCTGTAATGCCTGAGCTCAGTCTGTATTATATTGGCTTCAACACTGCTGAACCTCCCTTCGATGATATATACGTCCGCCGCGCCTTCTGTCATGCCGTGGACAAAGAGCATATCGTTAAGGTTATGTTAAGGGACATGATAAGTGAAGCTGATGGTATTCTGCCGCTGGGCATGCCTGGCTATGACGAGGCTCTCGAAGGAGCGGACTACGATGTAGAACAGGCCAAAGGACTTATCGCTGCCTCGAAATACGGGGATGTCTCGAACCTACCTCCTATCACACTGACTGTTGATGGCTATGGCAACGCCATTCCTGCTTATCTGGGCGCCATCATCCAACAATGGCAAGAAAATCTCGGTGTGGAAGTCTCAGTGAGGCAACTGGAGACTGATAATTTCCTTTATGACCTGAAGGAAGAGAAAGATGAAATGTTCATGCTGGGCTGGGTAGCTGACTACCCCGACCCGCATAATTTCCTGGATATTCTCTTCTATACCGGAAGCGAAAACAATATCTTCGAATACAGCAACCCCACTCTGGATGCCCTACTTGACAAGGCAGCCATTGAACAGGACACGGCTGCCCGTCTGATTATGTATCAGCAAGCCGAGCAACTGGTCGTGGACGATGCCCCTTGTCTCCCGCTGTTTCATGGCGCCAACTATATCTTGGTGAAACCCTATGTCAAAAACTATGAGCTCAGTCCCCTGGGTATTCCCGACCTGAGCAAGGTGTGTATCGACAAGGGCTAAGGTCCAAACCCAAATTTCAAAATCCAAATGCCTAAACATCAAAACCACTCCGCTGTGTCATTTGGGTTTTGGGCTTGATTTGACATTTGAGCCTTGTCATTTGATATTGTTTGGGATTTGGTGCTTGGGATTGAGAATTTTGTGCTGCAGGCCAGGCTTGTTCGCCCACAGCACTGCTAAGCAGTCTCGAAGCTATGTCGGGGTGATTCTGGTGGTATAATGATGATGGATGGAAAAGGAGGCGATGCTCTGTGAGACGCTCCTTGGCGGCCGGGTGAGGTGTCATGTTTGCCAGTGGAGGTGCCTTATCAATCCCGGTAAGCTCGGTGTCTGCCGGATGCGCATCAATCGAGATGGCAAGATCTTTGCCATGAATTATGCCGAAGTATCTTCTATGGCGCCTGACCACATTGAGAAGAAACCCCTGTTTCATTTCTTTCCCGGTACCCATGCCTTTTCTTTGGGCACCTGGGGATGCAATTTCCACTGCAAGGGATGCCAGAACTGGGAGATTTCCTGCGTGGATATCCCGCGAGATTCCAAGCAATTGCTCCCGGAAAGAGAGATAGAGTTAACCAGGAGCTACAGTTGCCAGGGCATTGCCTGGACTTACAATGAGCCGGCGATTTGGCTGGAATACACTCTGGACTCAGCCAAACTGGCTAAACAAAGCAATCTCTACACTGTCTATGTGACCAATGGCTATGCCACGCCCGAGGCACTGGATGCCATGGGGCCATGGCTGGATGCCTGGAGGGTAGATATCAAAGGCTTCACTGACAGCTTCTATCGGCGGCTGGCCAAGATCCCTCACTGGCGGGGCATTCTGGACGTCGCCAGGCGGGCTAAGGAGAAATGGCATATGCATGTTGAGGTCGTGACCAATATCATTCCCACGATGAACGACGATGAAGAGCAACTGAAGAACATTGCCACGTGGATCCGAGACAACCTTGGCGAGCTTACTCCCTGGCACGTAACTCGTTTTCATCCCCTGAATGAATTCACCAATCTGTCGTCTACTCCGTTGGCCACTTTAGAGAAGGCTTACCAGATTGGGAAAGGAGCCGGGCTGAGATTCGTCTACCTGGGCAATGTCCCCGGGCACGAGTATGAAAACACTATGTGTTATTCGTGTGGCAAGATGGTCGTTCACCGCATCGGCTACGATACCCAGGTAGTGGGACTGGACGGTTCGAAGTGCAAGTTCTGCGGAGCTGAGCTTAATTTCCGGATATGACGGAGGTGTTCTATGGCAGAGGAGGAACTTCATCCTGTAGTAAAGCTGGCTAAGGAGGCCGTGGAAAGCTATGCCCGAAAGGGCAAGATGCCCAAGCCGCGGGAGCTAAGCCCGGAAATGAGGGAGCGAGCGGGTGTTTTTG
>Ga0299912_10000602_pt1 | contig 30152 bp, 41 predicted proteins | sample RVTome_2_FD_207667 | JGI IMG/M metagenome (GOLD analysis project Ga0299912, IMG submission 207667) | Soil microbial communities from uranium-contaminated site in the Upper Colorado River Basin, Wyoming, United States - RVT95D214 (version 2) ... | reverse complement strand
GCGCAGCCATAGGCATGCATCGACAACCGGGCGCTGCCGCGCATGGGCCGGAAATTGTAGCTGCCGGAGTATTCCAGCGCCTTGTCGGCCGCCATCTTCGCCATGTCGCCGCTGTAGCTGGCGTGCACGGCATCGAGCACAATCTTCAGGCTGGCCGCGCACTTCTTGTGAATGCGCATGCGCGTGATTTTCAGATCGTCCATATGCATCGTGAACGGCAGCGGCACGAGCACCAGGTTTCTCGCCTCGAAGCCGGAAGCGCTCGGATCGCCGTAGAACACCCGGCACGCGCTTTGCAGCGGCCAGCGGTCAGTAATTGTACTCATAGTCCCTCTTGCTGCGTGACATTCAAGGTTTGGGCGCATACAGTAGCAGTTCAGCCATGGGAGGCTTAATTGCAATCATCGATAGTAGTTATCGGCATCTGCGCGCCAGACGATACGCAGATGTTGCGGGATATTCTTGACTGTGCCACGCGTCAGGTCGAGCCGCCTGGGGTTTCCGTCTGCATCGTCGCCGCCGACGATAGGGGGACCGCAGATCGTCAGTCTGTCATCGATGAGTTCAAGGCCGCTGTGCACCCGATCACCTATATCAGATCGACAGCGGCCCCTATCGATGCGGTGGTGCAAAAGGCCCGCGAGCTGCGCGCCGACCGCGTCGCTTTCCTGGCCGAGTCCGCCGATGCCGATTGGCTGGCTCAAAAACTTCATTTGATTGATGTGATGGGATAACGGCGCAATGATTTGGCTGTTCATTCTTGCGGCGCTGGCGCTGGTCACTGGCGCCGGATTGCTGATATGGCTGACACCAGAAGAAGGCGGCGATCCGGCGTTTTGGCGTCCGCCACACGACGATGATTAAGGTTGCTCGGCAGCCTCAGGCCGCCCGCACTTCGACTCTGGTGTAAACCTCCACTCCGAAATTGGATTGGACGCCGAATCCGTCTGTCGCGCGTGTGGTTGTGCACCTGTGTCGTATTTCATACGTCGTAGCAGCGGCCAACGACACGCGGGCGCTCCCAACACTATCGGATTGCGAGTTGCTGGCGCCGCCAGCTTCCGCCGAAGTGCCACGGCCAGCAACGGCCGAGCCGGTTATGTCGTACAGCCAGGATTGATGCGCGTTGGTCTGGAATCCTGGCGCAGACCACTTAATATCCCACACGCCGATAGGCAATACGAATTGGTTCGACGCGAGCGTTACTAGCGTTCCGCGATTGTATACTAGAGTGTTCAAGACACGGGTTTGATCTGCGCCACTTGTGAAAGTGCCGCCCGCAGTATTTTGCGCCTTCTGATCCTCGATAATTGCCAGTAGTGCGCCTGGGATATGTTTGGTCAGCAATTTGCGATATGCGCCAGCTCCAGCAAGCTGCATCAGGAATTCGTCGGTATCGGCCGGTGATGTGGCTTCTGTCTGGGTGTTGATGATGCTCGCTGGAATCATGTCCAGTGTGACGATCCCCGCCGTCTTGTACCATTCAGCCCCATTCGAGGATACTTTGACGATGGTGTTGATGCTGGTGACGGTGAGCGATGTCGATACATCGTCGATGGTCTCAGAGCCGGATGGATCGATAATCAGCGAATTGGCGGCGGCGGTTTTTTTGAAGAAAAACCCCTTGCCATTTCCCGCACTGGCGGCGCTGGGCAGATTGAATGTGATCGAGCCGCCGGTGGTGTCGGCTTCGTAGGCGTTGCCCAGGTCCGCCGTGGTAAGCGTCACCGGCGAGGATGCCGAGGTTTTTTGCACCCACGTCAGCAGTTCTGGCGCAAAACCCGTTGCCGTCACGGAGGGTTCGGGCGCCGGGATGTTGTCGTAGGTTTGCAGCGTCACATCGGCGCTGGTCTTGATCACGACTTTGTAGTCGTAGGTGTCATCGACATAGATCAGCGGCACGAAGCCGCCACTATCGGCGACCACCGGTTGCGCATGCGCAACGCTGGCCGCGTCGTCTGTCCAGACGGTAAGGGCGGTCGTCGTAAGCTCGCGATAGAAATAGAGCTTCGCCCCGCTTTGCGGCGTGCCGCTGTTGTTGGTGATCTGCCGCGCGGAGATGAAGGACAGGGCGGTGTTGGTCATTGCGCGGCCTCGTAACTGATCGCTGGGTTGCGCCCTGGCGGCGGCGAGATGGAGTCGTTGTGCTCCTGGAGACTATCGAGCAATTGCTGCATCGCCGCCTGGTAGGCGCCAGAGCGTGCGGCCCTGGTGGCAATATCGGTGCCGGGTATCATCGCGGTTTCCGGGTCTTGATAACCGCGCGGCCGCTCGCCGCGCTCTGGCACTTGCGCCATTTGATAGGCGTCCTCCACCGCGCCACCCCGCAAGGCCGACGGCAGATAGCGCGCGGCGGTGTTGCGGTCTTGGGCGAGTTGCTCCGGTGAAGGGTCGTATGCGTCCGCCGCCATCAGCGGACCCATGGCCGATCCGGCGACGGGCAGCATTTTGCCTGCTGCGGCAACCGGCGCATATCGGGACAATTTGTTGATGGCATAGGGCACGGCGGCCGTCGTGCCGCCCGCCACGCCACCCGCGACCAACCCGCGATTGCGCGCCTCCGACGGATCGAGGCCCGCAGCTTCCGCTTCCGAGGATGCCGCGTCGTAGGCCAGCCCGCCAATCGCCAGCGGGATAACCGCCCCGCCAGCCCGTGGCAACCGTCCGGCGCGCCGCGCTGGCTGTATCGGCTCACCCCGCGCGGCGGCATCCTGGCGGTCGAGGATGCGATCCGCGAGTTCGGCCTTGTTGCCGGATACCGGCACGCCAATCCGCCGCGCCAACTCCCGCTTCTGCTCAACCGTGAGGCTCATCAGCGTATCGCGGCGGGCAGCGCGAAGAGCCGCATCATTTGCGCCGCCGCCTGCTGCGACTTCTCTTGGTGCGGCTTCCGTTCCGGCTGGTGGCGTCAGCGGCGCAAGTTCGCCGCCGCGCGCCATGCGTCCAGCGCCCTCGATGGCGGCAACGTCCGCCGCCGGATAGGATACGCCTGGATTGCGGTAGCGGTTGATTGATCCAGCCATCATTTTACCGGCCGCGCCCAGCTCGCCGTATCCGGCGCCCGTCCAAATTGCTCGCTCGGTATCGCTGCGGGCATTCGGCGCCCGTTCGAATGTCGAATATAGGCCCAAAGGCGCGAGCACACCGGCGGCCATCGAGGCGCCACCCCAGGGCACGGGACGGCGCAGCAGATTGCCGCGCTGCGCCGATGCGGCAACATCTCCATAGGCGCCTCTAGCGCCTGGAGCTTGCGGGTTGATTGCTCGCGCCGTCTCTCCCAGGTTACTGATTTCTGCTCCGCGCGCGGTCATTTCAGCTCGGTAGCGTGGAGCGGCGTATTTGTCGGCTGCCCAGCCAGCCAGCACACCTCCGCCAAGCCCGGCGGCCGTCGATGCGGCCGTGACCATGCCGGTTTGATTTTCGCGCTCCTGCTGGGCGACGCGCTCCCGCGCCTGACGTCCTTCCTCTTCCTGGCGCTGTGCGCCCTGCCGGGCGGCCTCAGCATTCCTTGCCTGCTGTTCGCGTTCGGCGGCAGCACCCTCGGCCTGTAGCCGCAGTTGCATTTCCTGCGTACGCACAGCCGCCTTTTCGCGGTTGTAGGCTTCGATGGTGGCTTGGTATTCGCGCGAGCCGGGTTTGAGCCAGCGCAGGCGCGCCTTGAGGTCAGGGTCCATAAGGGATATCCCGCTGATGACAAATCAGTCTATTTCGTGGTATTGTTGCGGCTTGATCTGGGAGGCTCGCCACATGCAAGTAAGTTTCTACCAGCGCCATCGGCACGCAATTGAGAATGTCGTTGTAATCGCTACGATTATTGCGATTGACATCATTTTTGGTGGACCTTTCGCCAGGGATGTTCTGCCGGTACTTCTCCGGTAAATGCCCATCCTCATGATTTTGGCGTTTTTCACGGCCGCGATTGACCGGCCGTGGGCGCCCGTGTGGCTTGCGGTCGGCTTTCTCGCGCTGTGGGCTTGGCGGCAATTGCAGCGCATGTGACTGAAAATTATACGTTTTGTACAGTTCGATTTTTACCCAAGGTATAGTAATTGCGCCTACTACTTTTTGGATGACGATCAACCAAACCCTCAAAGCAGTGACCTGTATCGCTATTGGATTTTTGATCCTGCTGGCGTGCAGTTTTGTGTTTGATGTTTTTGATGCGATGACGTCGTACGGGCGAGAGGTAGTGTTTCAAGTTATCTGGCTGAGTCTGCTCGTTCTGTTGGCGCTGGTGCTGATCAAGGAAAATGCTCGTCGAGAAGATACTGCGCACCGTGGCACTATCGCTGTTGTAATCCTTCGGCGATTGACATCAGCAAAGCTTGCACTGCCGCATCGTTCTCGACAGCACCCAGCCGTGCTAGGCGCCCTGCGTGCGCTGCCAAAGCCCGAGGCTGACCGCTAAGTTCGGCCGCTCGCGTTAGCCAACGCACATAGAGCGGCGATGTCATGAATTTGCCGAAAGCATACATTCCGCCGCCAACGCTAGCGGCGGCAGCAGCAGTGCCGAGATTGCCGGTCATTGCCTGCTGCGCGGCCGTCAGGACAGACACAAGCCCCGTCATCCCCAAGGCATTTGTCGCGCTTCGCGAGGTATTTGTCAGTGCCTCAAAATTCGCCATGCGGTCAGCCACTCGCACAAAATTGTCAAGTGCGTGTCCAAGTTCTTCCGGACGGCCACCACGCCGGAACAACATAGTCCTACCTTCCGGACTCATGTTGTTCCAATTGGTCATGAACGATCCAACGCTAAAACCAGAGCTTTCCGCAGCTCCGCGAGCACTGCCAAGCGGTCTGCCCATCTCGCGAAGGACGCCGGAAGCCACATCCCCCCATTCCTCATTTGTTAGGCTTGACCGCAACGAACTTAACCGCGCCAAGTTGCCACCTTTGCGACCGCCCATTGCATCTTTGAAGACACCAAGGCCTAACTGTTCAGCGCTCTGCGCATTGTACAGTTTTTCGAGCGCATCCAACCGTTGCGCCGAGGCGCGGGTGAACTGGTCCGCACGGCGAAAATCATGGATAGAGCGCCGTATCTGGGTTGCCGTCTGTGCCTGCCCTGCATCGGTGTAATGGGTTACATTGCGCTCTAATAGTGAGATCATGTCTTCAGTCATTGCGGACTGGATGCGGCGCATATCCGAAAGTGTCAGCGTATTGCGCTCGGTGTCAGCGATGCCAGACGCGAGACGGCGAAAATTGGATCGCACGTCACGCATGGTTTGCAGGTTTCCGCGCCAGCGTCCTTCGATGATATCGGCGGTAATTTGCCCCGGCACGCCACCACGCACCGGGTAAGCCAAAGCCGCATCAACTGGCTCATTCCCACGGGTGGCAGAGTACATGCGCTGATTCCGCTCCATAAGGTCACGCAATAGCGTCTGAGTGTTGGTCATGCCCCCCAAAAACCGTGTCGTTTCGGTTCGCGAACGCCCGCGCTGCATCTCTTCGGGGATGCCTCGCCACGCACGTTCATAGAGGGCGTCTTGCTTCGTTTTAACGGATGTGTCGCGAGCGGGAGTGCGCGTGATTTCGCCTAGACGTTCATTACTGAGACCGGCTGCCTGACCCTCCACCACATCAGCGGATCGTGCGTCACGAAATCGTTCCAAACCCTGTTCAGCGACATTGCCGACATCGCGATAGGTGCGAGCTTGCCCATAGTCAGCCGCGACACGCTCGCCCGCATTTCGCGTCTCTTCGATTGTCTGCAGAAGTTTGTTGCGGACCGGATAGCCAACGATTGGTGCCTCAGAAAGTTGTTTTACGACACCAGCCGTTCCGGCCTCAGTCAGCGCAGGCCCGAACGGCTCAACGCCTGCGTTTTCAAATGCGCGCACATCCGCAAGGCGTTCATTTCGCAGCGGGATTCGCGCCGCCACGGAAGGCGGTAATGGCCGGTTAGCTGCTGCGCGGGCAGTGGCAGCAACTCCACCCGCTGGAACACCTAGCGCCGCCAACGGCGGGATAGCGAGTGCTAATTGCCCCGCGCGTGACGCCGTTTCCAACAAACTGGCATTTGCGCGACCGAAACCAGCTTCGCCCTGCGCCATTTCGCGGCCCATTTCCGGTGCAACCGCACCGACCACATCGCCGATACCATATTGACCCTTTGTCAGGATGCGTATGGGCATGGACAACGCGGTCGAAAAGGTATCTGCCGTGCGGCGAAAGGGCGTCCGGCCTTCGGCGAATTGCCGCTTCTCTTGTGTGTCGGCAACGGCAGACAGCCCCGCTTCGCGCGCCAACGCACTGATGCGTTCTGGAGTAAGTGGCCGCCCGCGCTGTTCCGGAGGCAACATTAACTCACCACCGGCACGGCTCAGGCGTGCCCGTGTTTTTTCAGCCGTGGACCGAAAAAGCGCACGGTCTTCTTCGGATGGCGCTGCATCAGGTTGCGGAAGAGCGTTCGCGAGAGGCGCATCCGCCCACCAAGAGGCGGACGGTTGCGGCGCCTGCACTTCCCGTCCTCCAGCAACCGGCGCCTCATCCCACCAATTGGCCATCAAGGTTTAATCCGTTCCGAGCCATCCGGGGCAATAAAGCGGGCGCCGGATGGGAGCTTCGCATATTGCACGCCCTCGGTATCGTGTCGCAGATCGACAGCAGCACCAGCAACCCCTTTTGGTGTGGCGGAACGATCAAGCATCGTTCCGAAACCGCCAGAAGGCACTGGCTTGTTGGTTTCACCAAACCCGTAATCTACCAATACGTTTCGCGGGTCAATGCCGCTACGTTCGGCAATTCCTCGGTATTGCTGGGCAATTATTTGCTGCTGTTGCATATGTGGCTCAACCAATTTGCGAGAAATACCAGCCATTTCTTCCCGGACACGCGGCGGCAGTCGTTCGCCCGTCAGCATGCGCTGCACTGCACTACGCCAGCGTTCGGGAACGGAGCCAATATTCTCAGCCATCGAATATTCAGATTCCCTGACCACAGACGTTGGGTCATTTAGCTTCATGAACCCGTAGACAAGAGCCATATCGCCAGCACCACTATTGCTGCTGCTACCAACTTCAACGCGCTTAAGCCCGTGCTGAACATCGCGGAATGTTTTGGTCTGATTAACGTAGTCGGCACGCAACTTTTGTTCGTTTTCTGGTTTTGCCGCAGCTTTCTCTGGGCCATGCAACAAAAATTGCTGATATTCTGGCGTTCCTGGCGTCAGTCCGCCTTCGCGAGCTATTTTTGCCCGATCCGGCAGCTTCCCGCTCCCGCTTTCCAGCGCCCGTTCCTTCAGCGCCAATTCCAGCTTTGTCTTGATATCCAACGCCTGCGCCCGCAGCGTCGGCAGATCGGCGAAGTTGTATTTGTCCACTCCCGGCAGCCCGGCCTTGGCCAGCGTGCCCTTTGCCGCCTCGAACTCTTCGGGCGTGGTGATGGCATGCGCGACATCGGCGAGTGCGCCCTGCACTTTCAGTGCTCGCGCCAGTTGATCGTTGGAAGCCGCCCGCGTCGCCGCTTCCATGGATTTCTGGTGGGTGTCGATGCCCCGTGCCGCCTCGAAGTTGCCGCCGCCATAAAGCGTCGAGCGCGCGCCAAGCATGTTGCCACTGGCAGCCTGCTGACCGGCCTGCACCGAAAGATCGCGGTTGCGGATGGTGTCGCCGAGGGCGTAGCCCTGATTGGCCGCTTTGAACCAATCGGACACGTCGGGGATATAGGGTTGCAGGAGTCCGCCGGTTGGCATTACTGAAAATACCTCCATGCATTGTTGCCGGTGGTACCGGTCATGCCGTAAATGGTGCTCACCGCTGGGTTGCTACCAGCTTGACGGCCCTGCTCCCACATGTTGTAGCTGCCGATATTGTTAAGGCCGCCCGCCAGCGCATTGCCCGCGCCGGTAATGCCCTGGCCCTGGACCATCCCGGCATTGGCGAGAAAATTACCCTGCGCGCCCGCCGCCTGCGTCCCCACGCCAGCCAACGAACTGGCCGCGCTCCGGCCGGTATCGACCACGCCGCCAATCTGCGATAGCCGCGTGTTATAGGCGCCGAGCATGTTGCGCTGGCCGTAATCGTAGAGCGCGGCCCGCACGTTGCCGCCGCCCTGACCGCTCAGCCGGTATTTGTCGTTGACTGTGCTTGCGCCCGCCTCTTGAGCTGCCAGCCAACCCGGATCGGTCTGAAAGTTTTTGTAGTATTCGGCCTGAGCGGCAGCACCCTTTAGGCCCGTGGCTGCTTCGTAGGTGCCGAGGGCGTTTTGGCCCGCCATTGTGTAAGGTGCCAACAACTCTTCGTTGCGCTGCTGCTGCGACGCCATCGCGGCGGCTGCTTTTTTCTGACCCTTTGCCGCCTGGGCGGAACCATAGGCTTGCGATCCGGCACTAACGGCGGCAGCGGCCAGTATCGCAATTTCGATTCCCATTATAGAGCCTTTCTATACACAACTTCCATGCGTTCTAACTTTAGCCGTGCCAACAGCGCTTCGCCGCTATTGTTTATTGCTGAAATATAGAAATCAGTTGCTCCGTTCTTTTTTGCCCAGACCTCGGCGCGAAGAAGCAACCTCATGCCGATTCCAATATGCGATGGCTTGGCCATCCAATGCAGTTTAACCGCAGTAAAACCGCCAGACAATATATCCGGCAAAATGGCCACTGCGATAGCTCCTATAATTTCGTGGCGCGCGCCAACACCTACAAAACACCCTGCTAACGGAGACTCAATAATTTTGCGTAAGTGAGCCTCGAATGTTTCAGAAGAGAACGCCTTTCGCGTTCCCCAGTATTCTCCGGTTTCAATGAAACCTTTGGAAAATAGAACCAACTCATCAATATCCGCGATAGTTGCCTTGCGGATCATCGGAACATCCTCATGCCCATGCGGCGCCGCATATGGCTCTGCATGGGTTCACTGTGATAATCCGCCCCAATTCGGTGTTTACCGGCGTGATGTACTTCCCGCAAGCCAGCGTATCGAAGGCAGCCGTTACGTCGTCTAACTCGGTGGCATTGGTGAATGTCACAGAGCCAGCATTGCCGATTGCAGCGGCGATAATGCCGCCACTCGCAGGCGCATCAATCGTGATCGTCCGCGAAGCGTCGCCGCCGCCTGCGGGCGCGGCGGTATCGAACGGCGTGTCGGACGACTGCCTGGTAACGCGCAAAACCTGGATGTGACACCTGTTGATGGCGCCGGAGAAACTGACGACGATTGTCGCTGTGGTTCCCGTCGGCACTCGCAGATACCACAACGATGTCCGTGTGGATGTTCCCGTGGTATTCGCCGCATTCGTTGCGGCACTTCCGCCGATTGTGACGCCAGTTATAGTGCCAGCAACAGCATTGGCAACGTGAACGACAACGAGACGGTCATAGGATGCCGCGCCGATATCTTGGTTTGTGTAAGTGTATGTGGCGGCGCCTGTGTCGTTGGTTGCGTGGCTTACGTAGGATATATTTACCGGAGAGCGCGCTGCCGCCCCTACACTCCACCCCGGAAGGAAGTTCATGTGTGCGCCACTTTGGAGGAGACGACAAAGTGCGTGCTGCTTACGCAGTACACTGAAAGCAGATACCATTTCGCGTTATCGCAATCGATTATCGTCGGCGTATCCCCGAGATAGTTCGCTCCGAACGTGATCGTCCGATCGGTGGCATCATTTCCCTGCACCAGGATGGTGCGCCATGTTCCGGGCTGCCCGTTGGTCGGGTTGCCGATTGCCCGGTTTGCCGTGATCGTCAACGAGAAGTTTATGCCCGTGTCCCAGTCCACGGCGACGGTTGCGGCATCGGTAAGCGCCACTGCTGCGGCTGCTGTTTCGAGGTCTTCGGCCATGATGGCCTTCGCGCCAGTGGTAGCGGCTCTTATCTCGGCATCGGTCGCCATTTCGACCGTGCCTTCAGTGGTTTCGCTAGCGGTCGAGGTGCCGCCGCTGCCTGCCAGCGCCCGAAGCGCGGCATACCAGTTCAAATCAATGCGGCCCGTCTGCGGGTTCACGATTGGCAAATCTGCTGTGGGGATGTTGACCATTTAGCGCGTCGGCCTCGCGTGAATATAGGCCTGCGTCAACGCCTTGAGCACTGCGGCCGATGCCCGGAAGCGCCAGATTCTCCCCTTCTTGGTGCACCGCCCCCAGCGGTTGAGTCTCACCGTTTGATCATATTCGCCGAGACGCCCGATGGACTGCCGCCGCTCGCCGCGAAACGTTTTGCCGCCATCGTCGGAGTAATCCACCATCAATTCCGGGTTAGCATCAGAGTCAGTCGTGGAATTCAGGCCCACACCCGACACGACATCGACCTCGACGGCATCGACGATCATTCGGTACGGGAATTTATGGCTGTGCGGGCAATGCGCCTCGAACACCAGTTCGGCGCCCGCCTCGGTGTAGGCATCCGGATTGAGGTAATAGAGAGCGCCGTCTGTCTCGTTGCCCATGATGTATTTGCCAGCGAACAGCAACGATGAATTCACCTGCCAGCGGTCGAGGCCATAGGTTTTGCGCTCATACCAGGCGTTCTCAAGCCCGGCTTTGCGAGCCATGGCGATGTCGAGGCAGTAGGTGAAATTCGCGCCCTTCAGGGTGTAGACCTCATGGCCATGGAAAGCATGCGTCGAGCCGACCATTTCCGATTTCTCCACCTCGGTCAGCCCGGCGATGGCGCGCTCAACGGCATGGTTTGACGCCCGTTCCGCCGCGCCATCGCGGCCATAGCGCACGATGCCGTTGTGATCGACCCAGATCAGCGCCTTCTCGAATTTGGCGACGGTGTGCGGCCCCGTCAGCCCGAGTTCGATGTCCTGCTGCACCGGCGAGAAAGGAAACGGCTGCCCGGCCAGCGAGGCGTCGGCCTGCCAAATTTCGAGGCTTTTGGTGCCAAAGAAATAGCCGAACCCCGCGTTGCTGAAGACGCGCACCAGGCCGTCGGAGCTGGAGTTGATTTCGCCGAATGCCAGCGCGTTGATTGCCGTCCCTGCGTCGGCATCGGAGCAATAGACCAGGCCCGAAGCGATACCGAACAGGAACCGCCCCTTCAAATAATCTATGGAATTCGGCGCCGGTAAATCCGCATCCGCACTGGCCGTGATAACGCCGGATTGCATGACGAAATACTGCCCGGAAGACGTGACGATGCCGATTTCAGGCGGATCGGCGCGGTTCACGGCCAGAAACAGACGCCCAGAGCCAACAAGCGTTGCAAGCGCCGTGGCGCCGCCCTCGCTATCGAACCCGATTACCTGGTTGCCGAGAAAGGCGATCATCTGCGACGACGACAGCTCAATCAGCCCGCGCTCGATGCCCGTGTATGTGCCGGTGTCCCAGCGCGTGAGGCCTGGCACGCCGTAAAGCGCGAAAGGGGTCTTGCCTTGGTCGCCGTTAATCTCGGTGTAGCCGTTGATCAATCGCGCGCCAGCCACCTGGCCGTCACGGCCGCGTGTGGTTGCCGATGGCAGCAAGAGCGGCAGCGGTGTGCTCATCGGGCGCGATCCGGCACGAAGCGAATGATGTCCTCGCGCTCCCAATCCATCGCTTCTTCGGCCAGCTCGGCGGCGCGCATCAGCACACGCTGCGCCACCTCGCCCTCGATGCCGTAGCTGTCCAGCAGACGCGCCGCCAATCCGTAGCCCACCGTTTCGAGATGCTCCTGTGGCACGTCGATGTCGTTCGCCAGATCGTCAACATCGTCGATGCGCTTTTGGTAGGTACAGCGCAGCGTCTCCGTGGTTACGGTCGCCTGCACCGGCCAGACATAGAGCGTCGGCGCGCCGCGCTGCGGATCGAAATAGAACTGCGTCGGATTGCCGCCAGAAGTCTTGACCGGCAGATCGAAATATTGCTCACGGGTGAAGCTCCGCATCGGCAGATCGGTGCTGCTGCTGTTGCGATATCGCAGCCCGAGGATGCGCAGCGGATTGAGTGTCGCCGTCAGATCATAAGACGACGTCGCCGACACCATGGTGATGGTGCCCTCGCTTTTTTTCCATAAATGCGGCCCCTTCCGCTGCCAGCTCTTGAGCATGAGGTTCAGCTCTTGCATGGCGGCTGCGGCTTCGTCGGCGTCGAGCGTCTGCGTCAGCGGCAAAACGTTGAGCTTTTGCAGGCTGTAAGTCACGACTTCGCGCGCCGTCAGCGAGAAATCGTAGGAGCCGGAAAGCGTCATAAATCCTCCGGCGTCACATCGCCAGGGGCGAGAAAGACGTTTGTTGGCGGGTTGGCGTAAGGCACGGTCTGATCGTCACTGCGGCCGCGCACGTAGTCTTGCGGGTGCCGAGGCTCCCAGCAGGATTCGCAGACGTGCAGCCCTGTCCACTCCCTACGAATTTCGCTGCCATATTTTGTGAAGCCGCAGCGCTGGCAGACATAGAGCCAGTCACCAAGCTTCCAGCCGTTGCGCAGCGCCATGGTCAGCTTTTCTTTATCGAGAGTATCAGTGTCCCCAAAGCCCCCGCCGTTAACCCGGTGGTGGTCAGTTTGATCTGCCCCGTGCCGTCAAGTTCGTTGGAACGATCCGAGAGGCCGCCGAAATAATCGAAATTGACATAGTTTCCCTGTCCGCCGGACATCGTCCAGATGGGCGTGTCGCTCGTCAGATAGTCGAACTCCAGGAACGCGTTGAACCCGCTCAGATCGTACCAGACTTCAGTGATTTTCAACGCTGGAACGGGTGGCAGGGGAATTTGGAACGCGGCGGGATCGATGATGATCTCGTCCGCCAAATCCCCGCTGCCATCGCCAGAAATCGAGACATGGACAACCGCGTTGCGAGGGCCGTCGATGATTTTCGTAACTGCAAGTTGCGCCATGACCAGGCCTCTATTATTCGTCGATTTCGACCCATGTGAAAGCGGCAATGCCGATGGCCGCCGTAGTCAGATAGGAGAAGGAAAGATTCGTGCCGGGCGGCAGGATGATTTCGCCTCTCGTCTCATCCACATACATGCCCGGCGTGATCGAGGACGCCGCAGCAACGCCGCTGATCGGGCGCAACCATACCGGCGCGGCGGGAAGTGTGGCGGCCGAGTCGACCAAGCCAACACCGGTATCCACGTTGCTACCGGTTGCGATGGCGTTATGGATGACGGCTGGTGTGGTGTGCGTGACGGCTGTCACGGATACGGCGGCGCTGATGGCGAGGCCGACAACGGCAACGCCCGCCGGTGCCGTCGATGGAACGAAGCGGCACTTGGCCACAACGAGCTTTTTGCGGGAGCCATAGGGGTTGGAAAGCACCAACCCCGTGCAAGTGGCGCTGACCGTCGAGAGCGTGACGGCGCCCGTCGAGCAGGAATGGTACATGTTGCCCAAGCGGGCGTGTTCAACGAACCAGTCGGGAGAAGAAAGCATGTGATGCCTCTAGTCAAAGGATGTGAGGGGGGAATTATTTGCCTTTGCCCAGCTTGCCGAGCGTCTGCGCAAGCCGGGCACGCTGACCGAGAAGGCCACCTTTGCCAGCGGCCGCAGCGAGTTTTGCGGCCGGGATTTTCTTGCTGGACTTGATGCCCATCTGCTTGTGAAGAGCGCCGGGCTTTCCAATCGCCCCGGCGATCCAGTCCTTACCAGCGCGGGACTTCGCGGATTTGGCTGGTGCGGGCATGATTACGCTGCCGCGACAGCGACAGCGAGACCAGACGTGGCGGCGGTGGGGGCGGCGCCATCGATGTAGACGCGGCCGGATACGCCGGTCGTCTCCCAATCAGTCGCACCGATCAGCGTGCAGTTGCGCAGCATGATCATGCCGCCCGGACTGGTGCCAGCCGCCACGGCAAGGGCTTCCGTCATGGTGGTGGCCGCCGACTGGATGGCGTTCACGAACAGGCAGTTCTCAAAGATGGTCCAGCGGTCGATGCCCGTCGCGCCGACATTCAGGAAGGCAAAACCGGCCGCCTCGGCGTAGGACTCGATGATGCAGTCCTTGAACCAGTTGCGTGTCGCGCCGCCCGAGAGGCTCATCTCGTAGGTGGCGGCAGTGCCGCGCGCGATGGTATCGAGACCGATCACACAGCGCTCAAACAGGTTTTCCGACCCCGTTAGCGACAACGAATAATTCGCGGCCGTGTCCATGGCGTCGTGTCCGATGCCCGCGAAGTGGCAATTGTAGAAGCGATTGCGCGAGCCGCTGACCAATACGGCGCCTTTCGATGTGGCGTCGTTAACACCGTGGAAAACATGGATGTTTGCGATCAGGCAGTTATCGGCGCTGACCGTGAACAGATTATCGACGTTGGTGGCTGTGGAAAGTTGCGCGATGCGCGAGCGCTGGGCAACGGCACCGCCCGCATTGACGCCGATCAGGTGCACGCCGTCCTTCGCCCAGTCGAGCGCGGTAGACTGGTAGTCGGTGGTGTTGGCTGCGGTGTTCGACGAGGCCAGCATGAACACGGTGTCGTTGTGGTCGGCTGTGGCCACACTTTGCGCCTGGGCAAGCGTTGCGAACGGCCGGGAGACTTTATCACCCCGGTGGCCATCGCTGCCGCCCGCATCAGTGCCAGGCGCTACGAACCACGGTTTCGAGACGCGGCCGAATGGAATGTTGGGCAGATGCGGAACGCCGCCCATGCTGAAAAGCATGTCGCCGAAAGTTGTCATAGGAAATTCTCCGGATTGGACGGCGCGCAGCAGCAGGAGCAGCCAGGGATGACGGTCGTCCCTACTGCGCGCCGGTTTCAGACGTTGATGTGAGGCTTAATTATGCGCCCGCAGAAGCGTAGCCGCCGCGGAAGTCGGTGTGCCCGGCGACAAAGCGCATATACGCCGCCGCCTTCAGGTTCTTGCTGTTGAAGTCGTTGTCCTGGTCGAACGACATTTCCTCGCGGTTGATGAACTGCCATCCGTTCGGGCAGTTGGTTTTGACGAACCAGGCGTCTGTGTCCGTGAAATACGGATTGACGATTGGCGCCTTGCCGAGAAGCCCCGCCGTGCGGATGGCGTTCACGGCATTGTTGGCCGTGTCGTTCTGGAATTCCGACTTCAGCACACGGATTGCTTCGAAATTCAAGGCGGTCGGTATCAGCAGATCAACCGGCCGAAGCGCGATATTCAGCCCACGGCTGTTCTTCGCGTTCATGATCTGAATGATGAGGTCTTCCAGTGCCGCTTCAGAGAAGTCCGCAGACGGATTTAGTTCGTTGCTCTGCGTGCCATCGACGGTCGCGTGATCGGTCGCAAACGCCTCTTTGCCATCGGCGAACGTGTAGGAGGAGTTGAAGCCGCGATTGAAGAAGTTGGCGGCGATGATCTGCCGCGTGGTCTCCATCGAAAACGCCAGTGCGGCCGAGCGGCGCCGGGACACGATCTCATAGAGATTGTCTTTTTGCTCCTCGTACGACACCATGTAACCCAGGGCGTAGGCGACGTGCGTATAGCGCTGCGTTGCTCCTTGCGTCTCGCTGTCGAAGGAGATGTCGGCGGCCTGCGCTTTTACTGGCGCGAGGCCAAAGCCGGTTGTTTCGACATCCTCTTCATAGGCCTTGTTGGAGCCGCCGACCTCGAACATTTCCATGTGGAATTTCGGGTGCTTGCCATATTCGCGGCCCCACCACTTACGTATGCCTTCCCAGAGCGCTTTTGGATGCGAGCCAGTTGTAATAACACCAGTCATTTTGCTCTCTCCCTATGCCCCGGCCGAGCCGTCGACGAAGAAGTGGTTGTTCAGTCGCACGAGCCAATCGGCGTTGATGCCGATGGCGTTGTCCGGCGTGTCGTCGAGGCCAAAAATCATTATGTCCTCGGTGGCGTCGCCCGCCGCGCTGATCGTCGCCATGCTGATCTCGATGGCCGAGAAGCCGGTTACGGTCGATCCGGAAGTGAACCCGGTAAGGTCCGCGACATTGGCGACGATGCCCGCCGTCGGGACAGCGGCACCGTCGTCCTGCACCACGAAAAGCAGGTTCGGATCGTCGGCGACGAGCACATAGCGCTCGGTGGAATTCGCCCGGTAAATGGTGGCATCGCGGCCAGTGCCGCCAACACCGCCAAGCGGCTCGATGCCGACGACGACGCCGACCACGGGGTTGCCCGTGCTGACGTTGCCGGTGACGCTCATGACGCCGCGCGAGTCGGCCGAGCCTGCGGGTTTAACGAGGCCGCCGCGATAAATGGCGGCGTCGGTGTCGGTCGCCGGAACGTAATAGCGATTTGCCTTTCCGTTCCAGGCCGCACCATTGAGATACCTGCGCGGCCACAAGCCGCGAGGCGTATCAGGGTTTGCCATGTTGTGAAGTCCTGGTTAAGGGGAACGGCTCAGGCGAAACGCCGAGCCTAAGTGTTGTTTTCTTTGATGACGATCCCGCCCGGTGGCACATAAGAGCCATCCGCATGGATCATCTCGCCGGTCGTCGCATCCGGCGTTTTCCCGCGCCGGATCGCTGTCATGCGAGCGTCGAGCGCTTTCTGCCCCTCGGCCTTGTCCTCGTCGTCAAATTCCTTGCGCTTGCGCACTAGGAAGGACCGCAGCGGCTGGCCGAACTGATCGACACCAGCGTGCCGCTCGATGCGCTGCCCTGCGCCAGTGTTGCGCTCGTCGCCCTCGACCTCAGCGTCCATAACGAATTCCCAATCGTCATACTGGGTTTTCTGCTCAATGCGGCCTGGCCGGTCGCATAGCCAGTGATAGCGGTACTCCTTATCGCCCCGCAGACGCTCGGGCAGGGCAAAGCGCAGATGCATCTCCAGCCCCATGCCACGGCGGCGCCGCCTGGCTACCTTTACCGTCTCCGCGCGGGTGATGGTGGTGTTGGCCGTGGCGGCTGTTCCCGCCTGCGGCATCTCTCGATTTAGCGGCGGCCGTCCGCGCCTGAGCGGCGGCACCGGTGGTTGGTCGGTTTGGTCGCTCATGGTCAACTCCAATACGTCGCTGCGGCCTCAGCCTTATCTTTGTAGAGGCCTTCCTTGATGTGACGGTCGATGATCTGCCGCTCTTCCGCAGGGATGTCGGTCCAACCTTTGCCGCGCGGTTGCGACGACATACGGCCGCCATCGCCGCTCTCGACGGCAGTGCGTCCGGATGGCTCTTTGTTGGCACTGGCACTGCGGAATTTTTCGGGGAATCGCCGCATCAGCTCTTTCTTGGTTTTCGCCAGATTGTCGGTCACTGTCAGCCCCGGCTCATCCTCAAGAAGCTGCACATGGATGCCTTGGGCCGCCATGTTCAACGTCTTGTCCTTCAGGAACCAGGGGTTGGCTTGCACCCAGTGTTCGACATCGGGATGCACCTCGTCGGCGCTTTCGCCCTTCTTCGGCTTGGGCGCGTCGGCGGCGGCTACCTCTACCTCTTTCTGATACAGATCGGCCTCGGCGCGATTCAGCCGGTCATATTCGGCGGTATCGCCGAGTTCGACCGCCGAGCGTCTGGCTGCCTCGATGTCGGCGTAGAGCTTACCGCGCTGTGCCTGGCTCATCTTTTCCATGCGCTGGAGGCGCAGATCGAAGGCGCGTTTCTCGGCGTCCAGACGTTGCTTTACGCCACGCATTTCCTTTTCGGTGCGCGCCAGTTCCTTGCGCAGATAGTGCGGATCGCCGCGGCGCAGCCACTCGTCGGCATCGCACCAATCATCACGGTTGCCTCGGAATTCCTCCAGCGGCACCCAGCGTTGCGAGCGCGCCTTGGTCTCGACTTCGGTCTGGTCGCTCGTGTCATCATCTTGGGCTGCGCCCGCGGCGCCTTCCTCGTCGTCATCAGCCATCGGCAATAAAAAACCGCCCATCAAGGCGGCTCCTCTCTCTTGTTCGTTGGGCACAAAAAAACCGCCCCTTGGGCGGCGTCCTCTTTCTGGTCGTGATGGCTGCCCACTGACGGGATGCGCTACACCTGTCCGTCAGTGGGCAGTCTCCGGCGTGGGTGGACGCCGAAACTTGCGGTGCGCGTCAGTGCAGAAGTCTCACCTCGTCCGGATGGCGTCGTGCCATCTCGCTCGTAACCCGCGTCAAATTGGCCCTCATGGTTAAATCTTGCCTCTCGCGCAGGAGGCGCACATGAATGCTCTGCGCCTCTAACTGCAGCGCCACATCGCCGCTATACCAGGGATTGCGCGCAATCCATTTCTGGATCGTAGTTAAATCTTCCGGCGTCAAATCGGTTAGATTCATGCCGGGCGGCTGTATGCCACCCGTCGGCTCCAACCGCCGCTGCGCCTCCAGTATTTTCCATGCCACCAGCGCACCAACCGCACTGGCGAGAAACCAGCCAGCAACCCACACACCGAAGCCAAGCAACATTGGCGCCTCCCAAGGCCTTCAATATTCGAGAATACCAGCAATGTCCTTATCATTGATGAGACGGTATTCCAATTGCTCGTCGTGGCCCTTGGCGTTCGTAATGGTTTTACCCTTAATTTTCATTCCCGCGTAGCGCGCGAACACGACGCGGTCACCCGTCTGCGGCAATCGCGTGCCCTCGGGCCAATCGTGGTACGAGAATGCCGCCGGTGAGACATCGATGATGTGGCCGGTGACGCTTCCAGCCTGATAGCGGGCTGCATATTCCGACGGGATGGCGATGTTCGAACGCCGCGCTTGCAGCGTGACCTCGTCCTCGTCCGGCAACACCAGCACCTTAAATTCGCTTGGGATAATGCCGCTATCATTCATCCTTCGTCATCCTTCGTCATCCTTCGTTTCTTGGGCCTTGAGACATTGCTGCACATCGGCATGCGTCAGCAGTGCCACCCACGCCAGCGTATCGGCGCGCATCTTGTGCCCGGCATGCGCGACCTCATCCCAACCGTGATCCCAGGCGCCGCGCGCAAATTCGGATCGCGTCCGGCGGTGCTCGTCGCGCAGGAACACCTTCTGAAACCATGCCGTCGTCGGATGTGCCAGCCACTCTTCCCACTCGGTGGCCGTTGGCGGCCGGTCGCGGCTGATGGGATCGCTCATGCGGCCACCTCTTGCTCCGGTTGCTGCTGAGCCTGCTGTTGTGCCGCCAGGTTAGCTTCCTCGTCCGCCTTGCGCGCCTGTGCGTCTTGCAATGCGGCTTCCATGGCGGCGTTTTGATCGGCGCCGCCGCTCACCATGTGCGCATGATCGCGGGCCACGCGCTGACCGATGTCCTGCGTCTCGACCTGGGCCTTCGCGGCGAGGGCTTCTTTCTGCTTGGCCGACGCTAGGGTATCCGCGACCTTGGCTTTGACGCCTTCGACCATCATTGGATCGGGCTGCGACGGAGAAATCAGCTTGTCGATATCCTCGATGTTCCCGGCCTCATAGATGCGGCGCAACGCCTCTTCTTTGTTCACGTTCGGGAATTTCAGCGCCGTATCCATGATGAGCTGCGCCTTGGCCATCTTCTGCGCGTCCGTGACCTGCGTGGGATCGGCCACCGGCACGATGTCGAAATCCTTGTCCTCGTAATCCTGAGCCATGGTCGGTTGTTGCAGTTGCGCCATGATCTCCGGCGGCGGCGGCGGCAATTGCTGGCCTTGGGCTTGCGCTTGCTGCGCGGCCTGCTGGAGCTGCGCCACAAGCTGCTGCGGCGGCTCCCAATCGATTACCTTCTGATATTCTTCTTCGTCAGGGTGCCGCTTGTTCAGCTCGAAAATCAGTTCGAATTCCTGAGCGAGACTCCTGAACATGCGTTTGACGATGCTCGTGAAAACCTTGAGGCCCTGCTCGATCAGCGCCAGCAGCGTTGTTGGCTGCATGGTCTGGGCGCGGCTCTCTCCGGTCAGCACGTCCTGCACGGACGCAATTTGCTTGCCCGCATCAATGAGCATGCCGAGGAGTTGGAACAGCACCGGCGACGGCCCGGCAAACTGGTGCGGCACGATGGCGTCGCGGATTTTCTGCCCCGGCACGGCGATGTTGCGCCACTCGTTGAGCGCGATCCGCATCTCGCTAGCCTTGAGATTCAGGCCCGAGCCGATAAATCCACCACCCGCATTTTGCAGGTGCCCAGCATCGATCATCTGATTGAGCGAGGTGTTCACGGCCTCGTTGATGGTGCGCAGCAGGCGCCCGAAACCGATGCCGTAGAAACCGCCATTCGGGTCCGGCAGGAATGGATAGTGGACGAAATAGTCGCGGCGGGCGATGCGCACGATCTTGCCATCACGGTCACGGACGCGAATTTGATCCACATCAAAATTCGGAACAACACGGCAACATTTACCGCTGTCCTTGTGCACCGTGATAATCCACGGCTCGCGGTAGCCGTCGCCGTCTAAATCCTCCCAGCGATGCTGCTCAAGGAAAAGATGCGGTGCGTCGATATCCTGCGGCGAATGCGGTTGCGATCCCGTGGTTATTGACTGCGGCGTCGCCGTGCCATACTCGAATTCGAGGAATGTCTCGCCGCGAATGCGTGTCTCGATCTCGTTCGGATACAGCTCGAACTCATGAGTGATGCGCGGTGTCGTCTTCAGCGACTTCGTGGCCTGGTTGACCACGACATGCATCGCCGAAATCATTTCGGAGCAGACACGGCCGGTCTCGTAATCGAAGTACACCTTTCGGAAGCCGTCGCCGAGCACCGGCATCTGATGCACCAGCGTGTCGGTGTCGGCCTCCCAACTCGGCATCTTCAGCAGTTGCCAGCTCATATGCTGGCTGATGCGCTCGGCACGCGCTCGCTTCAGTCCGTTGGTGTCGCGGCCGATGATCTTGCCACGCGCTATGCGGTCGCCCTGGACGATGGCGGGATAGCTTCGCGCGCCGAACTGCAACGCCGCCGTGGTCATCAGCGGATATTTGACGTTGCTGGCGCCCTCGAACGGGTAATTCTTGGCCTCGGTTTTCTGGAGCACGGCGTCCATCGCCAGCCGCGCTTCCTGTTCCCAGTCGGCGCGCGAACCACGGTCTATGGTCCACTCATCGATAACGCGGGCGGCGATCTGGGAAAGCTGGTCTGGGTCGATGTCGGCGGCGATGTTCGGGCTGTCAGCCCATGCGTGTAGTTTTTCGAGCGCGGCCTGTTCTGGGCTGGATTCCTCGGCGCCGCCGAAATCGGACTCGACGCCGGGCTGCTCAATGTCGTCCTGCAATTACACTCCTCAGCCTGAGATACGCTTCAGCCGCGCCAGGCACCGGGACGCGGCCCGTCGCCCACCGATTTACGGCGGTAATGTCCGTCCTGATGTCTGCGGCAAGCTGGCGCTGGGAAATGCCCAACACCCGCAACGCCGCGCGAAACTCGTCTGCGCTCATGTGATCCATGGGCACATTATGCGCTGTCATCCTATATTTGTCAGCAAAAAATCGGCTGATATCCTATTTAACCGTTGACATGCATAGGACATCATCCTATATTAAGGGGGTGAGCAAACACACCGATGGAGATGGACATGACTACCGCAAAATCATTCAACCGGCACACCCACATTGATGCAGGCTTTGAGTTTGACGTCTCGAAGCAGCGCAACGGCTCCGCACGCATCCGCAGCCTGGGCGGGTTGTCGTTTTTGATCATCAATGCAGACGCCAGCCAGAAGACGGTGTCGCTTTTGCCTGGCAGCGCGCCACTCAATCAGCTGATCGAGTACCTGTTAGATTACTATTTTGGCGGCGAGAACGGTACGCGCGTAACTGAGATTGCGTAAAACTCATCGATAATTCAGCAGCAGCGTCCGCCGCCCATCAGTACCCCGTCACAATCGAACGGCCACGCACCCGTGAAAAATAATCGCCTTCATCGTCATCGGCACTCGGCCGGTGGATGATCGACGGGAACAACTCCGTGAACGCCCACACCAGCGCATCCACCCGGTCGGCGGTGGTGTCGCCCTCGATCCCCGATGGCGTGAACAGCACCATCTGATCTTCGAGTTCCGCGAACGCTCCTACATGGCTGACACGGCCCTGCTCATAGATCGCCGCAATCGGCTCGGCCCGCGTCACCTTGCCTCGGCTGGCGTGCACCAGAATGACCGGTATCGCCGGGCGCTCGGCGCGCAGCACAGCCTCAACCATGGCGCCGCCCTGATTGGACTCGGCGACGATCACATCGGCCTCCAGGAGATCATAGGCGGCGATTGCCCGCCGCGCCCAACCCATGGGACCAAGACGGCATGAGAAATCGCACAGCGTATAGCCGCGACCGTCCACACCCATGCCAGCGCCGATGATGCCGGTCTCGGCCCCCTCTTCCGGCGATGGTTTGTTGGGATCGGCTGTCGCCGGATCGACCGCAACCACCACGCGCTGCATGTCCGGCAACCGGCTGCCGAAGGGCAACCGCCGCTCATCCAGACCGCGCCGAGTCCAGAGTGCGCCCGGCACGTCGTCGAGAATCTCCGCGCTCAGCTCCTGGCGGCCAAGCCGCGTGCCGCGATAGCGCCTGATGATTTTGTCGAAGAATTTCTTCGGCAGGTTCGATCGGTTGTCGGTCGTTACCCCGCGAGTAACCACCGTTGACGAGTCGGCCATCAGCTCCTTCAGAAGCTTGATCGGCCTCGGTGTCGTGGTCACCACCTGCCGGGGATCGTCGCCGAGACGCAGCCCGAATTGCAGCATGTCCCACGTCTCTTGAGCATACCGCCATTTGGCCACCTCATCGGCCCAAGCCGCGTCATGTTGCGGGCCGCGAAGCTGGTCAGGGTCTTCAGCGGAGTACAGCGTGGCGATGGCACCATTAGGCCAGGTCAACCGCCGCTTCGATGGCTCGTAAAGCGGTCGGAACGCCTTCGGGTGAATGGCCAGGATGCCGCTCTCGCCCTCGACTACCACGTCGCGGCAATCGGCCGCCGTTTCCGCCACAATCGCAAGGCGTCCGTAAATGCCATTCGCCAGCGGCATCGGGCCGCAAGTCACTTGCCGCACCCATTCGGCGGCGCAGCGCGTCTTCCCCCAGCCACGGCCCGCCAGCACGAGCCAGGTGGACCATTTACCGCCCGGCGCCATTTGCTCCGGCCGCGCCCAGAATGGCCAGTGAAACAGCAGCTCGTCGCGCTCGGCCTCGCTAAGCTTCTTGATCTCCTGCATCCTCAGCGGCTCGGGCAGCGAGGCGAGCAATTCGGCCGGTGAAGGCATCGAGTTTCACGGAAACGTTGATTGGATTGTCGTGATCGCCAGCGATGACCTGCGTGGGTTTGCCCCAGCCACGATCCAGAATGGCATTGCAGGCAGCGACGGAAGCGCGCGGATTATTGCAGTCGATCCAGAATGCCAGCCTGTTGATGGCCTTGACGGTATAGCTCCGGGCGAGGTCGATTACCTCACGCGGCACAACAGCCTTGCCGCCTGGATTGCCGCTGACGCCTTTTACCCAGGGCGTGCCGCGCGGTTTCTTCTTCGGCTTCGGCAGTACCGGCTTAGCAGCGGCCGCTTTTTTTGCCGCCACTCTTCATCCCCTTGCCCTTCGACGCTTCTTTCATGTCTTCCTTCATGTCTTTCATGGTGCCGCTAGCGGGTTCGCTAGATTTCGCCGGGACCGGTTTCTTAGCCATGTTATAATTCTCCTTTCAGTAGCATGCGAACATCTGATTCTGCGTTGTCTCGGCGCAGGGCTTCGGCCGCGAACTCAGGCAGGTTATTGCGGGTCATGCCATGCTCGATGATCACATAGGTGTTGTATTGAGTGCCGGAATCCCACGGCATCAGCACAAACCCGGCAAGGTCGTCGGCGTAGATATCGTGCATCTGTACGACCGCCGTTCGAAGCTGCCGCCAGACATTGGCGGAACGCTTTGCACGAGCATCGAAGATGTGCAGATCGGCGCCACCTTTGATCCGCACGCGACCGATGCGGCAATGCGGCTCGATGGACACGGCCGTTGTGACCCACAAAAAAGGCCCGCCGAAGCGAGCCGTTACATCCGAGGCGCAATGATAGACCTTAGGAAAATAATGATAATTTGTGTCGTCGTGTGAGGCAAGCTTATTTTGCGGAGCGCGCGGCGTTGCTTTTGCTAGGCATAGAACCAGTATGTTCCGGTCGGCTTGTCAATCACCTCAACGCCACCACCCGTAATCACACGCCGGATCAGATCGGCTGATGCGAAATCTTTTTTGGCCTTCAAGGCCTGTCTCTCGGCAAGTTCCGTTACAATAAAAAAAGCATCTTCAGAAACATGCACGCCTATAGGAAGATGTCCGCCAATATCAGTATCTATTATTTCACATGGATTTTGCCATGCTTGTTTCATTACTGGCTCTCTGCGCAAAACCGTGAATGCATTATTTCTAGCTAGTGCGGCCGCTGCGTCGAGGCTAAATGTTCGTGTCTCTTTTTTCCAGTATATTTTCCTATGCGGCAAATTTACCGCCGCGCATTCAGCAGATGTGAGCCATGGTGAGTTTACAGGCGTCCTGAATGCAAACAACGGATCATCGTGAAATGCATAGATGCTTGTATACGCGTTGACATCTCCGCAGAACACGGAGACTGCGGCCCATTGACTACCTGGAACCACTTGGGGTAATCCATTCACGCCCCACTCGGCGAGAGAATTACTGCTTTGCGGCATCGGCGCACCTCAACGCAAAACGCCATCAGTGGCGTAAACTGATGGCGTTTCTGTCACAAGCCAGTTTTTGCGTCTTACGTTGTCTTTCCTGCTCACGAAGCCGCAGTACCAGCGTCGCAAGCAGCACAAATAGTACACACCTATTTGCTCTGAGTAAACCTCATTTCGCCAGCCAAGCCGCAGTTTGCGCGACCAGCAGCCGCCATGCCAGGCCTTTGTCCCTGGCCCTCGGCGCCAGCAGCAGCCCTAATTGCGCATCGCTTCGCGCCTGCGGATCGCGCCATTGCTGGAAGCAGAATATTGTCAGGATGGCCTGATGCCGTTTTGGCAATCGCTGCTTGAGCATTGCATGCGCCCGCAGACCTGGCAGCGCGTCGTCGTGGATCGGCGCCATGTTCTGCCGGGAGGTCTGCACCCGGTCTCCGCAGTAGTCCTGCGCCCTGGCATTGCCGCGCAGCATGTCCTCGTTAGCGGCGTAGCGTTCGAGCGCCTGGGCTTCCGCGTCGGTCAGCAGCGCATCGAGCGGAGTGCGCCGGATGATGCCAGCCTCCACCTGCTCGGCACGCACGGCCTGCGGGGTAAGCGGCAACATGTGGCGCCGCCGCCAAACTGGATGATTTTCGGTGGCGAGGTTGTCGAAGGCGATCCCGTCAGCAATTGGCTTCATGTCGTTCTCCGTGTGGCCGTTTTGGCAGTGACCCCTCCCCGGCAGTGACCCCTGTTCGCACAGACTCTACTTCTTCTCTTTTCTTTTTTATGATTTCAGGGTCACTAGGGTCACTGGGGTCACTTTTGCGGGCAGAACCGTTGGTGAGTAACACTTTTACGGGGTGACCCCTTCCAGTGACCCCCCCAGTGACCCCTAGGCTTTTTTCCAGTAATTCTTGCTGTTTGAGCGCTGAGCCATCCACCAGCCAGCTTTTTTCAGGCACCGGGCGACTCTATCGGTCACTCGCTGCTCAAGTTTTTCCGCTTCGATGCCGAGTGCGCCCTTGGCTACGGCGGCTATTGTGGTGCGGTATCCCTCGGATAGCAGTGAGCGCTCATCGCGCAATTCCGCCTCCAGCCATTCGGCAATCAGATATTCCCACTCGTCGATGGCGGTTCTCAGCGCCTGTTCTTGGCCCGCCATGTCCCATAATCTGCGCGGCAGACGAATGCTTTCGTCCGATGCCTCGCATAGGGCGGCTTCGGCCCACAGTTGGTCGCGGTCGCGGGTGAGTGCCGGGATGTCGAATTGACGCACAGCCACCGGCCAGAAGCGGCGGTTGCCGGTGGTCGAGAGCAAATAATTCTCTTCGTTGGTTGAGCCGACAAAAATGCACTGCCGATAGAAGACGGTCGTTTCCTCTTTGTATTTGAGCGTGGCCTTATCTGCCCGGCGGGAGAGGAATTTCTTGAGTGTCGTCACTTCGGCGCGCCGCATGCCGTCGAGGTCGGCGCATTCAACGATCCAGTTGCCGCGCAGTTGCTCGATGATTTCACGCGGCTGCGCCGTCAGCGGCGCCTCGTCGGTGAACCAAGCGTCGCTCGCCAGCACGCTGAACGCCGTGGATTTGTCCTTGCCTTCGGGGCTTTCCAGCACCAGCATTTCGTCGAATTTAATTCCAGGCTGGCGAATGCGCCGGACGGCGGCGATCAGGCATATGCGGCCGACGGCGCGTGTGAATTCGGTGTCAGCGGCACCGCCATATGTGATCAGCCAGGCGTCGAGGCGCTCGGTGCCATCCCACTTCAATTCGTTCAGGTAGTCGCGCACCGGATGAAAACGGCTGCGCCTGGCGGCGGCCTTGACGATGCGCCTGAAATCCGTGTTCGGCAGCTTGAGAGAATATTCCCGCGCGATCAGCAGATACAGCTCATCGAGCGCGTCGTCATCCAGCCGTGTTCCGTATCCCTCCAGCCCGTCGATGCGGTACTCACCGGCGAACTCGTCGTAGCGCAGCGTCACGCCTGCCCACGCCATCGCTTTCAGCAAGTTGCCCTCGGATTTAACCAGGCGCCCGTCTTTATCACGCTCCAGCACGTCAGGCGCTTGCTCATTTAACATTTTGGCAGCTCCCGCATTGCCCAGGTGTCGCCAGGCCTAGAACCGACATCGAGCATCGTGGGCATGCCCAAATCATGCAGAGCAACCAAAGCTTGGGCAGCCGTGATCAGGCCATGGCGCAGGGCAATGCCCAGGGCCTCGATATCGGCCTGTAGGAGCCGAGCGCGAATATGCGCGGCACGCAGTTCGGCGAGCATCGCCGTCTGTAGCGGGTCCACTGGCGGCTCGACTTCGCGCTTGTGGTCCATACGGCCGTCCTTATCGGAGGGAGAAAATCAGAAGGGCAGGGAGTCGTTGAAAGGCAGCGGCGCGTTGATGTTTTCGGTGGGTTTCTTGCGTTCGGCTTTCGGCCTCTTCGGACGCCGCTCACCGATGAGGCCGAGCGGCTGGATAACGGCGGCCGAGACCGACAGTCCGGCGCAAGGATTGCCTGCCTGGTCCTGCCAGCGCCGCAGTTTGATCTTGCCCTCGACGTAGGCTTGCGTGCCCTTGACGAGCTGCAACACCAGATCGGTAATATTGCTGGAGAAGGAGGCGACGTTGACGGGCTGCGCATCATCGTCCTCGCCCACGATCATATTGACCGACAGCCATTCGCGCCCGCTTTTGGCGGTTCTGAGCTGCGCATCGTAGCTGACGGCGCCGACGAATGCGGCTTCGATGCCCTTCACTTCACACGCTCAAGTCGGTTTTTTGGCTTCGCGAACAGGCCGTTGCGGCGCATCACCGATTTGGTGGCATCCGCCGAGACGCGGATCGCCGTGGCAATCTGGCTGGCGCTACGGCCACCCGCCGACAAATCCGCCAAAATGGCTTTTTGCTCGGATGGCCAGGATTGGCGGCGCCGCAATTTGTGGCGGAACACCAACCCCGCGACTGTGTCGCGCGAGATGCCGCGGATAATCCCAATATCCTGATAGCTGTAACAGCCCATTTCCAGCAGCTCGCGCACAGCATCGAGGTGTATCGATTTTGGCCGTGGAGGCAGCGGCCCCCTAGTGAATGGCTGAGTGCCGGGCAGATAGGAATAGCGGGCGCTATGAATGGCGGCCACGCTACGGCCCATTCTGATGGCAGTCTCGGCGGCAGTCAGGCCAGCCAGCAGGTGAGTGCGCAATTCGGCGATGCGTTCCGGTGACCACCGTAGCGATGGGTTGGCCTTAAATTTTTCTAGGCACCGATAACGCCACCGCCGCTCGGCGCTGACGCAATCCCCGCAGACATTTCTGTACCAGCCTTCCGCCCGTTTCAGGCGGCCACGCCGTTCACCGGCTTTGCGATGAGATATGCTCTTGCGCCACGCGAATTTTTCCACCGATTTCGTCAGACCACAGCATTTGCATATGCGCTGTCCGTTGTGCGGGCCGTCACTGCTCATGGTCCTGTCCTTTGGAAAGCGACACGATGCCATTCGGGACCGGTACGCTCTGCAAGCGCGGGCGCCATTCGCCGCACCATATGTCGTCGCGCACCGGCGGGAAGAACCCCTGCACAATAGGCTGCTTTTGCCCCATGCCGCTGGGCGGCTGGACATGCCCTAGCAATATTGGCATCGGGCTTCTGGCGCGGCATTCGCCGATGCTGCGATTCAGCGCGTTGAACGCGCCGCATGTTTTGCAGGTGTTTCTCATTTTCTTCGTTCTCTTGCTGCGTGGATAGGACAGTAATTTTTGTTGTCGCCGCGCACATGTCCGCAGTAGAGGGCTACGCCCGCTGCATTCTCGCCGATGATCCATTTGCATTGATCGTGTTGCCTGTCGGCGAGCGTCACCGCGTGGCTGAAATCTTCGGGCTGTCTGCTCTTCCGTGGTATTTTCGGCAGCAACTGATAGTCCCGGATGCGGCGCTGCACACGCGCCTTGATAACCCCCAGGCCTTGCCGCGCTTCTGGCGGCCGTGCGGCGATACGCGGCCGTTTCGATAGTTTCATGCGCTCGGCCTTGGCATTCACAGCCACATAGGTCAGCTTCATGCCGTATCGATCGTTCATATTCTCGGCAATGCCCTTGGATGGCACGCCCTCCGCCCACAACGCTCGGAGCGTCTCCATTTGCGCCGATGACCACAGCACGCCGTTTACCATCACGCCGCCTCGGCTCTTTCCTTGGTCCGCAGCCGGTGCTCAGTCAGTTCCGTCAACTGACGATATGTGATCATGACGGCATGCCGCCGTTCGGCAAGATCGATCAGCACACGCCAATATTGGGGGGGGACGCTATTCCGACACTTCCACTTCCGGACGCATTCGCGTGTGATGGGTCTGACATTGTGGGGCATCGCCGCATTGATATCCGCCGCCAGATCGTCTGCGCGGCGCCACAACTGACATAACGCGGCATGAGATTGTATTTGCTGCATGGCGCTATTTTGTACGCAATGTACAGTTGCGGTCAATACCCATTGTGTAGTATTTGCCTGTACAATCAGTCCATGACAAAAACCCAGACCAACGATTTTGCGACGAGACTCAAACTCGCCCGCACGGCCCGCTACCCTAAAATCGGCGATGCTCTCGCCGTGCTCAAAGAGTGCGCGGCAGTGAAGGAGCCGACATACTACTCCTACGAAAATGGGCGGCGAATGCCGAGGGCAAAAAACATCGGCATTTTTGCTACCATATTTGGCGTGGAGCCTGAATGGCTGCTGTACGGCACCATCAAAAAAGGCAGCAAATTTAACCAATTAACCGGAGATTTTACGGAAACCCCTTCACAACCTGTGGATGTCAGGTGTATTCCTATCCTATCGGCGTCTCAAACAATAATATTCATCGCCGAGGGAAACCTGATGAGCACAGATTGGCTTCCGATCCCCAATAGGATCGGCGCGGGCAAACGAGCATTTGCCTGGGAAATACCACCCGGCGACCAATCAATGAATGGTGGCGATAACGTCTGCACCCCTGGCACCTATCTTATAGTGGACCCTGATCAGGACGTGTTGCCGGAGCAATGGCTGCTGGTGAGCCTCAAGGGGCACGAGCGCTTGTTCTTCCGCATTTACCAGGCGGCGCTGCCATTGTCGGCGCTGCCATTGTCGGAGACCTTCACCCTGTTCGCAGCAAATCCGTTTTACGAACCGATCAAAATCCGCTCGCGCAAATCCTATTTATATGCGGGCCGAGTGCTCTCGACGATGCATATCCGGTAAAATTTATTATACAAATAGTACAGAAATCGCTTGACCGCCGTGCCGGATTTTGGCTTTAATGTAGACGTTATGTACAGCACTGAGACACTGTGCATTGCGATCAGCGGCACGCCAGCGTGCGGCTGGTTTCCCTCCCTAAGACTTGCCGGGAATCCTCGACGCAACGGGATTCCCGGCCTTTTGGGAACTACCATGGCAAAACCCACCATCCTCGCCGACGAACGTCATATCGGTCTGCCGCCGCAACAGCGCCGGTTGATCCTGGCGTGCGAGCGCACGACGCACGATTGCGCCATGGAACTGCTGGCATCCTGCCGCGAGCGCCTGCCGCCCGCCCTCGCCGGAAGTGCTGCAATCGTGGGGCTGTTCTCCGCGCTCTGCCGCACCATCGCCGAAACACACGGCGCCGACGTCGGCATGGTCAAGGCGTTATCCGGCATGATGCCCTACGAAGTCGCCTCTTGGACTACCAACCGCAACCAATCGGAGAACCAGACAAATGCCGATTCCCTTTGAAATCGAAGCCGCCTTCTACACCAGTCCCGACGGACTGCAATTTCTGCGCTACGACGATGCACCCCATGACCAGTCGCTGTTTTGCG
>Ga0299912_10000600_pt1 | contig 30262 bp, 37 predicted proteins | sample RVTome_2_FD_207667 | JGI IMG/M metagenome (GOLD analysis project Ga0299912, IMG submission 207667) | Soil microbial communities from uranium-contaminated site in the Upper Colorado River Basin, Wyoming, United States - RVT95D214 (version 2) ... | reverse complement strand
TTCTCCAGGATGTTTTGTGCCAGATTCAATCTGTCTTCAGGTCTCATGTGCTGGCCAATTTTGTATTTGCCATGAATTGTTTGGGGAGTGACTTTGATCACACTTACAGCGTCCAGAACTCGCATGTCGGATCGAATCGGATCATAGCGTCCCTCAGGCTGATATTTTTTCATCAGTCCGTTTAGAGCAAGTGTCTTCTCTTCTCTGTCAGATACAAAAGAGGCAGTTCCTTTTATCACAACGCTGATGTACAGCGTGTCGGCCAGAGACGCGTTGTGCGGATCCTCAAAATAAGACGGCAGGAACTCCAACTCCCTGTCGGCCTCAAATCCAACCTTGTTGTTTCTAGAAATGTTATCCAGTTTCTCGCCCCTCACATGGGAATGCATGTAAACTGCGTCATCAAGAAATACAAAGTTCATAGGAATGATTTGCGGAAACCCGTTCTCATCAATACTCGCAACACGTCCGACGTGTTCTGCATTCAAAAATTCTTTTATCCTTGCATAGGATTTAATCTGAAGAATTCCAGTTAGCTGCACAAACTAATTCAGCAAAATAATATTATAAATCCAGAGCATGGAAATCCCTAAAATATGAGGTAAATAAAAAATTACTATGGATGATCCATATCTAAACGGGTTAAGGGATGATTTTGAAGGGTATTCCAGTCAATTGAAAAAATTAAAAGCTAAACTATTGAAAAGCAATTCCCCAGAATTGCAAGCAGCAATCATCAAGCAGATTGATTCCATAGCAAACAAGATGGAAAACAATCAAAGACAGTCAGTAAAGGTGACCAAATCCAGGATCAAAGAAAGGAAATCAAAGTCAAAGAGGTAGCATCATTCTTCGTCGTCTAGTTCTTTTACCATTGCCTTTATTTCCAAAATTTTGTATTCCAATTCACTGCACTCGTCTCTGAAATCTGTGCCCATATGGTATCATTGCAAAAGCAATCAAAACCAAACGGCATTCTAAAACTTGACTTTATTCATCAAAATTCTTCATTAATGTAAATTGCTAAATTTAGGATCAATTGAACGTGATAAATGGGTGAAATCGACGAAGAGCGGGAAAAAGCCGTCAGGGTAACGCTGGACCTTCTAGAAGAATGGGGCTCTGCATCAAAATTCATCTGGTTCAGGGAACTGCACAGGATTACAGACGTCGATAAAGGGTTGCTCCGAAATATTCTCAACGAATTGAAAAAATCAAAAGAGGTCCAAGAAATGCACGGGACAAACAACAGGATATTCTTCTGCCTCAAAAAATATTACGTAAAGTGCAGGGATATCGAGTACAGGTTCAAAGGAAAACAGATAATGCTGAAGGACGGAAGCAAAACAAAAATCATTCAGGGTTCGACTAACTCAACAGAGCGAACCAGAAAAAGAATAGAAAAACAAAGAAACAAACGCAAATCCAAATCATTCGTAAAAAAGAAAAGGCCTCATAAATCATAAAAAATCTTCAGATTGCCGTCTTGCAAAATTTGATTCTGCGCGTTTTAGCTTGGAAGACTCCGCAACATCCTCAGTCATGTCAAACAGATCATGCAGCTCCATATCTGGAGTCAATTCATCCTCTTTTTCATCATCCAAATTAAATTCAAGGTCTGCCAGGATGCCCATATTTTCTTCCAAAAGATCAAGGCATTTTTTTACTGACTCGGGAAGGTCTTCATCCATCACAGAACCTAGAATGAGGTAAACTAAATGATTTGCTATAGGCCGTAGTAAAAAGCGCCTTATTGTGCGGCTTTTTCACGCAATGCAGGCATTACATGGCTTGCAAACTTGTCAATAGAGCCAAAGTAATTCTTCCCCCAGAATCTAATCACAAAGTGGTTTACGCCAGCTTTCATGAATCTTTCAAACGTTGGAATGATGTCTTCAGGGGTACCTATCGCAGTTGACGAACGTGCAACGCCGTCAGGCAATTTTGTTGCAGCCTCCCTCATCTTTACAATCCAGCTCTGATCAGACATTGAATATTCTGTAAAGTATTTTACGAAATCAAACCCTTCAATTTCCTTTATTCCGTGAACGCGCAAAATTTCAGGCTTGAACAAACTAACTTTTACTGCTTCTTTCATCTTTGCCCATGATTCTTCGGCATCTTCGGAAAAGTAGACGTCAATGTCCAGTGCATACTGGAAATTATCCTTCTCTTCCTGAGTTCGGTTGTTTGCATCCATGGATACTTTGATTTGTGCGGCGTGATCCTCAAAAAGTTCAGGAGTATAGCCGATTGGCAACCATCCGTCGCCAAGTTTTCCGGTCAATTCCAGCGTACGTTTGCCACCAGCTGCCATGTAAGTAGGTGGACGTGGTTTTCTAATCGGAGGAGCTTGCAAACATGCGCCCTTGAGCTGATAGTATTTTCCGTCGTAATCTACTGTGTGGTCAGGAGTTGATTCGTATAATTTATGAATAGTTTCAATTTGTTCTGCCCATTTAGAAACTGGTTTTTCAAACGGAATGCAAAATTCTTTTAGATTTTGGGCCTCACCTGCGCCAATGCCAAGAATGGCCCTACCTTTTGAAATCCTATCGAGGGAAATTGTAGCCAGGGCAATGTTTGACGGGTGTCTTCTAATTGCATCAGTCACACATGTTCCTACCTCCACATTGCTTGTTACTGCAGCAATTGCAGATAGCATCACCCAAGGATCCAAAACGATTGCATTTTTCCATTGTGGTACGTTTGTGTGGTCCATGTAGAAAATAGAATCATATCCAGTCTTGTCGGCAAGTATGCAGGCCGTTAAAATTTGATCTTCAGTGTAACCAGCCCTTGCGACATTGAGTCCGTTTTGAATACCAAACTTCAGTTTTTTATCTGCCAAGTACATTTACCTCAGATTATTAGAATAAAAAGTTTCATCAAGCTGCCAATTTCGCATTTTATCAAGAAAATATAAAAAAAGTAAAAAATGCTGGATTTTTTACAAATTGCCTGCTTTGATATCTTCAAGACACTTTACGACATCATCTTTTGATATTGGAATTGGATTCGGATCCAAATGTCCCCTATCTGTCATTACAGTGTCGGCAGCTTCTGAAACGTCAGCTTTGAGATCTAGTTTGTCAAAGCCGAGCTTTGCCATAGCCTCTTTGAATCTATCATAGAAGATTGAATTGTTATGCTTGTGTGCAACGGTAGTGCAGGAGGATAACGAATATCCGTGAGGCACACCCTCGTTTGAGAACACGTAGGACAACGCGTGTCCCAAAGTGGTAGAGCAATTACCAAAGCCCATTCCAGACAACATTGATCCGTAAGGATAGTTTTCCGGTTTGTCGTTCATAATTGCATCGTACAGAATCTCAAACGCTTGTTTGCACAGAGTTCTTGTCAAGTCATTGCCGAGTTTGCTGTCATAGCCTTCGGTAGCTTGAGCACACGCATCACAGACAGAGCTGTTTATGACTTGTTGCGGAGTTCCATCAAGGAAATACGAATCCACGACTGCCATATCGGCCAGAAATCTGTCTTCACGTAACAATTTCTTTTTACCATCAAATTTCAGAACGCAGTAAGTTGTCATTTCAGCTCCAGTTCCAAATGTTGTTGGAATTAAGATTTTTTCTTTTTTCATCTCAGGTGCAGCATATTTTACTACATCCATGGAACTTCCACCACCAAGTCCAATTAGACATGATGGGTCTTTGTCTTTGAATTGTGAAATAACAGCAGTGACGTCATCCATTGATGGTTCAGGTTTTACTTGGTCATACAACATGTAATCCGTAATTCCCATTCTTGCAATCCATTTGTCAGAAAGCTCAGGAGGAACCGTTGTGACAATTAGGGCATTTTTTGGATACTCTGTTTCACCAAGTGCATTTTTTCCAAAGTTGATAACTTTTGGAATGCGTACTGTATTCATGAATGAAATGCGTCATTGATTATTATTATATCTTGCATTGATGAGGACAGCATGATTATTCAAAATTTTAGGGATTTGTCAACTACAGACAAGAAAAAAGATTGTTTGGAAATTTTAGAAGCGGGGTTACAAGCGGCAAATCCAGAAAACATCATTCCAAAATTCGTAACCCCCAATGAAATCAAAATCAACGGCAAATCATTCAGCCTTGAGAAATACTCAAGCATCTATTCTGTCGCTTTTGGCAAGGCAGGCGACACCATGACCAGAGCGCTGAACGCAGTAGTTCCGATAAAAAGTGGAATCATAGTAATTCCCAAAGGCTCAAAATCAGTAATGAAAAGTAAAAAATTTCAAATTTTTAATTCCAGACATCCCAAGCCGGACCAAACCAGTGTAAAGGCGGCAAAAGAGGTCATGAAATTTGTTCAAAACAAGCGAAGCGGCGAGCTGATAATTTTTCTAGTTTCAGGAGGCGGTTCGTCGCTGATGGCATTGCCGGACGACATCACTCTTGAGGATAAGGTCCATGTCACAGACGTGCTGCTGAAATCAGGGGCCACCATTCAAGAATTCAACTGCATCAGAAAGCACCTGTCAAAGATCAAGGGGGGCAAACTGGTAGAGAACATGAAATGTGATGGAATCGGCTTGGTGATGTCGGATGTCGAAGGTGATGATCTCTCATCGATTGCATCAGGTACAACATACATGGATGACACGACATATGCAGACGCGTTGGAAATCATTGCCAAGTATAAAATAAGATGGAAAATGCCTGACGAAGTTCTGACGCTTTTGGAAAACAGGATGAGTGAAAAAAAAATAGAGACCCCGAAGAAAGCTAGAATTGAAAATTATGTTATTGCAAACAACGACAATTGCTTGAACGAAATGAAAGCAAAGGCAGAAAAAATGGGATACACTGTTGAGATAATGCATCTTTTTGGAGACATCAAAGAGGCAGTTACAAAAATACTTGAGAAAATTTCAGAGAGTGAAAAGACATGCATCATCTTTGGAGGAGAAACGACAGTCAAAGTTCTTGGAAAAGGAATGGGCGGAAGGAACCAGGAGTTGGTTTTAAGATTGCTAAAGAACACGCAGAAGATGAAAAAGATGGTAATCTCGTCCGCAGGAACTGACGGAGTGGACGGCAACTCAATCTTTGCGGGAGCAATCACAGAGAATGTGAAAGTTGATTTGGACCTGATGAAAGAGTTTCTCAAAAACAGCGATTCGGGAAGATTCTTTCAGAAACAAAAAGGAAACATCAAGACAAATCCGACGCACACAAATCTAATGGACATAGGCGTAATCCTGAAATAATTTCAGCGATTCAGACGTGAAAATGCAAGTGTGAAAGTTCGCGATCTGTTTTAATATAATAATGACGTATTCCATGTAGAAAAATCCATGCTCGAGAAACAATTCAACCCGGAAATGCTATACAACAGGGTAGTTCATTTCTATATCGACAAAAAGGGATTTTCAAAAGACAAGGCAAACGAAATTGCCCAAATGGTGGTTCAGAAAGAAGCTCAGCGGAGAATCTGCAAGAACGAGAAATGCAAGCACTTCTCCCACGACCACATCAGGAATTCAGAATCATGTCTGGCAAACAACTGTGAATGTAGCGAGTTTACTAAGTAAAATCATCCAACGAGTTTACCAGTAACGGCTGCGCGTTAATTCCTCTCTTCCGCAAGTCCTCAGCAAACTCATCCACGAATCCATGTATCGTGTATACCTGTTCAGCTTCGGATTGCACAACCATCCGGATTAACTCGTCGTAATCGCAGTGATCACTAATCGGGATTGAATAGTCAGTCCTTCGTCCAAAAGAGTATTTCGTCGATTGCGCCCATCCGCTAAATCCAATCGTTACGGCGCCGTACTTTGATTTCATATCTTGGACAAATTTATTTTTGCTGGACATCAGCGGCGCAACCATAACCCAGGGTTTTTTTTCAAGCAGGCCGTTTTTTTCAGCCTCAGTATGTCCGATTCCGTCATTTAGTGGCACGCCAAATTTTTGATGCAGCGCATTCATGTCCTTTACGGAATCGTGAAAATACAGGGGGCCCCAGTGCCCAAAGAACTGCGTGATTGTTTGCGCCTTGCCCAACTGATAGCCCATCAAAATTACCGGAACGCCTCTCCCGTAAAGTTCAGAAATCAATTCGTTTACTTGTTTTAGAGTGTCCTCAAGTTTAGGAAAAACAAATTCAGGCAGACCAAAAGTGCATTCGGTGATCAGCGTCTTGCATTTTGGGATTTTGGCACCCTTGAGAAATCCGCGGTCTCGGGTACAGACATCGCCAGTATAGAAGATGTCATCAAAAAGCAATCCCTTTGCACCTAGAATATGGCCGCTGTCAATCAGAGAGAAATTGTCAAGGGATTCCACATGGTTTTCCATCTTAAATCCTCGAAGGCTAGCTATTTCGCTGGTCTCAATAGAGGACAGGATGGTTCCGCCATTTTTTGATGGAAGGTGATCAGAGTGTGCATGGGATACGAAATTGACCCCGTCGGCGTCACTGTTTTTTGGATCCAGGTAAACTCGCCTGCCATCTACCTCACACAGGATTCCGTTTTTTGTCATCCTGACTTTGCTAGGCAATGAAAACAAAATCGGTTGGATTTGATATAAATTGCAGGTTTGATTTACTGTTGACTAGTTGCTAAATCTAGGAATTCTAATCTCAGGTCGCGGGAGCAATATGGAATCCATCCTAAAGGCAATTAAGAAAAAAAAGATTCCAATTAACCCGGCAATAGTGATTTCCAACAGACACGATGCCAAAGGCCTGAAAATTGCCGAAAAGCTAGGAGTGAAAGTAGAGGTGGTCGAAAGCAAAGGCTTCAAGGGAAGCAGGGCAGAGTACGACGAAGAAATCATCGCAGTCCTGAAAAAACACGGAGTTACGCCAAAAAATGGCCTCGTATGCCTTGCAGGGTTTATGAGAATTATAAGCCCAGAATTTGTGAAAAAATACAAGAACAGGATAATCAACATCCATCCAGCTTTGCTTCCAGCGTTTCCAGGATTGAATTCCCAAAGACAGGCCCTGGAATACGGAGCCAAAGTATCAGGATGCTCAGTTCATTTTGTAGACTCGGGAATGGACACCGGCCCGGTAATCATCCAAGCAACAGTCAAAGTAAACGAGAAAGACACGGAGGAATCACTGTCCAAAAGAATTCTAAAAGAAGAGCACAGGATTTATCCAGAAGCGGTCAATCTTTTTGCCAGAAAAAAAATCAGAGTTTCAGGCAGAAGGACGGTAATAAGCTAAGAGTCAGGGCCGCCAAAAAAGTACAAGACTTTTAGTTCAGTTGTATTTCCATGGAAAAAATGCTCCACATCTTTTGCGACAAAAAACAATTTGTCTTTGGATACCTTGTAATCCTTATTCTTAATTTTCAAAAATCCGTTGCCTGAAATGACATAGTATACCTCGTCACTGCCATGAGGTGTTTGGGTGTCCTCATCACCGGGCTTTAAAACCAGGACTCCGGCAGCTAAACTGTCCTTGTTGATAAAAGTCTGAAAGTAGGAATCGCCATTTTTTATTTTTTCTAGATATGTATCTAAATCATACTCTATCTTCAATGTCACTCAGCAGCTACTGTGTATGTTTTTCTCTGTGGATCAGCACTCATGAAAGAATGTCCGGCCGGATGAATTTTTTCATGCTCAGGACTCTGGTGCATTTTGACAAATGTCTCCTTGCTTTCATGCTCTACAAGAATTCTATAACTGCCATCAGATGATTTTAGGAATTTTCTCGAGATAAATCCAGGAAAGTTGCACAGCACTTTGTTTGATTCGGCAAACCAACTTTTGAAGTCCTCTTCAGCGCCATCTTTCAGTTGGACATCTGCAATCATTACAAACATGACATGACTGGAAAAGTAGCCACTTAATTTCTTTTCCCTGATTTTCATCTCAGAATTCCAAGGATTAAATATCTACAAACCAAAAAGCAGTTCATGGTAGGGGTCAGAATAGATGGCAAAATCATCGCCCAGTCAGTAAAAGACAGGGTCAAAAAAGCAGCAGAAGAGCTGAAAAAGCAAGGCATCGCCCCTTGTTTGGCCACAGTGCTGATTGGAGACAATCCAGCTTCTGCCACATATGTAAAAAACAAGCACCTGGCATGCGAAGAGGTGGGAATTGCAACAAAAGACCACAAACTTGATTCAAACATAACACAGCCAGAACTGACCAAAATCATTGACGAACTAAATGCAGACAAATCAGTCCACGGCATCCTGGTCCAATTGCCATTGCCAAAGCATCTGGATGAATTTGCAATAATATCAAGAATTTCACCGCTAAAAGATGTGGACGGCCTGACTCCGCACAATGCGGGATTGCTCGCCATGAAAAAAGCGGCACTTGTTGCATGCACGCCGTCAGGAGTAATGGAGATGTTTGATTACCACGGAATTGATCTGGAAGGAAAAAACGTCGTATTGATTAACAGAAGTAATTTGGTAGGAAAGCCGCTGTATCACCTGCTGTTAGAAAAAAACGCCACTGTTTTGACATGCCACTCTAAAACTAAAAATTTAACTCGGTTATGCCAGGACGCGGACATCATCATCACTGCAGTGGGGGACAGAAACAAATTCACATTAACATCAGATATGATCAAAGAGGGGGCAATCGTGATAGACGTTGCAATTTCAAGATTTCAAGAAAAACTAGTTGGAGATTCAGACTATGACAGCATAATTAAGAAGGCATCATTTGCAACACCGGTTCCAGGAGGAGTTGGACCGATGACAGTTGCAATGCTGTTAAAAAACACAATCACGGCGGCATCACTGGGTAGTCAAATTGGATAAAAACTCCGAAAAAGAATCATTGCGAAATCGTCTTTTGGAGACAAGGGACAACACGTCTCATGATTTGTTAAAAATTGCAAGTGGAAACATTCAGAAAAAATTAAAGAAAATTTATACGTTCAATGACGCACAAAAAATCGGGGCATACTATCCGATAGGAAGCGAGATATTCACCCAAGACATAATTCAAGAGCTGCTCAGCGAAGACAAGGAAGTCTTTTTGCCAAAAGTTGTAGGGGACCGCATGGAATTTAGGAAAATTGTCAGTTTTTCAAGCCTGGAACGAGGCAGTTTCGACATCATGGAGCCCAAAGACGACTGTCCGACAGATAACAACCTGGACGTAATTTTAGTGCCAACTGTAGGGATAGATTTTACCGGAGTCAGATTAGGATACGGCCACGGGTTCTATGACAAGTTCTTGGCAGAAAACAAGGTTACAACAATATCCCTCACGTTAGAAAAACAGATCATCAAAAAAATTCCAAAATCAGAACACGATGTAGCGATGGATTGGATTGTTACGGAAGATAAAACGATACAGACTCAGAGATAAGAAAGGCCTTTTTTGCCAATATCGGTTCGGTTATATTTCTGAGACCAAGTGATTTTCTCAATTGCAGCATATGCATTTGCAATTGCAGATTCCAAACTATCACCCAACGCAGTTACACCCAATACACGTCCACCATTTGAAAGAATCTTTTCTCCGGATTTTTTTGTTCCGGCATGAAAGACAATTGCCCCATTGGAAATAGAATCAAATCCAGTTATCTCGTCATCTTTAGAATAAGATTCAGGATACCCGTTTGATGCCAACACAACACACACTGCGGATTGCAGTTTCCAAGAAGCAGGAGGCAGTGAAGACAGAGTTCCATCAACACTAGATATAAGATAATCATACAGATCGAAATCCATCCTCATCACAATCGGCTGGCATTCAGGATCGCCCATTCTAACATTGTATTCTAAAACAAACGGCTTTCCATCCCTAATCATTATACCAGCATACAGAAATCCCTTGAAAACAATTCCCTCATTTTTCATAGCGCGGATTGTTTTTTCAATAATCTCTTCCTGGATTGTTTTAGCCAAGCCATCATCAATGATTGCAGTAGGGGAATATGCACCCATTCCGCCAGTATTTGGCCCCTCGTCATTATCAAAAATTCTCTTGTGATCTTGACTGGTAGCCATCGGTATGGCAACATTCCCGTCAGAAAGGGCGATGTATGATGCCTCAATTCCATCAATCCTTTCCTCAACAATTATCCTGTTTCCGGCATCACCAAACGTCTTTTTTACCAAAATTGTTTCAATCGCAGATATTGCCTCGTCGTTACTGTTGCATACAATGACGCCTTTTCCCGCGGCAAGCCCGTCAGCCTTTACAACTACGTTGTAATCAAGAGACTCCACATATTCCTGAGCTTTCTGAGCGTCGTCAAATATTTCAAAACGGGCAGACGGAATTTCGTTTCGCTTCATGAAATCTTTTGCCCATATCTTACTTGATTCAAGCTGAGCAGCTTTCCGAGAAGGTCCAAAAACTTTGAGACCGAGTCCGTTAAATTTGTCAACAATTCCCGCAGCTAGAGGGTCCTCAGGCCCAACCACAGTAAAACAATTATTTTTCCGAGCAAAATCTGCCAATCCGTCTAAATCATCTGCGTTTATCGGGACATTGTTTTGCGTACCGCCATTTCCGGGAGCAGTGAAAACAGTTTCAACTTTGCTGCTTTGAGATAATTTCCATGACAGGGCGTGCTCTCGTCCGCCAGAACCAACGACTAATACATTTACCAACAAAAATTATCTTTTTCCCAATTATATAATCCAAGTCTCAGCAAATCAATTTAGCTTTATAATGCCACAAACATTTCAAAATCCAGATGGAACTTTCTACAAAATTTGATGCAAAGGCAATAGAATCTCAAGTCAGAGAATACATCAAATCAATAGACTTGGAAAAACAGATTTTTGCATCAGATGAACGCGAAAAAATTCGATTCATCGAGGGCCCGCCAACAATGAACGGAATTCCGCATGCAGGCCATCTCAGAGGCAGGGTAATCAAAGATTTGTGGTACAGGTTCAACACGCTGCAAGGAAAAAAAATCACATTCAACGGGGGATGGGACACGCAAGGACTCCCAGTAGAACTGCAAGTCGAAAAGGAATTGGGAGTCACGGGAGGGAAAAGCGAGGCCATCAAGGAATTTGGAATAGAGAGAATCGTTTCTGAATGTAAAAAAGTTGTGGAAAAATTCAACAAAACGTGGGTCGAAGTGGACGAGATGCTTGGAATGTCATTCAATCACGAAAAGGCATATTGGACTTTCAGAGACGAGTTCATCGAAAGGGAATGGCAAGTGCTCAAGAAAGCATATGAAAATAAAATTTTAGAAGAAGACTTTACCGTAATCGCATACTGCCCAAGTTGTCAGACATCACTCAGTCATGCAGAAGTAAATCAAGGGTACGAGGAAGTCAAAGACCCGTCACTGTACTACAAAGTCAAACTGGTGGACGAGGATGCATTTCTGATTGTTTGGACCACAATGCCATTTACCCTTGTCACAGATGCAATGGTCGGATTGCAACCTAAAGAAGACTATGCATACGTCAAAGTGAAAAACGAGACTTGGGTAATTGGAAAAACAAGATTGGAAGAGTTCATGGCAGATGTAAAAATTGACGAATATGAAATTAAAAAAACAGCGAAGGGTTTAGAATTTGAAGGGAAAAAATACATTCATCCATTATTAGATTTAATTCCAGAGCTAAAGGAAATTTCAAAACAGGATAACTATCACGTTGCAGTGTCAGAGACATTTGTGGATGCCAGTACAGGAAGCGGCCTGGTCCACCTGTCACCGGCAAACGGTGAGGAAGACATCAAGATTGCAAACAAACGCAAAGTCAAAATTTTCAGTCCGATTAATGACGAGGTAAAATTCACAGAGAAGGCGGGAAAATATCAGGGGATGTTTGTCAGAGACGCCGACAGGCCGATAGTGGAGGATCTAAAAGAGTGCAATGCGCTGGTAAAAATCGGTACAATCAAACACAAATATCCACTGTGCTGGAGATCACACCACCCAATTGTCTGGCTTGCCAGAAGAGGGTGGTTTTACAAACTAGACAAGCTGGAAAACAAGGCAATCGACGCCGCAGAAAGCGTAGAGTACTTTTTTGAGCAGCCAAAAAACAGATTTCTCGGAATCATCAAAGAGAGACATCCGTGGTGCATCTCAAGAGAAAGAATTTGGGGCTGCCCCCTCCCAGTTTGGAATTGCGAAGATTGCGGCGAGAAGAACTGGTTCTTTACAAGAAAAGACATCGTGGATTCCGCAGACAAACTGCCTGACGGTCCAGACTTTGAATTGCACAGACCGTGGATTGACAACGTTACAATAAAATGCAAAAAATGCAACAGCGTCAACACAAAAAGAGAAGAGTATGTTTTAGACACATGGCACAATAGTGGCGCAGCACCATATGCCTCACTTACAGATGAAGAGTATGCCAGTGAAATTCCTGCACCGTTTTTCACGGAAGGAATTGATCAAACCAGGGGCTGGGCATACACATTACTTATTGAAAATGTAATTTTAAACAATACTGCAACCCCACCTTACAAAGCATTCTTGTTTCAAGGGCACGTGCTAGACGAGAAGGGAGGAAAAATGAGCAAAAGCAAAGGCAATGTTCTAGATGGCGCCGAATTGCTTCAAAAATATCCAGTCGACCTGGTCAGATTCTATTTCATGTGGAAGGCAAGTCCGATTGAGCCGCTAAGTTTCAGCACCGACGAATTGATGTCAAGACCGTACCAGGTAATCAACACGCTGTTCAACCTTCACCTGTACTTTCAACAAAACAGCAAGTATGACAGTTTTGACCAAACAAACACGGTGGACTGGGCAAAGCAAAACGACTTGCTGACGCCCCCAGACATCTGGCTACTATCCAAACTGCAAAAACTGATTCGAATTCTGACTGAGAAAAACGAGTCGTGCAAATTCCACGAAGGGGCAAAAGCAATTGACGAGTTCATAATCAACAACCTTAGCCAGATTTACATCCCGATTACAAGGGGGGAGCTATGGGACGAAGAAGAGGAAAAGAAGGACCGAAGACTGTCAATCTACGCAGTCCTCAGCGAAGTTCTCAAGACTCTGGACATACTGATTCACCCATTCTGCCCGTTTACAAGTGAGCATCTCTACCAATCCACATTCAGTGGAAAGCAAAGCATTCTGCTTGACAAGTGGCCAGCGTATCAAGAGTCGCTAGTCAATGAAGAAATCGAAGAGTCGTTTGACATCATGAAAGACGTGGTGTCAGTGTCATCGGCTGCAAGGATGAAAGGAAAACTGAAGAGGCGATGGCCGCTTAACGAGGCACAGGTCTGCGTAAAGAAAGGGCAGAAAAACAAACTCGGATCATTGTCCGAACTATTGCAATCACAGCTCAATGTTGAAAAAGTTACAATCATCGAAACGGAAAAAGAATCAGGACTGGAACAGATTTTGGAACTAAGAGATCTCGGATTGCCAGTCAAAGGAACAGCCGAGTTGGAAAGAAAACGCATAGGACCAAAGGCAAAACAGCACATGGGAAAACTCGTCTCAACATTCAATGAGACAGACCCGGATGAAATAATTTCGTCATTAAAAAAAGAAGGGAAATATGATTTCATCATAGACGGGGAAACAATCTCGCTGGACAGCGAGGATTTCATCATAGGCTTTGATGCAAGCGAAAATTTTGCAGTTGCAAAAAGAGACAGCTACACGGTAATCATCTCAACATCCAGAAACAAAGAGATGATGGCAAAAGGATTAGTGAAAGACATTGCAAGAAGGCTTCAGACCCTCAGGAAAGAGAGAGGATACACGCCGACAGACGTTTTGGATGTCGCGTCAATTTTAGAATTAGACGAAGAGTCACTGGAAATGATGAAAGAAAAGTCAGACGAACTGGCATTTCTGGTCAGAGTGAAGCAAGTCAACTTTACAGAGTCATGCAAGGAATACAAGGAAGACGACATTGACGGCCAAAAAATCAGAATTTCAGTAGAATAGATTTTGAAAACTAATGTAATATTTTTATTACAATCAAAAACCCCATAAACAAATGCCCGAATCAACCCCAAATGTTGTTGGAATTAGCGTTCTAAAACAAAACGGCCTAGATGTGGATGCGTTGCTAAAGGAATTAATCAAAAATGCAGCAGTAGAATTTACTGCATACTATTACTTTACCAACCTTAGAGCACACTGCACAGGCATGGAAGGTGAAGGATTGAAAGGAATCATAGAGGATGCAAGGTTGGAAGATCTCAGTCACTTTGAATCATGTCTTGAGAGGATCTACCAACTGGGCGGAATTCTTCCAAATGACGCAACCGAATTTATCAAAATTTCAGGTTGTGAGTTCCTACAACTTCCAGCAAACCCAACAGATCACAAAGCAATTCTAGAAAAATGTCTCAAGGCGGAGCAGGGTGCAATTGTCAACTGGAATAAAATTTGCCAAATGACGTTTGGAAAAGACCCAGTAACATACGATATTGCAAAAGATATCCTGGCCGAAGAGATCGAGCACGAGTCATGGTTCCTAGAACTAATCTATGGAAGACCATCTGGACACATGCGAAGAAAGTATGCAGGCGAAAGACCACATACAAAAAAACATTCTAGAGCACTAGATATGGCCTAAGCGCCAAATCATTTTCTTTATTTTAATTTCACAATTAAAGTGAGTTTATAGACGACAAGTTGTGAAGATGCGTTGTTTTATTACGGTTAAATATAAAAATCACGTATTGATATCATGGTAAAACAGATCAGCCTGGACACATGGCAAATTCAGCACCTGTCGGATCTGTTGGAAAAAGGCTCAAACATCGTTACAAAAACAAACAGGCCGATTGTTTTGTATCGGCAGACACTGGAGGAAGAGGAAGAATCGTATGAAGAGATTGTGTGCACACTCACCAAGGGATACGTCATCGAGCAGATGGTCACGTCGGGAGGAATTCTAGTTCCAAGCTTTCACCAACAACTTGTTTTCACAATTGAAGAATACCCTCAAGAATTATTGCGAAAAAGCAAAGATCGATTTTTAGAAATGATCGATTTTCTAGACGAGCAGCTGAAATAGTATCACAGTTAATAAAGACCGTAAAGCGCATGATTTTTGCATGCAACTACTTGAATTTCAGGCCAAGGAACTATTTCGAGAGTACGGGATTAATCTGCTTGAAAGCATCTCATCTACAAATATTGAAGATGGCAGAAAACATGCAAAAAAGTTAGGGTATCCGTTTGTAATTAAAATTCAGGTGCCTGTTGGAGGCAGAGGAAAAGCAGGAGGCATTCAAAAATGCCAAAACGATGACGAATTTGAGCTAAAGTACCCGCAAGTCATGGATTTGACAATCAAGGGCGAAAAGGCAAGGGCAATTTTGCTTGAAAAAATGGCAGATATTAAAAAAGAGCTGTATCTTTCAATATTTTTGAACCGTTCAAAGAGATGCTATACGATTATCGCGTCAGCTGAAGGCGGCGTAGAAATTGAGTCAGTCAAAAATCAGATCATCAAGGAGGTAGGATTGGGCGATGTTTCAGACGAACTGGCAAAAGAGGTTGCAAAAGAGATGAAACTTGAAGGAAAGACCGCAGAGCAATTCGTAGACACTTTAAAAAAATTATCAAAACTTACAATTGAAAAAGAAGCAGAGCTTGTAGAGATTAACCCGCTGGCAATAATGCAGGACGACTCGGTCATGGCACTTGACGGCAAATTTGTAACAGATGACAACAGCAATTTCAGACACGACGAATTGCAAAAATATCAAGAGAAAACAGCTAACGAGGTACAAGCTGAAAAAAGCGGATTTTCCCTGGTAGAGCTAGACGGAAACATAGCAGTTGTCGGAAACGGTGCAGGGCTTGTAATGTCGACATTGGATATGCTATCAGACAACGGAGGAAAGCCTGCATGCTTTCTAGACGTAGGTGGCGGTGCAACAACAGAATCAGTCTATGAAGCCTTAACGCTGATCAGCAGATTGCCCAGAGTGAAAGGAATTCTTGTAAACCTATACGGAGGAATTGTGAAAACCACAGTTGTCGCAGAAGCGTTTCTCCAAGCATATGAAAATAACCTGATTGACATGCCAGTATTTTCAAGACTGAAAGGCACCGAATCAGAAAAAGCAAAAGAGATGCTGCGAGGTTCCAGAACAAAAATATTTGATTCTGTGGAAGAGGCAATCAATGCAGCAGTTATGGGGATAAAGAAATGACAGACATCTTCGGATTGCTAAAGGGAAAGCCCGGAGATTCAGACTATGAACACAAAGGAGTAATAGTTCAGGGGATTACTGGCGCATACGGCTCACTCCATGCAAAGCAAATGATAGCCTACGGAACCAACATCGTTGCAGGCGTCACTCCGGGTAAAGGAGGCCAGAAATTCGAAGACAAAGTTCCGATATTCAACACAATGAAAGAGGCAGTAGATGCAACCAATGCAAAAATTTCAATCGTATTTGTCCCGGCAAAATTCTTTTTGTCAGCAGCTAAAGAGGCATTGGAATCAGGAATCAAACTACTTGTAGCCATTCCAGAACATGTCCCAATCAGGGATACGATGGAGGTACTGGATTTGGCAAATAAAAAAGGAGCAATAATAATCGGACCAAACACCCCGGGAATAATGATTCCAGAATTAATCAAAATAGGAATCATGCCGCCAATGCCTTTCAAGGCAGGCAAAATTGCCGTGCTGTCAAAAAGCGGAACCCTGCTCTATGAAATTTCAGACGCGCTTACAACATCAGGGTTTGGCCAATCAATCACCATTGGAATCGGAGGGGATCCGGTTAACGGTACAAGATTGATTGACGCGTTTGAAATGGTAAAAGACATTCCAGATATGGAAGGCCTGGTGATAGTGGGAGAAATCGGCGGGGATTCCGAAGAAATTTTGGCTCAAAGAATTATCGATACAGGATTTAACAAACCAACAGTAGCATACATTGCAGGAAGGGCAGCGCCCAAAGAAAAGAGGATGGGCCATGCAGGAGCAATAGTTATGGGAAATTACGGTTCTGCAGAATCCAAAGTATCAATGTTTAACAAAGCAAACATCCCAGTGGCAAAAAGACCTGCAGAAGTGCCGGTATTATTGGCCGGAAAAATCCGATTAGAATAAAAGAGAGAGATTGAGGATAAAATTAAATGCCAGTCACAGACCCAGAGAAGAAAAGAATCGCACAGCAAGCACGACTGGTTATGAAAATTTGCTTCAAATGTGGCGCTAGAAACGATATTGCTGCAACTCGATGCAGAAAATGCAGAAATCCATACCTGAGATTAAAGAACAGAAATCTCGGTGTCAAGAAATAGAATTAAGAAATCATTAATCTTTGCCTGTAATTTACAATTGCGTGTTTTAATTCTGCACCATATTGCTTGACAAAGGATTTCGCCTCCTCCGGATCATTCAATTCCTCAAAAGTCAACTGCAGATCATCAGGCAGCTGATCATTCATGTGGAACAGTATTTTAGCAGCTTCCACATACTGCCCCAAATTGTCCGCACCCTCAAAGGCCAACTTCATCCTATCAATTAACGCGTCAAATTCTTGCAGAGACATGAAGACTGTCTCTGAAATCAGTAGAAAAAGGCTTGGTAATTACAACATCATGCAATAGCAAAGACAAAAAAACACCCATTTCGGTAATGTGATTGGACCGGTCGTCTAGTTTGGTTTGGATGACGCACTCACACTGCGTAAGGAATTAACTTCCCGCAAAGGTCGTGGGTTCAAATCCCATTCGGTCCACCACTCTGATGTTCCTTTCAAGGTTCCACCCGCATAAGGAATTAGAAAATGAAGATAGCAAAAGAAGAATTCTTTTAAATTTTAATTAAAATGGAAATGCTTGCATCATACCTACAAGGCCACATTGAGGACATTTTTCTTTAGTTAAATCAATTTCATCAAAAGATATTCCACCTGGATTTGGAATTGAAATCTTGTGCGGAGTATTATTTGCACCACCACCACTACAAACTGCATTAATAGGTAATTTGTACATCAAACTATGATATTGATCTGGAATTATTTTATTGAGAAATTTTTCAAATTGTTTATTAAATGAATAAAATTTTTCATCATCTATTTTTTCTAAAAGTAAATCTTGTTCATCCCCCCATTCAAATAAATTTCCAGATTCTATCTCAATTGCTTTTTGTTTAATGAATTCTTTATATCGTTCGTTCATTTCCAAAGATGATTCTAATTTTATCATAATTTCTTTTTCCAATTTAGTTATATCTAAGCCAAATTTTTCACAAATCTTGTACACGTCTAGATAATCTCTAGCTTTTGTTGCTTGTCTGGTTAGTATCGCCCTTACTTTTTCACACAATATTTCATTTTGATCATAAATATCAAAATCAATAGTCTCAAAATATTCTCGATGTTCAGAAAACAATAAACTTAATTCTTTAATGTCAGTTTTTACCAAACTAGATAATTTTCCAGATTGTGATGGAAAACACAGTTTTTCAACATAATTTATCTGGAATTTTACATATGTTTTATTTTTAGTAATTTCTGAAACATACCAGATTTTGAACGTGCATCGTTTGTTACTGCCACCAAGTTCAACATATTCCCTATCACCTTTATCACATTTAAAATCAAGATTTCTTTTAGAGGTAATTTCTTCTAGAATTTGTCCTGTTTCATCTATTATTTCAGAGAGATTTCTACGTAGTTGACTTGTTGACTTCTCCTCAAACATTTTTTGATTTTTCCAAGTAAAATCCATATCTTCAGAAAATCGATAATATCCAAGATAACATTTAGTAAGACATGTTCCTCCTTTGAAAACATAATTTTTTACAAAATAATCATTTTTTGATAGATCAGTCATTATTTCATGTATGATAATATCTTTTTCAAGCAATTCATGTTGAGATATTTTTAATCTTTTTGAAATTTCATCGATTAATTTTTTTCTCATTTAACCATCTCCTTTATAATTTTTTTAACAGAATTTGGATATACTTCAGAATATTTCTCTATTTTATTTTTTGAAATATTTTCAATCCAATCAGATATATCAAATAATATTTTTTTATGTGGAATTCCTTTTGCTTTCCATAGATAAATAAAATCAAGAATTGTTTTTTCCGAATTAGAATAACGAATTATTCCATTTGTTACTATACCTAAATTAATTAAATTCTTTGAAATTTTTATAAATTTAAATTTGTGGTTGTCTATTCTTATTGGAGTTGGACGTGATAAGGTATCATTAACTACTTCGTCTATTGTAAAATATTCATGTGTTAAATTATTGAGCTTCAAGGCAGTATGTAAACCAAAATACCAATTATGAATTCCTTTTAATTTTAATCCGTGTGCTACTAATTCATGATGAGTGTATTTTGTATATCCTTCCCGTATGTCTGATGGATATCGTATGTTGAATATTCCATGGAAAATCCGTATTAGATATCCTCTTCTTAGATAATATCGTACTAGATTTGTATAATCAAAATTAAATTCGTTGCAAAGTTTTTCTAACTCCTTAGCAGTTACAAACTCTTTTTCATCTATTTTGAATTTTTTTAGAAGTATAGTACTTTCCATCGTGTTCTTATGTAGCATATTCTCGTATATATTAAAATGTGTTACAATGTAGCATATTCTCGTATATATTAAAATGTGTTACAATCTAGCACATCGAATATTGGATATCAATTTGGATCAAATGATCCAAGCCTATAGAGGCCTGAACCTTTCTTGGGGGTAATGTGTGATTCAAAACTCCAACATCTGCAAATACTTGAGACAATAATGTCCAAATATTTTACTTGATTATTCGATTCCAATCCTAAAAGTCTAAAATCAATATTATAGTGTAGACAATAGCCCTACGCCGTCAAAACCCCATTGGCTTGCAATCTTACTTCGTGAGGAATTGATTTCAAAGTCAACTGATTCAGAACCAAAGTCATCAAGTGAAGTTGTTCCATCTAAAGACAATCTAATGGTATTGATGTTTCCTTGATCATCCATAACTTGACCCAGTATAATCATAGAGTCTTTCTCACCAGATGTGCCAGAAGAAGAAAGTCTTGCTTTTCCAATTACAAAGTCATAGAAGGTATCTCCAACTAGAATTTCACCGCCAGTAATACGAAGTTTAGTAGACTCTGTTGCAGTCATAAGAGACTCTAAGAAAATCTCACCTTCCATGTTACTTACCACAGTATCATCATCAAGAGAGGAGGCAAATCCACCTATTGAGATGACAAAAGAATCAGGTACTGGATCTGGTTCAGATACCTTTCCAAAGTAGTCTCCAGTTTCAAATTTATCTAATAATTGTTGTAATCTTTGTTCAAGTTGACCAATTTTTTGTTGTAGTTCAAGAATGGTCTCTTTAGCATTTTCTTGGGCTTTATCTTCATGTCTTAGCAGTTTGTCAGTTTTAGATGAATCTGTTAATTGTGAATCATCATCATTTTCGGAGTCATCGTCTTCTCGCTCTTCATCTTCTATTTCAAACTTCCAGACAGAAGTAATTTCATCTTCTGTTAATCCAGTTTTATCCACAATTGCTGCAATTATTGCAGATTCTGAAACGTCATCTGTGAGTACGAATCTATAATCATCATCATTTAGTTCAATCTTGATTTTGGCTTTGTTATTTTTGACCTCTACTTCAATCTCAAGTTCTTCTTCATCTCGCTCATCATCATTTTCTAGTTCATTCTCATCATCTTTTTCATCATCATCGTCTCGCTCATCATCATTTTCTAGTTCATTCTCATCATCTTTTTCATCATCGTCTTCTTCAGCAAATGCCACTAAGAATGAAAGATTGGAAGAAGAATCTAAGGAAGTAGGATTAATAGAAGTAGGGTATGCAGCCATGCCCAAAATAAGTACAACAAATAAGAATAATGTACTAATTTTTGTGCCCAAGATAATGATTGGCTTTGATCATTTCTTAAAAGGGTTACGTAGAAATCACCAGTTTCTAAAACATTCATCCAATACAAATCAGACAGATTCAATTCCACGTGGATTCAGCCACCAAATTGGGGATAGAAATGGACGCAGGTAGGTGAGAAAATAAAATTTTAATCAGTCTTTTTTTCAACTAATTCTTCTTTCTGTAATTTCTCAAAGGTCGACTCCCATTCTTCTTTGAACTTTTCAGGTTCCTCTAGATTCATAATCTGCAAGAGGTTCAATGTTTCATCCATCAGTTTGGCAAGTCGTCTTTGTACCATATCATAAAGATCGTCTTTTTGTTTTTTCCATTCCTTTAATTCTTTGTTAAAAAAATCAATTCGGCCAAGTTTGTAATTAATCTCACCCACTAAAATTTTCAAAGATTCAGGTTTCATTTCTCATTCCTCTTCATGATTATCATTCAAACAAGATTCGCAAATAGAAGTTACCAGTAGAGCTATTTTATCACAATTACACTTTTCACACATACATCCAATCTCATCCATGATTGTAAATCGTATCTATTTTGGAATGATATATCTAGTTGTTAATTATCAAGTATGATAAAAACTAAATCTTCAGAGGCCTGACCTTTCTTGGGGATAAAAAAAGATTAACGGCTTATTGTTAAATCAAAATTTAGTTTAAATGAAAATGGATCAAATTTGAAATTTCTACAAATACTAAAATCAGATTAAATTATAGTCACAATGGAACTAAAAAAAACCATCACAGGACCAAATCCCATCCGGCCCGCCATTTCATTTATCCAAGAACGCACGAGTTGGTTTCAGGATCAAAGACAGTTCCAGCACCGCATTTCGAGTCATATTCGCCAGAACCTGCCACTTTTACACTGCCAAGCACACACGCATTGGTTTCAGGATCAAGGACAGTTCCGGCACCGCATTTCGAGTCATATTCGCCATAGAAAACAACTTCATTCTCAATCACAGACTCGGAAGCACCGTCAGATGATGAACGTTCAAACGCATTATCAAAATACCCCATAGAGTATCCAGCCCCAAGAATAATTAAAACCAAAATAGGAATACCGACAAGCATCGGAATTTTTAGCGGGATTGGTTTTACAAATCCAGACCCAGATGTTTTACCACCTTGTGTAGATTGAGGATTCACGCCAACCTCAAACAGCGAGGTGCCGCAAAGCATGCAGAAATTAGCACCCAACGGGCCCTTTTTCCCACACTTCCAGCAGTGAATGGTCGCTTTATCTTCAGGTTCGTTTTCAAAAACAATTTCATCGCCAGTTCGAACATCGGAATTGTGTTTGACAAGATACTTTTCCCTCATACGTTTTAGATAATTCTCATCCGTGATCCAGATTTTTTGATTTTGCACATAGGTCTGTTTGATATGCTCTAATCGGTACGGGTCACCAACACCCAGTTTTAGCAGAGAGTTTACTTCATCTACTACATCCGTGGAATCCATATACCATTCCTTGCAAGCACCAGTCATTAAATATTAACTGAAAAAATATTTCAAAAAATGGCGAATTCGTAGAAAAATGCCTAAAATTCCCAAGTTTTGCTCAAACGTAAAACACTGCCAATCATCAAAATCCAAAAGACGGATGGGGACCTGTCGACACACCTCAAGGAAAACAGTGGCAGGATCATCCAGAGCCCGCCAGATACGATTATGAGGAATGAATAAAATCCAGATGCGGATTTAATAACAACTGCAATCAGAGTCAGAAAAATCATGTGATCGATGAATGCAATATATTTTTGTTACAAAATCAGACTCAAAACAGGCATAATTTTCAATTTTAAAACCAATTGCACGTTTCAAAACAGCATGTTCGATCAATAGCCTGATTAAAATTAGATTGAAACGAGGAAAAGGCATGAAGGCCAGATTTACTGGAAAATGCGTCGAATGCGGAGACGTCATTAAAGCAGGCAAGGAGATTTTGAAAAACTCCAAAGACCAATGGGTTCACAAGGCTTGCTGCGATTTGGAAGAAGAATTGCCATAGTCGAAAAAACCAGTGCAAATTAATAACAAATTTTTTAAATGACATTGAAATAGTGAGGATGGAATGAATTCGAAATCAAGCATGTTGCTAATCGCATCAATGGTGGCAGTATTTGGAATAATGACGGTGCCGGGAGAAATTTCTGCAGACTCAAACCAAGTGACAGTAACTCCAATTGATGAAAAAATCAGTTTGGAGGAAACAGTCACCACAATGCACGTACCCAAAGACAACAAGTTGCCGTGGGGGACTGTCAGAGGGGAAGCCTCAGATGTGGTTGAAAGATATCCAATAATCATTCAGTTTTACAAAGGAGAGGATCCAGTTCACTTTGCCCAAGTAGATGCGAAAGGGGATGGCTCTTACGAATACAAATTCAGAGTAAGAAATGTGGATTTGGAAACAGGTGAGGCAATCAACATCTTTGAAGGATATTACACGGTGAAGATATACAAAGTGATTCCAAATGCCAACGATTTGATTTAATCAACCGTCATAATTTTCATAGAATTCATATACTGAATATCCAAACGAAGAGCTAGAAAATGAGCAAGAACTTTTGGCACGACATAGAATCAGGCAACGACGTTCCAGAAATTGTCAATGTCGTTGTAGAGATTCCCAAAGGCTCCATGAACAAGTACGAGTATGACAAAAAAAACAACATGATAAAATTAGACAGGGTGTTATTTTCACCATTTCATTACCCAGGAGATTACGGCTTGATTCCCCAAACGTTGTCTGATGACGGGGACCCGCTTGACGCACTTGTACTAGTTACAAATCCCACATATCCAGGAATTCTAATCGAGGCAAGGCCAATCGGACTGCTGCAGATGAAAGACGACGGGGAGATGGATGACAAAATCATATGTGTTGCAACAAATGACCCACGATATTTGCACACCACTGACATCACTAAAATTGAAGATCACTATCGCTCAGAAATTGCCCACTTTTTCCAAGTTTACAAAGACTTGGAAGGCAAGAAGGTAGAAATTTTGGGATGGAAGTCTGCAAAAGAGGCCAAAGAGGTGATCATCGAATCGATAAAAAGATACAAAGACACTTTGAAAAAATATTAGAATGCAAAAAGAATGCGAACATTTTTCTCCCACGAGAGAAATACACCAAAAGGCAAAAAATTGCGAAGAGTGTGACAAGGAACACCTTCCCGTGGTCGCACTTCGTATGTGCTTGGCATGCGGACATGTCGGTTGCTGCGATTCATCAATCGGCAAACATGCAACAAAACACTTTGAGGAGACGGGGCATCCGGTAATGCAGGCAGTTCCAGAAAAAATTTGGAAGTGGTGTTACATTCACGAAGAATATTACTGAGTCGGAGATGTTTTCAGGACAGGATTTTAGGAATAAGGTTTTGCGGTTCTAATCGTAAACCATCAAGTCTTTTTCTTCAAGCAAGGCATGAATCTGGTTGACTGAGCGATGTACATCTTTTTCAAGTTTTGCCCCAACGCAGACTAGTTTGCCTGATGCAAAAATTAGGATTACTGTTTTAGGATCAAGCATCCTGTGAATCAGTCCAGGGAACTGCTCTGGCTCGTACATGCTTCTAGGAAGTGTTCTGGCTGCCTGCTCCAAGTTCACTTTGCCTCCAAGATTAATCGAAGATACAATGTTCTGAATTGAAACTATAGGGTCATTCTTGATTTTGATTTTGCCTTTTCTTAGAATTTTTACCACCTCAAAAACCGCAGTCTCTGCCAATTCCTGAGACTTTGCGCCGGTGCACACCATCTTTCCCGAGCCAAAAAGCAGCGTTGCAGTCTTTGGACTTTTCAGTCTGAAAACGGCGCCAGGGAATTGTTCAGGGTGGTACTCTACTGCAGGGAATTTTTTAGTAATATCCACAAGGTCTAATTTTTGCTCAATCGTTGCAGAGGCCACCACGTTTACAATTGCAATGATAGGTTTAGTTTGAGTCATGTTTTCATTTGCCTCCCAACACATCCATGTTTTGGTCTAATCGCAAGCCTTTGTATCTATTTCTAATTGTCACTTCTGTAACATTTGCCGCCTCTGCAATGTCTCGCTGAGTTTTGTCCTCGCCGTTTTTCACGCAAGACAAGTACAATGCAGCTGCTGCCAATCCCATAGGATCCTTTCCGGCAGACTCCTCATGTGCCTGTGCATCTCTGAGCACTTTGACTGCAAACCGTTTTGTTTTTTCCGTAATTCCAATCGAGCTTGCAATCCTTGCAACACATTGTACCGGATCTACAACGGGCATTTTTAGTTCCAGTTCCTGATGTAAAATTCTATAGCATCTTGAAATGTCTTTTTTCTTAATGTTGCCTGCATCAGCAACGTCTTTCAGGGTTCTAGGAGTTTCAGTATCCCTGCATGCAGCATAGAGAGACGCTGCAATTAAAGCGGAAATGGAACGGCCTTTGACGAGACCTTTCTCCAAGGCTTTTCTGTAAATGTATGATGCTTTTTCAATGACAGCATCTGATAACGAAAGTTTGTCTTTTAACGTAGATAGTTCGCTTAGCGCTTGTCTGAGGTTTTTGTCAGATGAAGCATTAACCTTGCTTCTGCTGTCCCATGTTCTCAGTCTTTCGATTGTACTCTTCATTGTCGAGGTAAGAGGTTTTCCGGAAGAATCCTTGTTCATCGGACTGATGATTGTTGCAAGCCCTCTGTCATGCATTGCTAACGATGTAGGGGCACCAGTACGGGTAGGATCTGCGCCGCCTTCTTTTGAAAACGATCTCCATTCAGGGCCAGAATCCTGCAAAGTCTCAGTAATGACAAAACCGCATTTTCCACAGAATCTCTCCCCAGTGACATTGTCTGCCAACATGGAGTTCTTTCCACAACGACCACATGTCGAGTCTGCTCTAATAATTTCTAAAACCAAAGGAATTCAATATTGTGTGGTTGATTTCCTATAATAACCGATTTATTTGATAATTTTTAGCAGAAATTGAGCCTAGATCGACCAGGAATAAGTTCTCAAAAAGGCCATAAAAAGGAAATTTTTGGGAATGTCTCCGTTTTTTGAAACAAATTTCAGAAATTATGCAGACATCCAAGCACCATTTCATTTTTTAGTAGTTACAGAGCAGCAGACTCAGATGTCATCATATCAGTCAGGCAAATGGGATCTGTCAGAGATGGTAAAGAATCCAAAAAGCCCTGCATTCCAAAAGCAGATTCAGGAATTGGAAGATCAGGCAAAAAAGTTTGAAAAAATTAAATCAAAATTAAATCCAAAAATGCCATCCAAACAGTTTATGGACATCCTTCATCAGGTGGAGAGGATTTCCGAAAACATGAGCAGGGTCGGGGGCTATGCATCACTTTCATATTCATCAGACACGCAATCAGATGAAGCGACGTCTCTAGTGACAAGGATGTCAAAGCTCGGCTCTGAAATATCAAATAAAATTTTGTTTTTTGATTTGTGGTGGAAGATACAAGTCGATGAGAAAAATGCAAAGAGACTCATGAAAGACGCAGGCGAGATTACAGAGTATCTTTCACACAAAAGACTGTTTGCAAAATATGCATTGAGTGAGCCGGAAGAACGAATCATAAACACGTTGGACGTGACAGGGATATCTGCGCTTGTAAAGATCTATGACAAGATAACCAATTCGTTTGAATACGAGATGAAGGTCGGAAATAAAACCAAGGTGATGACAAGGGAGGAGATCACAAACTACATCAGAAGCACAAACCCAAATGTTCGAGAAACAGCATACAAGACAATTCTTTCCAGATATTCCAAAAACAAGGGAGTGGTCGGAGAGATATATCAGAACATTGTCCAAAATTGGAAAGACGAGGGCATAGACCTCAGAGGGTACAAATCGCCAATCTCAATGAGGAATATCGGAAATGACGTAGACGATGAAAGCATAGAGTCCCTGCTCACGGTTTGCAAGAAAAATTCGCCGGTATTCCAAAAATTCTTTGTTCAAAAAGCAAAGATGCTGAAAATGAAAAAATTGCGAAGGTATGACCTGTATGCGCCAGCAGCGGCAAACATCAAAGAAAAAAACTACTCTTACGACAAATCAGTAAAACTGGTTTTTGAATCGCTGGGGAGGTTTAGCAGCACGCTGGAAGAGTACGCAAGAAAAGTGTTCGATGAAAAGCACATTGATTCGGCCATAAGAAAAGGAAAAAGAGACGGCGCCTTTTGCAGCACGCTTGCTCCAAAAATTACACCTTTTGTACTGGTGAACTTTACCGGAAAAACAAGGGACGTCTTTACCCTGGCTCACGAGCTGGGTCACGCAGTTCACAGCCAAGCAGCGCAGGACAGGTCGATTCTCGTTCAGGATGCCCCGCTGCCGTTGGCAGAAACCGCGTCAACTTTTTCAGAATTGCTGCTGTACGACAATTTGGCAAACAAAATTTCCGACGATGAAAAAAAGGCAATGCTGTCTGAAAAAATCGATGATCTGTACGCAACAATCCTAAGGCAATCATTCTTCACAATCTTCGAGGTTGACGCCCACAAGCAGATCGGGGACGGGACCACAATAGACGAAATTTCAAAGACGTACATGCAAAATCTCAAAGTTCAATTCGGAAACTCGGTAAGCATATCGGATGACTTTGCAGTGGAGTGGAGCTGCATTCCGCACTTTTACCATACGCCGTTTTACTGTTACGCATATTCATTTGGCAACTTGCTAGCTTTGTCACTGTTCCACAGATACAAAAAGGAGGGGAATGACTTTGTCCCGGCATACATGAGCATTCTCGAAGCTGGCGGATCTAAAAAGCCGGAAAAACTCCTGTCAGAGCACGGCTTTGACATAAGAAGCCCAAAATTCTGGCAGGAGGGTTTTGACTACATCAAAGAGCAAGTGAAGATACTCTCATCATTGAACTAGATTTTAGATAAATGGGGCTGACAGTCCAACGCATGGACTGCCAGCTTGTTCCCCGAACGGTTTGAATTCGATGTCAATTCCATAGCAATGATAATCAGATTTAAACGTTTGAACTTGTTTCAGGTCTAGTTTTTGGATTTGATTTTTCTGATGGAGCCCATCAGAATTCCAATGGTAATTCCCATCTGATATAGGAAGTACAGCAGCACCTCAAAAGTGCTGGGGGTAAGATCAGTGAATCTGCTTACGGCAGTCAGTGTCAGGATTAACGCGCTAAAAAAGAAGACAAACCCCTTGGTCACCCCATCAAGATTTGTAAATTTCAAGACAACAAAACTCATCACGGTGACAGAAATCGCCAACACCGTTAGAAATCCAGTACTCACCCCAAATATCAAAAAAATGGAAGATGCAAGTTCGCCAGGACTGTTTGCAGACAGATCAGACATGATGATTTTTTCAGGAGAGGCAAACCGAGGGACACTCAATAGTGCGTTTACCAAAAACAGGACGAACATTGTAACTGATACGGTTTTTACATGGTGTTGCAGCCGTGGAAACCGTACAAGTATCGCCCTCCCAAGAATTATCCCCTGGAACAATCCGATCCCAAAAGCACTCAGAACGGCAACCAGTTGAAGGACTGGGTTTTGAAAAAGATCAGCAAGAACAGAGATTAGTGCCATAATATCTAGACGGTTGTATCTATGGGGATATTAGTTACCAGATAAATCGTCTTCATAAAAAACAAGCCAGCCAGATAACGCATCATATTGAAACAGGAGTAAATTTAATAATTTCGTTCTTTGAGGTACGGCACATGCATCAAAAGATCATCATCCTTGCAATAATTGTTCTAATCGGAATTTCAGCAAACTATGCGTACTCGCAAGAAATACGCCTTGCCACGTTTCAAGAAACGGCACAGATTATCGTAGACCAGAGGATGTCTCAAGACGTTACAGCGTCAATAACGTTGCAAAGTACAAGCGTTCAAGAAATCAAAATCCCGGCAGAACTGGAGCAGCGAATTAGGGAAAACGGAAACATCTCAGCGGTGATCATAACAAATCAAAACGAATGCGTCTTAGGAGTTCACGAAGAATCATGCATAATAATAAATGTCAAAAGAGATCCAGCGGACAAAAATTTTCTGACGATTCAGAATTCAACGCTGAGAGTATCAGAGCAGTTCATCGATGAAATAAACGAGATATTCGACACAAGGGCAGAACTCCACTCCACATTCATTCGCCCCAGTGACGATATGAATCTGGCCTTGGGAACATCGGGAGTGATTTCAGGCAAGGGAACTATTTCCGCAGTATACACAATGCCCATGGAAGACACTGGTTCCATGTATGAAAAAATATCGTCGATTCTAATTCCAAAAACCATCAGAGATTCTGGCGGATTCTACGATGCCGCAAGAAACCTTTCATCAGACGAGAATGCAAAAATGACGTTCTCCATAATACCATCAGATAACAAGTCATTGCTCCAATTAAGACTGTCAACTGACTACTCAGGAATGGCATCAGGCATGTATAAAATCAAGCCGCTGGAATTTTTGAAAACGGATGAGTTGCACAGATCAGATTATTTCTCAACAGGGTTCTACCCACTAAACTCAATAATACAGGTGGCGGTATTGTCTGCAGAAGACACCAACGTTTCAGATGTCAAAGGAAACATATCTCCGACGCAGATGATAGACGGTGAAAAAATTCCAACGGACATTGCAAAACAGGGATGGATCTTTGATCCTGAAGAAGGCCAGACAATTCAAGGAAAATATATTTTTGGAGAAAAAACATCGGTGACCGACAAAGAGTTGGAATTCTCACTTGGCGGGAAAAACATCCAAAGTGAAAAACAGGAATTTGACGACTCGATCCCAATAGTGATCATAATCGCAATAGTTGCAATTGCAGCTGCAATGTTTTATCTCAAGGGATACAAGAAGCAATCACAGTAAAAGGACGGCGGCAGCAAAAACAGTCGTCCATTTTCCATCCTTGTCACCCTTTGTAGTCTGAGTAATATTGTGAGTTTTGTAAATTTCTCCAGAAATCGACCACTGCTGTCTCTTTTCATTCCATGCTTTGTCAGCATCGAAAGGAATTCCCAAAGAGGATGCAAGCATTTGGGCCGCAATGTCCTCAGCGTAATCGCCGGCCTGATCTTCGTTTTGTCCATAAGACTCGTATTCAGAAAGATACCCGTATCTGGATTTGTCCTTTGGCTGGGCAAGACCGACTGATGCGGCACACACTCTCTGAGGCTCATTTGTCTGGTTTTTTGAATAGATTGTGAATAAAATCTGTCCGGGCAAAATTCTTTTCAAACCTTCTTTTCTAGAAATTAGTTTTGCCTGGGGAGGAAAAATACTTGAAATCAAAACAAGGTTGGTCCCCGCAATACCGGCATCCCTAAGAGCGTATTCGAAACTGGTCAGCCTGTCCTCGTGAACGCCCTTTCCCTTTGTAAGAAACAAATTCTTTGCGACCAGGCTTAGCATTTCTGCATTGATGAAAGAGTGTTATTATTTATATCTTAATTGA
>Ga0299912_10000599_pt1 | contig 30290 bp, 18 predicted proteins | sample RVTome_2_FD_207667 | JGI IMG/M metagenome (GOLD analysis project Ga0299912, IMG submission 207667) | Soil microbial communities from uranium-contaminated site in the Upper Colorado River Basin, Wyoming, United States - RVT95D214 (version 2) ... | reverse complement strand
TGGAGGAGGTAGTGACGCCGTCCTTGAGCTGGCTGCCGGGGTAGCTGGCGCTGCTGTAGTCGCCTGTGGTGGCGAGGGTGTTGCCGGCCTGCTGGGATTGGTTGGCGACGGTGCCGGAGGCGATCAGCGCGCTGACCGAGCCGATGCCGTCCTGGGCGTAGGTGCGCACGCTGGCATCGGTGCCGCCGCTGTTGCCGCTGAGGCGCATGAGCGGGTCGTCGGTGCCGCCCTGGGCATACACTGCAGCCGGGCTGCCTGCGACGGCATTGCTCCATTCGCCGAGGATGGCGTCGCCGTCGTAGAGGTAGGCGGTGGCGATGCCGGCGCTGGTTTTGGCGAGGCGGCGGCCGGCGTCGTCGTAGGCGTAGGCTTCGTTGAGAACTGCCGTGCCCGACTTGGCCAGGCTGACGAGTTGGTCGAGGCCGTTCCATGTGTAGGCCGCGGTCTGGCTGCCGGTGCCGCTGGCCGTGCAGTCGGTGGCCGTGCCTGAGACGCTGCCGCTGCCTGCCTCGCAGAGCTTTTTGAGGTTGCCGTTGTCGTCGTAGCGCAGGGCGGCGGTGACGGCGCTGCCGCCCACGGTCTGCTGCACCTGGGTGAGCTGGTTGGCGGCATCGTATGTCGAGGTCCAGCTCAGGCTGACGGGGGTGCCGATGCTGCGCGTGGTGCGGTTGCCGAGGAGGTCGAAGGCGTAGCTTTCATCCTGCGCCGCGATGCCGTTGGCGACGCTCTTGAGGCGGTCGAGGGCGTCGTAGCCGTAGGTCTTGTTGACCGTGCTGCCGTTGAGTGTGTCGGCTGCGGTGTTGCGGTTGCCCCAGACGTCATAGGTGTAAGCGTGTTTGGCGAGCTGGCTGCTGCCGGCCAGGTGCTCGATGGATTGCAGGCTGCCGTCGGCGAGCCAGGCGTATCGGCTGGTCAGGCCGTTGCCGAAGCTGCGCTCCTGCAGGCGTCCGCCGGCATCTAGGGCGAAGCTGACGGTCTGGCCGTTGGGGGCGACCAGGGCGGACAGGCGGCCGACGGCGTCGTACTTGTAATCCCATTGGTGGGTGACGCTGCCGTTGTCGGCGAGGGTGAGTTTGGCCAGGCGGCCGCCCGGGGTCCAGGCGTAGCCCAGGCTCTTGCCGCCTCGGCTGTCCGTGATGCTGACCAGCCGATGGGCGACGTCATAGCCATAGTCGTAGGCGACGATGAGCACGCCCGATCCGTCGCGCGTTTCGGCGCGCGTGACCTGGCCCAAGGCGTTGCGGGCGTAGGTGACGGTCTGGCCGGCGCTGCCGCTGCCGGGGACCGTGCGGCTCATGAGCAGGCCGTTCAGGTTGGGATCATAGACGAAGGTGGTCTTGGTGGCGGCGCTGACCTTGGCCTGCTCCGGGCTCTGGCTGGAACTCAGGTTGCCGTAGCTGTCGTAGGCGTAGGCCCAGATGCGGGACAGCGCATCGCTGCGGGTGAGCAGCTCGCCGAAGTCGTCCCAGCTCTGCGTCAGTTGCACCGCCGGGCCGCCCGGACAGGTGGGGCTACTGAGGTCGGTGGTGGCGCCGGCCCTGATCTGTGTCAGGTTGGAGAGGGTGTCGTAGCTAAAGCAGGTTTGCAGGCGGTTGCCGGTGTCGTCTGGGGCGCTGACGCTGCGCGTGACGCGGCCGAGTTCGTCGTAGAAGGTGTAGGACTGCCGCGTACTGCTGCCATCGGCCGCAATGGCGCGGGTATGGATGACGTTGCCGTTGCCGTCGTAGTCCATCTCCGTGGCGCGGCCCGCGATCTGGCCGGGGATGACGGGCTGGGTGACGCGCTTGAGGCGGCCGTCGTAGGTGGTGCTGCCCCAGTAGCCGTAGCTCACCGTGTTGCCGTTGGGGTCGGTCAAGCTCAGCGGGCGGCCCTGGGTGTCGAGCTGGGTGTAGGCGCGGTTGCCCTCCTGGTCGAAGGCGGCGGTGGGCCGGTTGTTGGGGTCGTATTCGAAGCCTAGGGTGAAGTTGTCCGGGCTGGTGCGGGCGATGAGGTTGCCGGCCTCGTCGTAGCCCATGGTGCTGCGGTTGCCGGCGTAATCGAGCAGGGAGATCGGGCGGTCTTGCGCGTCGAGTTCGGTGGCGGCGCTGTCGATGCGCGCGCCGTTGTCGATGAGTTCGGTCTGGATCAGGTTGCCGTTGGCGTCGTAGGTCGGACGGTGGGTCTTGCCCAGGGCGTCGGTGGCACTGGTGACGCGGTCAAGCGCGTCGTAGTCGAGTGCGATCGGGTACCAGCGCGAATCGACGCCGGTCTTCAGGCGGTTGAGGCTGTCGTAGGTAAATAGGGGAGTGGTCTCGTTGACCGTCGCCCCGTTGCGGTTGCCGGCGCGGGTGAGGCTGGTGACGTTGAGTTTGTTGCCGTCCCAGTTCTGCGTGAGGCTGGGGCCGGTGCCGGCGGCGAAGTCCTTGACGCGGGTGCTGGTGGTGGGGTTGCCGGCGGAATCAAAGGCGGTCTTGCTCCAGGCGACGATGTCGCTCGCTGCCGGCTGGGTGCCGGCGACGGGGGTGACGCCGCTACGAACGGCGATGCGGTCGGTGGGGTTGCCGTTGGCGTCGTACTTGAGCCAGGTCCAGTTGCCGCGCCCGTCCTTGACCCGTTGCGGCTGGGCGTAGGCGTTGTAGTCGCGGTATTCGAGGATGGCGCCGGAAGGCAGGGTCTGGGTTTCGATCAGGTTCTGGCTGTTGTAGGTCCAGGCGGTGCTGCGGCCGACCGGGTCGGTCTCGCTCAGGCGGTTGTACGGGTTGGCCGGGGCGTAGGTGTAGCTGTGCTCGGCGCCGTTCTCTTCGACGACGCTCACGGTGTTGCCGTAGCTGTCGAAGGTGAAGTGGTGCTCGTAGCCGCGTTCGTTGACGGTCCACGCAGTGCGGTCGAACAGGTTGTAGTGGAAGCTGACGGCGCCGCTGTCGATGAGGCTGCCTGCGGTGTCGACCGGGGTGTGGCGGAACACCTGGCCGCCGCTGTAGTACTCGAACTCCATGCCGTTGCCGCGCGGCAGGGTGTGGCGCTTGAGGCGGTGGTCGAGCTTGGCGCCGTCGCTTAGCGTGTAGTAGCTGTAGCCGTGATTCTGGTTCAGCGCATCGGTGACTTGGGTCAGGTTGTTGTTGCCGTCGGTGTAGGCGTATTTAACCGTGCGGCCGCTGTAGTCTGCGACCTGGGTGATGTGGCTGCCGCTCCAGGTGAAGGTGAGCACGGTGCGGCCCAGGCTGTCGCTGACGCTGGCGAGTTGCGCGCCGCTGTAGTTGAGGGTGAGAGTGTTGCCGTTGCGGTCGGTGATCGTGAGCAGGCGTGCCACTACGGCGCTGCCGGCCGAGGGCGTGACGTTGGGGCCGGTCGCCGAGGCGAACAGGTACACCAGTCCGTTGCGTTCGCGGATGCGGTATTTGCCGTCGTCCGCCCCGCCCGAGACGCGGGTGAACTGGACGTTGACGCCGGCGGGGTTGGTAAGGGTCGCGCCTTTGGTGATGTCGCCGTTTGTGTGGCTGGCGGTGGAGAAGTAGGTCTCGCCGCCGCTGCCGTTCACCCAACTGACTTTGGCCACGCCGCCTTCGACACCGTAGAGCTTGACCTGGTGGTTGAAGCTGTGGGTCCAGCCATACCCGAGCGGGCCGTCCTTCGGGTCGCCGCTGTTGTACCAGCGGGCGAACAGGATCGGCAGACCGCGCCCTTTGACCGACAGATCGGTCTCGTTGTGCGTGAGGTTGCCGGTGAGCATGTTCACCGGGTCGAAGGCCATGGCCGCATAGTTGTTCTGGCCCTCGGTGCCGGTGGCGAGGGCGAGCAGTTGGCCGAGGCCGCCGCTGGACTGGTTCTGGAAGGTGGGAGCCGCGCCGTTGATGGTGAACAGGCTGGGCACCTGGGTGCTGTTGATGAGAGGGAAACCGCCGGAGAGCGAACCGTTGATGAGCGCGCCGTAAGCCCCGCTGGCCGCGTTCTCGCTCATGTACACGGCGCCGCGCCAGGCCTGGGCCGGATCGACCGGGTCGGTGTAGGCGATCTGCGCGCGCGGCACGGTGACGCTGGCCCCTGCGGCCACCTCGGCCTGGATGGCGGTCTGGTAGGCGGCCATGCTGGTGGTGCCGGTCATTTGCATGAGCGTGGCGTACTGGCCGATGTTGGCCGAGGTGAAAGTCACCAGGGTGTTGCCGGTTTCCGCCGCGAATTGCAGGCCGCGCACGGTGGAGACCGCGTCGGTGCGCAGTGCCTCCTGCCAGACGTGGTGCTCCAGCGCCGAGCCGGCGTAGATGGAGAGCTTGGCGAGGTCGACCTGTTCTGCCTTGAGGGCGGCGTTGCGCCGGGCGGAGAAAGCTGCGGCGGATTCGCCGGCATTGGCTTGTGTCGGCGCGGCGGAATCGATCTTGGCAAAGCTGTACAGCCCGCCCTTGAAGTCGACGTAAACCCCGGCCGGCTTGACCGCCAGCGGCAGGTCGAAGACGTAGTCGGTCTTGATGTCAGAACCGGTCAGGCCGATGTCGTAACTGCCCGCGCTGCGGAAACCGCGTAGTTCGGCGATGCGCTTGTCGGCCCCATCGGTGGCATGGATGTAAGTCTGCAGCACCAGGTGCAACAGCTCGCCCACGGTCGCGTCGTAAGCGGCACCACTAGCCGGCGTCGGTGCGTTCGGATTGTCGCGCACGCCGCTGACCAGCAGTTTGGCGCGGTCTTCCAGCAGGGCATCGGAGGTCTGGTTGGCATTGACCCCCAGCGCGTAGTAGGCGCCCGCCTTGACGTTGGTATAGACCGTCTTGTTCAGGCAACTGACGTCGGCGTCCTTGGCATCGGTGGCCACGCCGCTGTCGGCGATGCACTGTCCGTTGGTCTCCTCACCCTGGGTAAGCTTCATGGTGATGGAATGGGTGGTGTTGAGCACCATGGTCGGCGCGGCGCTGCCGCTGGCGACCACGGCGCCGTCGAGCTTGATCTGCGGATACACGCTCACGCTGCCTGCCGGCAGTGCGGCCAGTGCGCCGCCCCAACTGTTCCATAGCGCCTGGCTGGCGGCATCCGGCGCGTAGGAGACGGTGACGCGCTTGAACACGCTCTGCGGGAAGGTGACGGTGTTGGTGGCAAGCGTGGTGCCGCTGCTGTTCTTGACCGTGACGACGAACTTGTGGCGATGGGCGTCGGGGATCGCGGAGGTTTCGGGCAGGCTGCTGCCCGGCCAGTTGCTGAACTGGGTTACGGCATACGGCGTGGCGCTGGGCAACACGTCCAGGCGCAGGGTGCGCGGCGTGCCGCGATAGGGAACGTCTTCCACCGCAGCATCGGACTTGATGCCACGTGCGGCGGCTTCCACCAGGTCGCCCAGGTAGTCCGGCGGGAGCTGATCCTTGCGATTAGCCAGATACGGCGTGTAAAAGCTCGAGTCCAGCGGCACGTTGACGGCGATGCCGGCCTGGTAGTCGTTGTCCTTGACGGAAGGATCGAGCGGCACCCAGCGATAGCCGCCCGTGTCGGCCAGATTGCCGCGATACGCGGCGAAAGGCACGCAAGCCTGCACCCAGACGTGATCGAAAGTGATGCCTTGGACCGTGCCGTTGATCGTATACGAGCCGGCCGGCACGGCGCTGCCCAGGTAGGCCATGGAGCCGCTGTAATTCTTGGTGCCGAGCCAGCGCTGTGCGCGGCCGCTGGCGTTGTCGCTGGGCTGCATGTCGTACAGCGCCACGGTGCCGCGCACGTAGCGGGCCGGGACGTGCGAGGCGCGCAGCAGCGCGATCAGCAGGCTGGATTGGTCGGTGGCATTGCCGGCGCGCGTCTGCAGCACACCCAGCGAGCCTTTGAGCGAACCCCAGTACGGTTCGAACTTCACCTCCTTGAGCATCCAGCGCAGGATACGGGCGGGGGAATATTGCAGTTCCTGGGCGAGCGCCTGGATTTCAGGGGTGATGCGCACCTCGGCGCCATCGTCGGCGAGGTCGGCAGCATTCGAGCTGCAATCGGTGGCGGCGTCGGGAGCGACCGGCGGCAGGACGGCGGATACCTTGAAGAAGCCGAATCCATCGCCCCGGTAGAGCGCCGGGATCGCCTTGCCGCTAGCGTTGGCGTAGCGTGGTGCGCGCTCCGCATCGAGCGCGTATTGCGGCAGTTCCCGGCTCGGCTCGCCCTGGCCCGGCTGGCGCAGCAGCGGGCGCATCGGCGACAGTGTCGGGACGGGTGCGGTGGGCATCGCTTGCGCCGTTGCGCGCAGGTTCTTGAGCACACTTGCCAACGATGCACGGGCGCCACGCGCCTCGTTCTCGTCGCGGGACTTCTCAAGGCGCTGCAACGCGCCGTCGAGGCGCTCGAAGCGGCTGCGCACCTGGGCAGCCAGGCGCCCGACTTCTGCAGCCTTGCCCTCGCCCGCAACGTCCCGCACCCGCCCTTGCAGGTCGGCCAGCTCGCGCTGCAGTTGATCGCGCACCTGTTGCATTTCGACGCGATGGCTGGCGGCGCGGCGCGCCGGCATGGGTGCAGCCCGCACGGCCTTGTCTGGCCGGCCTGCGCCCTGATCGCCTGCTTCGATTTCATCCTGCAGGGTTTCGAGCTTCTGGCGCAGCGCCTCCCGCACCGGGGACTCGCTGGTCGAGAGGTCCCCGCGCAGACGCTGCACGGCAGCGTCCGGAAGCTTGGACAGCGCAGAAGGCGGCGCCGCCAGCGTCGTGTTCGCGAACAGGGTGGCAAGCACTAGAGTCAAGATCGGTTGCAGTCGCATGGCGGTCTCCGAGGCGTTAGGGCGTCTCGTTAATTCAGGGTTGGAGGAAACTCGGGGCCGGCTCGATTCAGCCGTATTTACGCTGCTGGTGCATGGCAATGCCGAGCAGCAGCGACCCCATCAGGGCATACGCCCAGCCCGGCAGCGGTACGTCGGTGTCGTTGCCGGCACTCGGGGCGGCGGCCACATCGATGCGGCCGATGACGAAGGCGGTGCCGCTGGCCTGGTAGTCGAAGCTGTAACTGCCCGCCTGCTGCGGCGTGCCCGTTATCTGGCCGGTGGCGGCATTGAGAGTCAGGCCCGGCGGCAAGCTCCCGGAAGAAATGCTGAAGCCGCTGCCGCTGCCCAGGCCATAGTTGAAGGGTTGCCCCACCGTCGCGGAGACGGCGAAGGAGGTGGCTGTGACGCCGGGCACCGACAGGCCGGGCGAGGTGAGTTGGTTGCGCGCATCGGCCACGTTCACGTTGCTGCCCGCGATTTGCTGTTCCACCACGTCGGTGATGCCGTCCTGGTCGGCATCGGCCAGTTGCGCGCCCGTTGCTGCCGGCAGCGCGGCAACGGCATTGGCCGTTACCAGCGGGTCGCCGCGCCAACTGCCGTTGCCGGTGTCCTGCTGGCCCAGCAGCCAGGCTTGCGCGTTGCCGGATTGCGGTTGCGGCGGGCTTGCCTGGCTGTTGAGGGCGCGCACCACCAATGCGGTCACGAGCACGTTCGACACGCCCTTGCTGCCATCGGTCCGCTGCTCGCCGAAGCCGTAATCGGGATTCTGCTGATCGAGCAACCAGGCTAGCGCTTCCGCCTGCACGGTGGCGAAGGTGTAGCTGGTCGGACAGCCCACCGAAGTGAATCCGGTACGCTGCTGCATGCCGCGCAATTCGTTGAGCACCAGCGCGGTGGTGACCACCGAAGGCCGGCCCTGCCCCGCGCTCTGATTGGTCGCGGCCTGCGTAGGCGGCCAAGCCTGCTTGCCGGCGGCGACCGGGATGCGCGCGGCGGCAAGACTGCAGAAGGCGGAGAGGATGGTGTTGTTGCTCGCGGCGTTGGCCTTGGCGATGTAGTTGGCGTCCCCCACGCGCAAGGCGGTGAGGCCGAGTGCCGTGTCGAGGAAATCGACCCCGTTGCCGCCATAGCCGCCCCAGGTGGCCGACCCGCTCAGCGTGCGCAGGCCGAAGAGGCGATCCGCCTCGCCCTGCGAGGCGGCAGGCAGGCCGGCAGCGGCGAGGCCTTCGATCTTGCGGGAAATGGAGTCGACGCTGTCGGCGTCGGCATTGGCAAGCCAGGCACCGGCCGAGCCGAAGGATGGCGACCGCGAGAGCCCGGCGTTCTTGAGGGCGGAGAGCGTGGCGGCCGTGGCCTGCACGCGCAGATCGCCACTGGCGCTCGCCCATGAACCGTCGCCGCGCTGCTGCGTGATAAGCCAAGCGGCACCCTTGGTGCGCGCCGTGTCGGTATCGGCGCGCGCGACGAGCGGCAACATCAGACCACTCAGCGTCAGGCCAGCCAACGCCAATGTTGCAAATTTGCGCATGGAACCCCCTTCCTTTGCAGTCCGCCCGGTGAAGGGTCGGGGCGGACGATAGCCGTCATTGATGACCCAACGTTCGAGTCGATTTCAGTCCGAAGTAGCCGAATCGGGCTTCGCTTCTTTCAGCCCGTCTCGGTGTTACCTTGGTGTCGGGAGCGCTGCCTGGTCCGATAGGCGACCAGCGCCAGGCCTGCCGCGATCAACGCACCGCTCGCCGGCTCAGGGACCGGTGAAATCGAAAGGCTGTACGCGGTTCCGCCCCGCACTGTTCCATCGAGTAAGAGAAAATATTGGGTACCCGGGTTCGCCGTGAATTCGAGCCTGCCGTGCTGGCTTACGGCAAGAATGCTCTGGTTGTTTGCCAGCGAGACCTGGAGTTCGTCGCGGCTAGGATTCGCGTCGACCCAATCGAAGCTTGGCGTAAGCGATACGGAAAAGGTGCCCTGCTGGGCATTGACGAGATGCCCTCCAAAGAACAGGTTTTGGGTATCGAAAGCAACCGTCCCTGGCACGCCAAGGTCCGGAAGCTTCGCATCCACCCACGGACCATCGAAACACGTCTGCTGTCCAGATGGGTCAGTGAAGCACACGCCGCCAAAGCCAAATTGCGGGATGATGAAGGCTGACAGTGGCGGAGACGGGTCGGCAGTGAAAATGACGCTCGCACCAGCGGAAGCACTAACCAAGAACAGCCCGACAGCCACGCAGCGGGCCAGCAAAGAGGCATAGTTTTTTCTCATGGCAACTCCTGTTATGAATCCGCTTGCGGATTGTGGCTAGCTTCGGTGTCCCAAGTTTCTCTGCCGGGATGGTCAGCCGACCTTAACAGGGCAATATGACAACCTGAATTTGAAAACCGGGCAGAAAATAGCCCATTCGGACTATTCGGCGCCGGGAACCCGCACCGGTCGTGCCGCAAGCATGCGACCAACGCCGACGGCCGCGAGCGCTGCGGCAATAGAGAGCGCGAGCCGCCCGCCGCCGTTCATGAAGTACATCCATGCGACCAGGAATGAACTCGTGCCGGGGGCGACGTTGGCGAGTATCAGGTCGTCGATGCTGCCCAGCAGCACCAGGGGAACGTCGAGCATTTCCACCAGCAGCAAGAACGGCGCGGCCACGGCCAGCAGTGCCATGCGGCGGAAGATGCTTGCCGCGGGCCAGGCCGCGAGCAGGCTTAGCATGAGCAGCGGGGGTTGCAGCGCGTGCCCGGCCAGGGTGGAGCTGGAGATGTTGCCGCCGGGCGAGATGGCTTGTCCGGCGACGACGATGTAGCGGACCAGATCCAGGGTCACGGCTACCACCGTTTCGCCGCGGTTGTCGGCCAGCGCCAGGCTGGCGATGTGGTAGTTAGGGGTGAGTGCGGCGATTTCCCAGCGGTAGAGGGGCAGCAGGAACTCGACGCAGTGCGGGCCGAATTGCAGCGACAGGCCAAGCAGCGCCAGGTAGGCCGCCAGGAACAGCGCCGCGAACTTAAGCAGCGCTGGTTTGTTCACGCTCACCGGCAGCGCTTTGGCTTGCCCACCACAGGAAAAACAGGCAGCCGAGCACGATGATCAGCGTCGGTGCGATGGTGCCGTGCAGCAGGTCGAACACTTTGCGGTCCTGCTGGGCGGCGAAGAACAGGGCGACGATGCGGCCTTGGTTCAGCGCGTAGAGGATCAGCGTGCCCAGCACCGCGCCCTTGAGCTTGTGGCGCCAGGGGGCCTTGAAGGCGGCGATGGCGGCCAGCAGCAGGAACACGGTTTCGGTGCCTTCGCAGCCGCTCAGCACCGAGAGCGATCCGTGCGGCGAAACGATGCGATGGCCGCGGGCTTGGGCGTTGGCCTCCGGCGCGATGAGATTGATGGCGGCGGTGCTGGGCCGCACCGTGGCAACGTCGATGACGAAATGCTCCGCCAGGCCGCCCCGGCTCGCCGAAAAGCCGTATTGCAGAATGAAGAAGACAGCGAGGAAAACGAGCACCAGGCGCATGGGATACCGGCGCTGCGCTTCCGTGCGCGCCGCGGCTTCACGCAGTTCGGCATGGCACGTGGTCTTGCTCATGGCGCCCTCCTTTCTTTGTTCAGTGTGTTTGAAAAAGGGCGACACCCACGCTGGGCATCGCAAAAACCCACCTTTGCGACGGGTCATGGAAGGGGCTATATCTGAACCCATTAATTGCGACGCCGCAGTTATGTAGGTTGGGTTAGGCGCGGCTTTTTGCGCCGTAACCCAACAAACCCAATCATTCTCCTAAACGCCGGTGATGGTGTGTGCCGCCCATCCGTCGGTGTTGAAGATTGGGTTTGTTGGGTTACGCCAGCCCGCTCTCCAACTCTCTCCCGCTTGCGGGAGAGAGGGCAATCGTTCCCTCCCCCGTAAGCGGGGGAGGGTTAGGGAGAGGGGAATGGCCGCTAACCCAACCTACATAACTGCGGGTAAGCTCCAAACAAATACCAGGAGACTCAACCCTGCAATCAGTCTACTTCTGCCAGATGACGGCAGGATGACAATCGGGCTGGCGGGGTGTTACATGGCTGGTTGGATCGAGATCGTCACGTCACATACACATGATCGCGCATGTAGGGATAAGGCAAGGACCCGTCGGGCAATGGTTTGCCCGCAAGTATCTGGTACAGCGACAGCCAGTTGCGGTCGAAGGCATGGGCCGAGCCCATCATGTAAATCTGCCAGATGCGGTATTTCTTCTCGCCGATCAGCTCGCGCGCTTCGTCGCGCCGCGCCTGCAGGCGCGCCGCCCAGCGCCACAGCGTCTTGGCGTAGTGCGGGCGCAGGTTCTCCGCGTCCAGGCATTCCAGATGCTGCTGCGACAGGGACTCGATCACCCGTGAAAGATGCACCAGCTCGCCACCGGGGAACACGTACTGCTCGACGAATTCGCTGATGTCGCTGCCTAGCCCTTCGCGGTCCAGCGCGGTCGGGGTGATGCCATGGTTCATCACCAGCCCGCCCGGCTTGAGCAGGTTGTATATCCTGGCGAAATAGAGCGGCAGGTTGCCCTTGCCCACGTGTTCGAACATGCCAACGCTGGCGATCTTGTCGTATTGCTCGGTCTCCGGCACTTCGCGGTAGTCCATCAGGCGCACCGTGCAAAGGCCCTCCAGGCCGCGCGCCTTGATTTGCGCCTTCACGTAGTCGAACTGGTTCTGGCTCAGGGTGATGCCGCTGGCGCGCACGCCGTAGTGCTCGGCCGCCCAGAGAATGAGGGCGCCCCAGCCGCAGCCGATGTCCAGCAGGGTTTCGCCTTCCTTGAGCATGAGTTTTTTGCAGATGTGGTCGAGCTTCTGTTCCTGTGCGCGCTCCAGAGTGTCGTCCTCTTGCTTGAAATAGGCACACGAATAGACGCGGCGCTCATCCAGCCAGAGCGCGTAGAACTCGTTGGAGATGTCGTAGTGGTAGCCGATGTTCTTGCGGTCGGCGAGGCCGGTATGCTGCCACCATTTCCATAAGCGGCTGCGCTTGCCATCGATCTCCGCCGCGGCGTCGCACAGGCTTTCACCCATGCTGAGGATGTCGTGCATGTCGCCTTCCAGGTCGATTTCCTGCTCGACGTAGGCGCGCGCGAGTTTGCCCAGGGTGGGCCGGGCCAGCGAGACCATGGCACGCGGGGTACGCAGCGCCACCGTGACCTTGGGAGTGCCGAGACACAGTTCGGCTCCGTTCCACAGATGCACGCCCAGCGGCAACTGCGCTTGCCGCAACCGCTGCTCCATGCGTTTGAGTGCCCTGTTCTGCAGCATTGCCCCTCCTCATTGCGGAGACTTGGCGCGACCAGGCCCCGCTATTCAGATTTGGATGTCCGCCGCGAGCGACGCGCGTACTTCGTTCGCGACGGGGTCGACGGACGCCTGATAGTTCGGGTGGTCCACACCAATACCCAGTGTAGCAGCCCGCTGCAGGAGTGCTTGCGCCATGTCCGGCGTCAAGTCGAAGCGCAGGAAGTGCACGGCCGAAGTCTTGTCGGCGTTCTCGCGTTCCATGTCCTCGTCGGCGACGGCATGCACGCGCGGAAAATCGCCCACCTGCACCCACACCTTGTCCTCGACGCCGATCAGTTTGGCGAGCATGTCGCGGCGCTCGTCGACGTCGGTGTACTCGACCATCATGGTGGCTTTCCAGTTGTTGCCGTCCGGCACCAGCGGGTTGTAGGCGGCCAGTTCGTCCGCTATGCCCTGCTCCTCGAAGATGCGCTCGGCGCGCAGCATTTCCTGGATCTGGTAGCGCATGGTGAGCTCGTCCTCGAAAATGAGCGTGACGTGCTCGCCCAGGTGCACCGCGCGGTGCTTCTTGTGCGCCATCACCCTGGCGCGGAAAGCGTCGCGCTCCCTGGCGTAGGTCTCCAACGGCATGAGGCTGTCTCGCGTGATGTGTGCCATGACTCAGTCCTTATGCTGGCCGACGATCGGCCCCTCTTTGAAAAGATTGTCCCGCAGCTCGTGGTCGAACTTGGGGTCGTGCCGGCGTATCCACTCCAGCAGCATGGAGGCGTGCTCTTTTTCTTCGTCGCGATTGTGCGCGAGGATGCCCTTGAGTTCCGGGTCCGTCGCGGCATCCACGCGCTGGTTGTACCAGTCGACCGCCTCCAGTTCTTCCATCAGCGAAACGATGGCGCGGTGCATGTCCAGCGTCGCGGCGGACAGTTTTTCGATGGGTTCGTGATAGCCTTCGTTCGCCATGATTTTTCTCCTTATGAACTACAATCCGTAAGCGATGCGCAACAGCGTCAGCGGATGCTGCTTCTGCGCGCGCGTTTCGCCCATGCCCTGCTGGATGTGGCGGCCGGCGATGGCGCAGTCCGAGCTGATGTAGTCGGGGTCGGATGCCGCCATTTGCTTGAACACCGGCTTGCCGATTTTCATCGACTGCTCGAAGTACTCGCTCTTCACCCCCCAGGTACCGTCGTGCCCGGAACAGCGCTCCACCGTGGCGACCTGGGTGTCCGGCACCATTTGCAGCATTTCCCGGGTCTTCAGCCCCATGTTCTGCACCCGCAGGTGGCACGGCACGTGGTACGACACCTTGCCCAGGGACTGCTTGAAATCGGTCTTGAGCATGCCATCGCCGTTGCGCAGCACCAGGTATTCGAAGGGGTCGAACATGGCCTCGGCCACGGCCTTGACGTCGGCGTCGTCGGGGAACATCAGCGGCAGCTCCTGCTTGTACATCAGCGTGCAGGACGGCACCGCCGTCAGGATGGCATAGCCTTCGCGCGCGAGTTGCACCAGTTGCGGGATGTTGGTCTGCCTGAGCTTGTCGACCGCTTCCAGGTCGCCCAGTTCCAGCTTGGGCATGCCGCAGCACGCCTCCTTTTCCACCAGGCGGGCGGGAATCTCGTTGTGCCGCAAAATCTTCAGCAAGTCGTGGCCGATGCCGGGCTCGTTGTAGTTGACGTAGCAAGTGGCGTAAATGGCCACCTTGCCGGGGGTATTCTTGCCGTCGCGCACGGCGAAGCTTTGGTCGGGCGCGGCCTTGCTGCGGAAGGTGGGGCTGGCGTACTCCGGCAGCTTGCGCTCGCGATGGATGCCGAGCACGCTGTCCATGATCTTGCGCGTGGCCGGCGTATTGTTCACGGCGTTGACCGCCTGCACCACCACCGGGATGGTGGCGAGCTTGCCCATGGTGTCGGTGCTGGAAAGGAGCCGGTCGCGGAACTTGATCTCGCCCTTGCGGAACTTGACCGCCTTGGCGCGCAGCATGAGATGCGGGAAATCCAGGTTGAACGGGTGCGGCGGCACGTAAGGGCACTTGGTCATGAAGCACATGTCGCACAAATAGCACTGATCCACCACGTCCCAATAGACGGTTTTGGCGACGCTCTCCAGCTCCCCGGACTCGCCCGCGTCGATGGCATCGAACAGGGTGGGGAAGGCGTTGCACAGGTTGAAGCAGCGCCGGCAGCCGTGGCAAATATCGTAGACGCGGTGCAGTTCCGCGAATACCGATTCCTCGTTGTAAAAATCCGGATTTTTCCAGTCCAGCGGGTGGCGTTTGGGGGCTTCGAGGCTACCTTCGCGCATAGTGATGGGCTCGTTCGTGGTGAAGAAAGTGTCTACAAGGTGCAGGGGGACAGGAGACGCTCCCGCACCCCCGGCTATGCTGCTAGTGCAGTGCTTCCGAGAATCGCACCTTATTCGCTGGGCCTCGTAGGTCGGGCTTTAGCCCGACATGTCGGTCTGAAGACCGACCTACGACACCCGATGGCACGCGGCGACAAGGTCCAAAAGAGTGAAGCACCACACTAGCGACGATCAGTCGACCAGCGCGTCCAGGGCTTTCTGGAAGCGGTTGGCATGGGAGCGCTCGGCCTTGGCCAAGGTCTCGAACCAATCGGCGATTTCGTCGAAGCCTTCGCTACGCGCAGCCTTCGCCATGCCCGGGTACATGTCGGTGTACTCGTGCGTCTCGCCGGCAATGGCTGCCTTGAGGTTGTCGCGGGTGCGGCCGATCGGCAGGTCGGTGGCGGGATCGCCCACGGCCTCCAGATACTCCAGGTGGCCGTGCGCATGCCCGGTCTCGCCTTCGGCGGTGGAACGGAACACGGACGCCACATCGTTCTGGCCTTCCACGTCGGCCTTCGCTGCGAAATACAGATAACGGCGATTTGCCTGCGATTCGCCGGCAAACGCGGCTTTAAGGTTGTCCTGGGTCTTGGATCCTTTGAGTTCCATACTGATCTCCTTCGGTCAAAGTGCTACGAAAAGGACGGCACTCCAAAGAGCGCCCGCCGTAAACATCATTTAACAGTTAGACTTACTCTAATCTGTAAACGAAATATAAGACGAATCTCGGGCGCTGTCAAACCCTTCGACACGCGCCGCACACCATGAAATGCGACGCCCACTGCCGCCGGCCCCTTAGGAAATACTAGCAGAATTGGGGCGCCATTCCAGGCGAGACAGCAAGCGCAGTCGTTTTTAAACCCGGATTGTCCATTAGAGCAAAACACCGCTCCTACACGCCGAGCATTCCAATGAACAATCTGGGTTGAAATCGGCGAACACCACGTCGCGGCATTCTTCCAGCACCGACTGGATGTTGCGCAGAGTGCGTTGCGATATGGGATTGCGGCTGTTCGCGCAAGCGCGGCACCAGCATCATGAAGTCGGCGAGCGGCCTGCCATCGTCGTCGCGGGTGGGAACCCGCTGCCACAGGGGCGCGCCGGGGTTAAGAAGGGGGAGCTCGCGGGGCAGGCCGTGACTGAATTCGACTGGCTTCATGACCACCCCCGGCGGCGCGGATTGACTGCTACTTGCTGAGGCGTCCCTCGATTTCGGCGAAGGTGCGCGCCACTTCCGCGGTGTGAATGGGCGTTCCCAAGGCCTTGGCAAGCTGGGAGGCGGACAGGATTCCGCGCACAACCTGGCGGCTGCCGGGCTCGCCCTTATCCGCCACCAGCGCATGCTGCCGCCCGGATGCGCGCAACGTGGCGACCACGTTGCCCACCTTGGCGTGCTGCACGTCGGACATGGACAGCACTTCCAGCTTCTCCTGCGGCGTCATGATGTCGCGCACCAGGATGTCGCCGCGCGTACCGCCGCGGGTCTGAATGATCTGCATCGGCTTCTCGCCGAGAATATCGGTGGTGGTGATCAAGCCCACGATCTCGTTCTTCGGGTCCAGCACCAGCAGCAGGCGCACGCCATACTGGCGCATGCGCTCCTGCGCGGCGTCGATGCTCAGCATGGGATCGACGGTAACGCCGGTGACCACCTTCAGGTCCGTCATCACGTCGACGGCCGGGCTGTCCAGGGTCACGTGTTCCGGCAAAGCCTGCGCCGGGCGGTGCAGCGTAGCGCCCGAACCGAGGGTCGCGGAGGCCATGGGGGAGTAGGTGTTATTCATTGTTTTCTCCTGCAAAGAGTGGCCGGAGCCCGAGAGGCCGTCCGCTACGGGACGGCCGTTACTTGATCACCTGCAAGTGCGGCTTGGCGCGTTTGGGCGGCTCGGCTGGCCCCTCGGGCGCGCCCTCCCCTGCTTCCCGCTGCGGGGCGGGCTCGTTCCTCGGGAAGAAAAGCCCCTCCCCATTTTCCTTTGCGAATATGCCCAGCACCGCGTCCACCGGGATATACAACTCGCGCGAGCTGCCGTTGAAGCGCGCGGAAAACTGGATGTCGTCGTTGCCCACAACCAGATTGCGCGTGGCGGACGGGTTGATGTTCAACACGATCTCGCCGTTCTTGACGTACTCCATGGGCACGCGGCAACGCTCGTCCACCACCGCCGACAGATACGGCGTGAGCCCGCTGTCCACGCACCACTCGAAAATGGCGCGGATCAGGTAGGGCTTGGTGGACACAGGGGTCACTTGCGCATGGCCTTTTCGGTTGCCGTCAGCGCCTCGATAAAGGCGGGCCGGCTGAACAGGCGCTCGCCGTACTTGAGCAAGGGCGCGGCCTGCTTGGGCAACTGGATGCCGTAGTGGTCCAGGCGCCACAGCAGCGGCGCGATGGCGACGTCGAGCATGGAAAACTCTTCGCCCAACATGAACTTCTGCTTTTCGAACACCGGGCCGAGTTGCGTCAGGTTGTCCCGGATCGCCAGCCTGGCCTTGTCGGCGGCCTTCTGGCTGCCGTGTTCGATGGTATTGATATGGCAAAACAACTCCTGCTCGAAACGGTACAGGAACAGCCGCGCCCGTGCCCGCATCACCGGATCGGCCGGCATCAGTTGCGGGTGGGGGAAGCGCTCATCGATGTACTCGTTGATGATGTTGGCTTCGTACAGGATGAGATCGCGCTCGACCAGCACGGGCACCCGGTTGTACGGGTTCATCACGGCCAGGTCTTCGGGTTTGTTGTGCAAATCGACGTCGATGATCTGGAAATCCATCCCTTTCTCGAAAAGGACGATGCGACAACGCTGGCTAAAAGGGCACGAAGTGCCGGAATATAGGGTCATCATAAATTTTTTGGTGCTGCTAATGGACATGGATGGGGGATTTCAACTTGGGTACGTATTATACCCATATCCTCCGGGCTTTACACTCACCCCCCGCGGAGTGGCGCCCTCCCTCGTTGTGCGGGCAGTCGGATGCAGAAAACCCGCCGAAACGCGGGTGCGCGCCGAAGACCTCCGAGGTCGGCCCTAGCGTAGCACTTCTGAATTATCGGTCTTTATTCACGAGCCTTGTAGGTCGGGCTTTAGCCCGACATGTCGGTCTGAAGACCGACCTACAACACCCGATGCCACGCGGCGATAAGTTCCAAACAGAATGAAGCACTACACTAGCGCTCCCGCCCCGCCTCATGAAACGCCTTCTGCACCGGCGACAGCAGGTACTCCAGCACGGTGCGCTGCCCCAGATTGATTTCCGCCGCCACCTGCATGCCGGGCTGGAGCTTGTAGCGCGTGCCGTCGCTGTCCAGATACTGTGCGTCGAGGGTCACGGTTCCCTTGTACTTGGGCGGCTGCGCCGTCGCCGTGTCGGGCGCGCTCTTGGTGCTGTCGCGGCTGGGCGTGTCGGAGGCGTCGGCGCCCACATGCGTTACGCTTCCGTCCAGCATGCCGTATTTCTGGAACTGGAAGGTGAGCAGCTTTACCTTCACCTTTTGCTGCGCATGCACGAAGCCCGCGTCCTGGTTGTCGATCCACACCTCGGCCTCCAGCGGTTCGTTTTGCGGGACCAGGGTCATCAGGATGGTGCCGGGGCTGACCACCGTGCCCTGGGTGTGCGTGGCGATGTCCTTGACGATGCCGGCCTGCGGCGCTTTCAGTTCCAGCAGCGCGTTGCGGTGCTGCTGCTTGATCCATTCCTGCTGCGCTTTCTGGTATTGGCCCTGGGCTTCCGCGCGTTCGTTGTGCAGTTGCTGGCGGTAGTTGGAAACGATCTGCGCCTGTTTTTTGTCCGATTGCTCTATGGTGGCCTTCAAGCTCGCCACGTTGTAGTTCTGCGCCCGCATGTCCTGCTCTTTCTCGATGCGTTCGCGGCTGTGGTCCAGGGCCATGAGTTTGCCGGCGTAGCCGTCGCGGGCAAGCTTGTCGAATGCTTGCTCCTGTGCCTGGTACACCGGCAGCACCTGGTTCAGCTTGCTCAGGGTCTCGGTGGCCGATGCCAGGTCTTGCTGGGCCTTGGCCAACACGGCGCGTTCCTGGCCGAGGGCGTCTTCGTAGGCTTGGCGATTGGCACGGTACTGGGCCTCGACTTGCGCAAACAGCGGCGCCGGGTCGTCTGCAACACGACGGAAAGGCGCGCCGCCCAGTTCGGCGTCGATGCGGCGCAACTGCATGTCGCGGCGCTGGAGTTCGGCCTGAATCTCGGCGCCGTCCGCGTCGGAGAGCTTCATGTCCATGCGCATCATCACCTGGCCCGCACTTACCTCTTGCCCTTCGTGCACCAATATCTCCTGCACGATACCGGACTCGGAAGGCTGCACGATCTTGAGCGCGCTCTGCGGCACCAGCTTGCCCTCGGCCACCGCGATGATGTCGAGCCGCCCGAAAATCGCCCACAGCAGCAGCACCGCCAACAACGCGATGAGGCTGTACAGGATCAGGCGCGGCAGAGGCGAGGGAGGTTGCTGCTGCACCTTGAGTATGCCCGGCGCGAAGTCGAGGGCGTCGGCTTCGAGGCGGGCGATGCGGCGGGCGATGGGGAATTCGGCCATGTTCAAGAACCTTTATTGGCGGCTAGGCGACATTGCCATGCCGTGGATGCAGCGCCGAAACGTAGCGTGCGCTGTGCGCACGATCATCTCTTCCATCGTGCGCACAGCGCACGCTACACAGGTTTCTTCAGCGCGTCTCGTGGCGCGGAGTGGGCGCCGTCCCTACCCCAGCGCCACCCCCACCTGCAAACTCGATTGCGGCAACAGCGCTTGCGGGGCACTGCCGAAACTCGCGCTGCCCAGTATCCCCTGCGCCGCAGTCAGACCGACCGCGGCAAGCGACCCGGCCTTGCCGTACTGGTAAGCCAGGTCACCGCCCAGCGCCGCCGTGTCGCTGTCGCCGATGTGGAAATCCAGCAGCGCGTTGGTGAGGCTCCAACTAGTGAGCGTAGGCGTTGCCGCCAGCGCCTGGTCGAAGCGGCCTGCCAGCCCGGCAAAATTGAACTGCTCGATCTTGTTGTTGAGCAGCGGATCGGCGGATGCTGCGTCGAAATCCGCCGCTGCTTCCTCGATCATTTGCAGGTTCACCACGCTCTTGTTGGCAGCCGCGGCGTACCAGCCCTGCAGCGTGATCTGCTCGCCCGCTCCGGTATCCAGGATCAAGTCGTTCGCCGATTTGCGGAAGGCCAAGTCGCGGTAGCGGATGCCGCCACCGATGGAGATGGTGTTGTCGGCGCCGGTGCTGGCCGCAATTGCATCTCGCCCGTCGCCGCGGTTGAAGGCAATAATGTCGAGTCCGGAAAACGGGTTGATGCTGTCGTTGCCATTGCCGCCGATGTAGAACTCGCTGCCGTTGCCGCCCCACAATGTATCGTTGCCAGCACCACCGCTCAACAAGGCGTTGGTAATACTGCCGCGCAGCACGTCGTTGCCGCTGCCGCCATCCAAGACATCGATCCCGCCACCCCCCTCGAGACAGTCGTTGCCGGCACCGCCGACAATGAGGTTCGTACTGGCATTTCCCCGGATAAGGTTGTCCAGCTCGTTGCCCCTAGCCGCCACGGCCGTGGTGCCGGTCAGCATCAGGTGCTCGATGTTGGCGCCCAGCGTCCAGTCGATGCTGCTCTTCACCAGATCATCACCCCCGTTCGCCAATTCGGTGACGAGGTCTCCGGCGTTATCGACCACATAAGTGTCGTTGCCGAAACCGCCGGTCAGCGTGTCAGCACCCGCACCGCCGTCGAGCACGTCGCTGCCGTCGAGGTTGAAGCGCATGGAGGAATTGCCGCCCAGAGCCCCACCCGAGAAAGCGACATTGAAGCCGTCGAAAGCGCCTGCCCCTGCGCCGAGGTCAAGGTAAACTCCCGCGTCCGTGGCATTGATGGTCTGGTCGTTGGCGACGACCTTCTGCAGGAAAAGGTTGCGATCCTCGCCGAGGTCGGGGCGATAGGCGTCATTGGTGAAGACGACGTCGACCTTGTGCGCAGCCATGCCCAGCTTGGCTGGGGCAACGGTATACGGGGAATAGCTGGCGGCATCGACGGTAAACTCCTGCACCAGAGCGCCGTCGATCCACACCTGCATGGTGGGGAATACCCCCAAAACCGGCGTGCCTTTGGCGTAGATTACCAGATTGGCGAGAGGTGCGGCGTTGCCGGCATAGCCCGTGGCATCGCCTTGCAACATGTTGTTGGCGCTGTTGCCCACGATCTTGTTGTTCAGGTTATTGCCGGTTCCACTGAGCGCCGCGGTACCGGTTAGGGTAAGGTTCTCCACATTGCTCCCGAGAGCATAGTTGATCGAACTCTGAACGGTGTCCATCCCTTCGGTTGCGTTTTCCATAACCGCATCCCCGGCGTTATCGACAACGTACGTATCGTCTCCCGCGAAGCCTTGCAAAATATCGTTACCCATGCCGCCGTCAAGGACGTTGTTAGCGCTGTTTCCCGCAAGAACGTTCCTATCCGCATTGCCGGTGGCATTGATGGCTGCTGTACCAAGCAAGTAAAGCATCTCGACGTTAGTCCCAACAAGGGTGTAGCTAATCGAGCTCTTAACGGTATCCAACCCGTCATTGGCGTTTTCCGTGACGATGTCCCCGGCGTTGTCCACCACGAAGGTATCGTTTCCCGCTCCGCCGATCATCGTGTCTGCACCAGCGCCACCGTCCAATCTGTCATTACCGTCAAGCCCTTCTAACCGGTCATTGCCGTCGCTCCCCCATAACCAATTATCACCATAGTCACCTACCAAAACATTGTTTAGCCCGTTGCCCGTAAGCGTTAACGCGTAGCTCATCGACCTTAAGTTCTCCACGTTAGCTGGCGCAACGTAGCTCCTCACCGCCCAGCCGGCCGCATCGACCCCGCCCACAGAGACCGTATCAGTTCCCTCGTTGGCAAATTCGATCACCGTGTCCGTAGCGCCGTCCGACAGGTAATAGCCATCATCTCCCGTGCCGCCGATAAGCGTGTCAACACCCGTGCCGCCAGAGAGGCTATCATTGCCCGCCAGCCCCATGAGCACATTGTTACCGCCATTGCCGGAGAGCAAGTTGTTCAACTCGGTTCCTGTGCCGTTGATGGCTGTGTTGCCAGTAAGAAGCAGATTCTCAAGGTTGGCTCCCAGCGTCTGAGCAAAATTACTTTCAACCGTATCCGTACCCTCGCCGGCGTTTTCCGTGATCACATCACCAGCGTTGTCGACAACGTAGGTGTCGTTGCCCGTCCCGCCAACCATGTTGTCCGCACCGGTGCCACCGTCGAGACGGTCGCTGCCCGCGCCACCCTGCAGGATGTCGTTGCCCGCACCACCTGCGAGTGTGTTGTTGGCACTATTGCCCGTCAGGACATTATCCATTTCATTGCCGGTGCCGATGAGCGCCGCCGTGCCCGTCAAGATAAGGTTCTCGACGTTGTCTCCAAGAGCGTAACTTACCGAACTCTCCACCGTGTCCGTCCCAAATGAGCCATACTCTGTCACCACGTCACCGGCATTATCCACCACGTAAACGTCGTCGCCAGCGTAGCCCACCATCGTGTCAGCGCCCGCTCCGCCGTCAATGCGGTTACCACCCCAATCGCCCTTGATCAGGTTGCCCAGGTTGTTGCCGGTTAGACTCAATCCGTCGCCTATGGAGGTAAGGTTCTCCACGTTGGCCGCGAGGGTGTAGTTCAAATAGCTTTGAACGGTGTCCGTCCCTTCGTTGGCGTTTTCGACGACCGTGTCGTTGGTGGTGTCGTACCAACTCGACACTACGTAGGTATCGTCACCCGTGCCGCCAATCAGCGTGTCGAACCCATAGAAACCGTCAAGTGTGTCGTTACCCGCCAACCCTGTGAGCACGTTGTCCAACTCGTTGCCATGGAGGTAGTTGTCCAAGCCGTTACCCGTGCCGGTGATCGCACCCGCTCCATAGTTCAATGCCAAGTCTTCAAGGTTTTCGCCCAGCGTGTAGCTTATATCCGATACGACCGTGTCACTGCCCTCACCCGCGTTCTCGGCAACGCTGTCTCCAGCGTCGTCGACATAGTAGGTGTCGTCGCCTGCTCCCCCAACCATCGCATCCGCCCCGGCACTGCCATCAAGCGTGTCATTACCCGCCAAGCCCGTGAACACGTTGGCCGACTCGTTGCCGTAGAGAAAGTTGTCGAGGCTGTTGCCGGTGCCGTTGATCGCGCCCGCCCCATAGTTCAATGCCAGATTTTCAAGATTTTCGCCCAGCGTGTAGCCGACGTCCGATACAACCGTATCGCTGCCATCGCCGGCGTTCTCGGCAACGCTGTCTCCAGCATCGTCGACATAGTAGGTGTCGTCGCCCGCTCCTCCGACCATCGTGTCCGCCCCAGCCCTGCCATTGAGAGTGTCATTGCCCGCCCCACCCCTGAGCACGTTGGCAGACTCGTTGCCATAGAGAGAATTGTCGAGGCCGTTGCCGGTGCCATCAATGGCCCCCGCCCCATAGGCCAGTTGCATTCTTTCAACGTTATCCCCGAGGGCATAGCTGACAGCCGATTCGACGCCATCGTAACCCTCGTCGGCGTTCTCGGTAACGATGTCGCCGGCGTCGTCGACGTAGTAGGTGTCGTCGCCAGCCCCCCCGACCATCGTATCCGCCCCGGCACCGCCATCAAGCGTGTCATTGCCCGCCAAACCCACAAGCACGTTGGCCGAGTCATTGCCCCCAAGCCAGTTGTCGAGGCTGTTGCCGGTGCCGTCGATTGCATCCATGCCCCTCAGCGAGAGGTTCTCGACGTCCGCACCCAGGGTGTAGCCGATCTTCGATCGCACTTCATCGTAATCGCCCTCACCAGCGTTCTCGATAACGATGTCGCCGGCATTGTCGACATAGTAGTAATCGCTGCCTGTTCCGCCAATCATGGTGTCGGCGCCGGCCCCGCCTTTCAAATGATCGTCGCCCGCCCCGCCCGTAAGCACGTTGGCCGAGTCGTTGCCAACAAGATAATTATCGAGATCGTTGCCAGTGGCGTCGATCGCCTCCATGCCCGTCAGCGTGATGTCCTCGACGTTCGCACCCAGAGTGTAGCTGACCGAGCTTTCCACTCTATCGCTGTAGCCCTCATCGGCGTTTTCCACGACCACGTCCGCGATATTGTCGACGACGTACGTGTCGTCCTCCGTTCCGCCAGCCATGATGTCCGCGCCGGCCCCACCATCGAGCGTGTCATAGCCCGCCCCGCCGGTGAGCGTGTTGGCGAGCGCGTTGCCCGTAAGAGAGTTGTCGAGATCATTGCCGGTGGCGTCGATCACGCCCATGCCGGTTAATTTGAGGTTCTCAATATTGGACCCAAGGGCGTAGCTGAGCGAGCTCAGAACAGTGTCCCAGCCTTCGTCGAGATATTCCACGACGACGTCTGCGGCGTTGTCAACCACATAGATGTCTTCGCCTACCCCGCCGATCATCGTATCTGCACCCGCCCCGCCGTCTAGTACATTGCTGCCCGCATTGCCGGTGAGCACGTTGGCCAGGGTGTTGCCGGTGCCGTCGATGGCTGTGTTGCCGGTAAGAAGCAGATTCTCAAGGTTGGCTCCCAACGTATAGCCAAAGCTGCTTTCAACCGCATCTGTGCCCTCGCCGGCGTTTTCCGTGATCACATCGCCCGCGTTGTCCACCACGTAGGTGTCGTTGCCAGTTCCGCCAGCCATGCTGTCCGTGCCAGCACCACCGTCGAGACGGTCATTGCCCGCACCACCCTGCAGGATGTCGTTGCCCCCGCCTCCAGAGAGAGAATTGTCGGCGCCGTTGCCGACTATCGTGTTGGCCAGGTCGGTACCGGTGCCATTGATTGCAGCACTACCAATGAGCGTGAGGTTCTCGACATTGGGAGTGAGTGTGAAGGCAACAGAGCTCTCCACCCTGTCTGTCCCTTCGTTGAGGTATTCGCTCACCACGTCGCCGGCATTGTCGACCATGTAAACATCGTCGCCAGTTCCGCCAGCCATGCTGTCCGCGCCGGTGCCACCGTCGAGACTGTCATTGCCTGAAGCACCATTCAAGGCATCGTTGCCTGATCCGCCATAGAGATGCCCGTCCCCCGCCCCATCCACAAGGTTGTCATTGCCCGCCGTGCCGATCTGCCAATCCGCCAATGCATACCGTGTGCCGTCGGCAAGCTCGAGATATTCAATGCGGGAAAGCGGGTTGCTCCAGTTTTTCAGCGTTACACGATCAGCCAAATCGGAAACTGCCACTCCCGCTTGGCGCAGGCCGACCACCAGATCCGCCCCGCTTTTTTCGAGAACAACATCGCTGAGCGATACGCCCAGACCCATGCGCAAGGTGTCTGATCCGGCATCAATTTGGCTGAGAACCTGTGTGATTACATCTTCTTGATAGACTGTGGTTCCCGACCAATACCTATAAGCAGCAGGCACATAAAGCTGACTGATCCCTGTCCATACAATGTCATGGATCAATGGGTGTGAGTGTGTCAAAAAATAATTGTAGCGAGAAGCATTGAATTTATCGGCTAGTGTGTCATATGAATATGGACTCACCTGGATTTCCCAGTGGTATGCATAAGTGGGGCTTCCAAAAGGATCGTCCTGAAAGTGAGTGACTACGGTGGTTTGTGACACATACCCACTCGTTTCATCCGTAATCTGATCCACCCCGTCCCCGCGACCGAAGACGTACACATCATTGCCCTTTCCGCCGGTTAGCGTGTCATTGCCCGCCCCCCCCGTCAGCAAGTCATTGTTCGCCCCGCCCGTCAGTGTGTCATTGCCGCCTTGCCCGGCAAGAATGACCTGCCCGGTCCCGGAGGTGCTGAAAGTATCGTTACCGTCTCCGCCGATAGCCGACTCAAGATTGGCCGGTGCCAAATTCAAGGCCACGCCCGCCGTTCCCGTCACCACGGCAACGTCAAACCCGTCGCCACCGTTGATATTGGCTTGCAGGTCTGCAGCATCGATCAGCAAAGTATCGTCGCCGGCCCCACCGGAGAGCACATCCGAGCCACTGCCTCCCTTGAGCAGGTCATCGCCTGACCCGCCCGTGATGGTGTCGTTGCCATCGCCGCCTTCGAGCATCACGGCCACCCGCGTGCCCGCAGAAAGCACATCGTTGCCCGCGCCGCCTATGGCGCCGTCCATACCCGCAACTCCAAGATCAAGGGTGAGTGGCACACCTTGGGCCAAGCCATAAACGAGCCCGCCAGACCGGGTCACCGTCACCAGATTGCTGGTCACACTCGCCTTCCACCCTTCCGCCTCATACCCTAGCGCCACATCCGCTGCGAAGCCGGTGGAGCCATCGACGTTCTGGTAGGTAGTAAAGCCTTGCACCCTGTTGCCGCCGCTGGCCCATTCGGTTCGGGCGACGTCAAGACTGATCGAAGTGATCGAGCGCTCAGCCAGAGTCTTGAGTTCGCCGGCATCGCTCACGCCATCGCCGTTGGCATCCTGCCAGATGCGCAGATCGTTGAAGCGCGCATCGGCACTGTCTATCTTGCCATCGTGGTTGGTATCGAATACCGCACTGAGTCCGTCCACATCCGTGTCGTTCGGGTCGGCCGTCCATAGGGCAAAAGAGAGTTCGTCGGCCTGGTCGATCTTGCCGTCGTTGTTCTTGTCGATGGCGAGCAGCCCGTCATCCGCGCCCACCCAGCCGATGTTGTGGCGAAACCCGTCTCCCTTGACGTCATAGTAGGCGTGGCTGTCCTGCTTCTTGATGAGTTCGACGCCATCGCCGTCGAGGTCGAGGACGATCGGGAAGCAGAGGCCATAGGGGTCATAGGCGTAGGGGTCGAAGGTGTATAGGTAGGGGTCGTAACTGCTGGGCGGGATGTAGGCTGTGGGGGCGTATATGTAGGTGGTATTGGTGGCCGGCGCCAAGACATCGCTCCAGCCCCAGCCAGTCGCGAGGGAGCTATTGGCGGAGATCGCGCTGCCGCCGAGCAGGGTGCTTGAGTCATAGTCCGCGGTGCAAAAGGCATTGTCCTGGCCGAGGCTGAAGGTGGGGAGAAGGCCGAGATTGCGGCTGATGTCGCCTGGGCTCCAGATGGCACCGATATCGACGAGATAGTTGGCGCCCGGCGTCGGTGCTTGTTCGTTGAAGTTCACGAAGTCCGCCACCCCGCCGTTGGCATACTTCAAGAAGTCGCCACCGCCCCAAGCTTCGTTGGCACCCTGCGCACCAACGAGGCTGCGCACTTCGCTGGCGTTGACGATGGCTTGGCCGTCATCAACGCCTTCGATGCGGCGGAACTCTGCTAATTGGGCGAGGAAGTCGGTTGTGGGGGCGGTAGGCGCCAAGGCGGAACCCTGCAACTCGCCGATCTGCGCGCCTGTATTCATGTCGATAATAGTGACGCTGTTGTCGGGGGCGTAACAGATCAGGTCGCCCTTATCCATCAGGTTTGCGTCACCGGCTCTGCTGGTGTCGACACAGGTCACGCTAGGCACGGTGACACCCACGGTAGCACCGGGCGCATAGACTTCGAGCTTACGGTTGTCCAGTTCGCCACTGAATATGCCAGTGGAAAGGACTTGGCCGTTAGCATTTACGAACTCTATTTCGTTCGTAAAAGTATGGGATTCAGTCTGCCCGGTCGCGCTGTTAAATACCTGCTCTGTGCGCGCCCTAAACGATACGGCGCCAGTAAACAGGCTGCCACCAGTCGCTGTTTTATCTACATTTACGGCATTGGCCATCAAATCCAGCGCCTGAGCAATTTGTGCCGACGCGTGCTTTTTGCCAACCTGATCCAGTCCGATTGCGGTGAAAAAACCTAAGATTGGATTCAGTGTTGCAGCTACCGCCGTTCCGACGAAATCAAGTAAACTAAAGCCAAGCGATGGAACGGCCAGCATGGCACCCAACTGGGTGCCGGTGCCACCGGAGACGACACTTTGAGTGACGCCGAAATTTGTAAATGTATTTGGCATGCCAACCTTGCCGTATGTCTGCGTCAAGGCAAGGAACTCAGGCGTTGACAGAATGCTGGCGGCAGCCAGTGGATCCATCGCAGCGCCGTCAAAACCGAACAGCGTGCTAATCACCTGCGCCAAGGCGCCGCCCAGTGAGTGGCCGGTGACGAGGATATCCGCGCCTGGATTCGCATCTCGAATTCGCTTTGCAAAATCTGCCGCCGGGGTAAGCTGGTTGCCCGCCCCACCAGTCAAGATTGGAATGTTGGCGCCAGTCCAATCGCCCAAACCGTTCGTGCCCGCATAAGCAATGACAATTTGACCTGTAGTCGTGTTTCTATAGGCATAAGCCGCAAAGGAGCCATCTACTGCCGTACCGATCTTTGGTATCAACTCCCACCCAGCGGGAGGTGTGCCATTCGGGTGGTAGGTAAGCTCAGCAAAATTGGCGAGTAGCGCGGCAGTTTGGATTTCAGTAGGCATGGTCTTCTCCTTTATTTGGTCTTGAGCAATTGTTTGTAATATTCAGAGTCACGCCTAGATCGCGCTTCAACGCGTTCATCGATCTTGCGATGGAACACATCCGGCAGTTGGAACTCATGGAATCGTTTGATTACCTTACGGCGGCCATTGACCATCTCCCAGCTATCCAGCCGGAATGTCACCGTGTGCTTTTCCGAATTCCTACGGAGGCAGTTGTAATCCAGCGTCAACAGGGTCAAACCCGCGATCGCCTTGCGCTTGTAGCCATATATCGCTACGCCGTTGGAGTGAACATCTTCCAGGTAGGGTGTGTTGCTGTTCTCTTGCAATGTAACTTCGAGGTGGCTCTCCGGGTCTGCAAATGGACGAAGGCTTCTCACAAAAGGCCAAGCGGAACCTGATTTCACTCCTTCCGGCAATTTTGGGTAGTAGCCAATGTCATTTTTTGGTGCTTGCAGCCATTGCATCGAGCTATAACTGCTCAACCAGTCTGACTGCTCGCTCGTCGCCCAAGGCAGCGCATATTTGGCCTCGTCGATGTAAACGTCGGTAACGCATTGGAAGATATCCGTGCAATTCCCCGCCTTGCCACCCAAGCCGCAGTCCTGGTAAGAACGTTCCTCCACCCTGAACGCCGCCGCTTCGATCCCTTTGAGGTCGGGGTAGATATTTTCCGGCGGCATGCCGAAGGTCTTGGCAAAGGCGGGGGTGTAAACCCAGTCGTTGTTGTCCTTGTAGTAGGCTTTGCCTTTGAAGGTTTGCCGCTCGACATAGGGCTTGGAAAAATCATTGGGTTTACTATCATCGCCCAGAGCAGGCAACGCCATCAAACCTATGATGGCAATTAGGGTCATGTTCAATTTGTTTCTCACGCTACTCTCCTTATCCAAAAACTGCCTCGTTCACCGCTGCGCGCAGACAAGGCACATGGATGCACCACATACCCTCCTCACTCCACCACCCAGCCTATCGTTTTGTCATGCACAATATTCGATCCATCTCAACCCGTATATAGCCCGTTCGAGCCATATCATTTCAGCCTACAATTCCCAACGTCATCGCCTTGGAGACCGCCTGGGTGCGGTTGTTGACGCGCAGCTTGAGCAAGATTGCGCGCACATGGTTCTTGATGGTGTGCTCGCTGCGGCTGAGTATCTGCGCAATTTCTCCGTTGGTTTTTCCTTCGCGAATCCAGTGCAGGACAGCCGATTCGTGCGGGGTGATGGCGGCATGGGCGGCGGGCTTGGGAGGTTGCATGGGTTCGGCTTGCGCCAGCGCGCGCCCGAGCGCGACGTGCATGTGAGGGACCAGCAGTTCGAGGAGGTGGCTGTGGCGGGCGGTGAGCGCTTCGGGGATGCGGGAGAAGCTGAAGTAGCTTGCCACGTTGCTGTTCAGGTCGTGCATGCCGTGGGCGGCGATGTTGCGCAGGTCGTATTGGTGAAAGATGCCGAGCCAGCGGCTGTCGACCGCGCTGTCGAGCTTGCCTGGTTCGAATAGCTGGGGCTTTTGCTCTTTGCACCAGCGCGCCATGATGGGGCTGTGTATGCCGTCGTCGGCTTGGCGGATGGCTTTGATGTATGGGAGGGGAAAGCGCTTGAAGAGGTGGTGCTGCATGTGAATGCTGTGCTGGCCGATCTGGCCTACGCCGCAGATGAGGGATTCGTGCGGGAAGATGTCTTGCAACGGGCCTTCGGTCCATGCGAGGAACTCGCTGCGCGTTTGGATTCGCAGGGTGGATTCGATGACGTCAAGCAGCGTTGTGGGTTCGTCGAAGCGAGGGCGGTCGAGTGATTCGATCATGGCTGACATGGTGAGGCTCCCCTTGGTTGGTGCATTTCGGTGGTTGCTGCTGGCGTCGTCCGTGTGGGTAGGTTTCGGATCACTTCGCTCTGGCCGCCGCTCATAGCCATCTGGCCCGTGCTTTTCTCCAATACCACCTTCCCGGCACACTTGGCTTGACGCATCCAATTAGTGTAGCTACTATAAAACTCGTGCAGATCACTTTCGACCCCGCCAAGCGCGCCAAAACCCTCTTGGAAAGAGGTTTGGACTTCGCCCGTGCCGGCGAGGTGTTTGCCGGGCACCATTTCACGGCGGAGGACACCAGGCCCGGTTACGATGAGCCGCGTTTTATCACGGCCGGCACGTTGGACGGGCGCATGGTGGTCATGGTATGGACACCGCGAGGGAATGAAACCCGAGTGATTTCGATGAGGAAAGCCAATGAACGGGAAGAAGCGAAGTACGGCCACCGAGTCCGTTAGCCCGGACGACGCGCCTGAATTGACGGATGCATTTTTCGAGCAGGCCGACGAATACCGGGGTGACAAGCTGGTGCGGCGCGGACGGGGCCGCCCACCGTCTGCCGCGCGTAAGGTGTTGCTATCGGTAAGGTACAGCCCTGAGGTGGTGGAATACTTCCGTGCCACAGGCGAAGGCTGGCAGGCGCGCATGGATGAAGCCTTGCGCGAGTACGTGACGCGGCATCGGGCAGCATAGCCTGGGGTTGCCATTCTCATTCCCCCTTGAACATCTGCATGTAAACCCATCCCGTTCCGTGGGCACGTAAAGTTTTCCGGCACACCCGCCTCGGCGTCTTAGGGTGGGCAGGCTTCATCTGCCCACCTGGGTCGTGGGCTCATGGTGGGCAGATGA
>Ga0299912_10000598_pt1 | contig 30353 bp, 29 predicted proteins | sample RVTome_2_FD_207667 | JGI IMG/M metagenome (GOLD analysis project Ga0299912, IMG submission 207667) | Soil microbial communities from uranium-contaminated site in the Upper Colorado River Basin, Wyoming, United States - RVT95D214 (version 2) ... | reverse complement strand
CGACCTTGACCAAAGGGGTCTACAACCCCTTTGGAAACCCCGTTCTAGGGGATTGCATCCCCTTGAACCCCGCTCGCCATTCATCCCCGCTGCAAGCAGCGGGGTATTCTGGCGGGTTTTTATAAATGAGAGAGCTCTTTTTGCATTACTTTTAAATCTACCCTCGATAATTCTGTTCTTGAGGATATATATTAAAAATTTTTCAGAGACAAAAAGGCTTTCTCTTTTCAGATATTCTTCAACATTGCTGCCCTTTAAGTCCCCTTTCAATAACTGCAACAGTTCTTCCAGAGAACGTCGGTATCTCCCTTCAAAACCCTCCTGCCATTCCTCCTTTTTTGTTATAAAGAAATCATCTATCAAGGACCTTTTCATAAACCTCTTCTATCTCCTTGATCCTTTTCTTCAATGAGAATCTCTCATGAACAGTTTTTCTACCCTCCTCGGCAAGCTTTTTCATCAAATCTTTATTCTTTATAAGCCTTTCGATGGCGGCCCTGAGCGCATCCCCATCTTTTGGCGGAATCAGTATACCGTCCTCACCGTTATTAACTATCTCTCTCAATGGACCTATATCAGAAGCAATAACAGGTAGGCCAGCTGCCATTGCCTCAATGACGACCATTCCAAAGCTTTCGTAGGGTGCTGTTGTCGGAAAAACAAATATATCCATCGCCTTCATCATTGCGGGTACATCCTTTCTTAAACCTGTAAGGATAAAGTCCTCTTCAACGCCCTTTCTCCTTATCTCAGCTATGAGTTCTTCACGGGCGTCTCCGTCTCCAATAATTAAAAACTTTATCCCCTTTAGACCTTCAGCAGCATCAACTATTGTTCTAAGACCTTTCCTCCAGTCAAGTCTTCCCAAAAAACCTACAACAAAATTATCTTTATCAATGCCAAGTTCCTTCCTTATTTTTTCTTTTTTCTTTTTTTCAGCAAAAAGATCGGTATCCACAAAATTATGCATAATAATTATCTTATGCGGAGAAACGCCCTGCCTTTCTATATAGGCATCCCTAGTCACTCCAGAAACCGCTATTATGAGCTTAGCCATTCTGTTGGTAAGTTTATGCCCTATCAGATGTAATCTTCTCTTAACTGGGTTCTTTATCCACGAATGGTCATGGGCTACGAGATGCTCGGTTACGACTACCGGCTTCCCCGTAAGTACTCCAACCAGTTTTGCATAAATCCCTGTCCTTCCCATATGGGCATGGATTATGTCATAGCTACCCTTTCTTGCAATCCTGTATAACGATAAAAGGGAATTGATGCTGAAACCGTCCTTCAGTTCAATTATATGGGTTCTGATATTATTCTTCTCAAGTTCTTTTAAAAGCCATCCAACCGGACAGGCAACTTCCACAGAGAATCTATCTCTATCTATGGACTTAGCTACATCAAAGAGATGGCGCTGAGGCCCTGACAGTTCTGATGAATGTATCACATGTAGAATTCTTGTCTTTGGTTTAAGAAGCTGCTGATAGACCTTTTCTGTCTCGATCACATTCTTTTTTATAGAAAAAATATTTTCTACCCTCTCTCTTGCCTTTATCCCCAGTTCGATCTTTTTATGGGGGTTTTCAAGTAAGGATATGATCGCCTCTGCCATTGCCTTTTCATCAGCAGGTTCTACAAGTATTGCTGTCTCTCCCTCAACAGCTATCTCAGGGGTTCCTCCGCTCCTTGTGGCAACAATCGGCTTCGCCATAGCCATAGCCTCAAGGTGTGTTCTTCCCGATGGTTCTGCGTAAGAGGCAAGGACATAAATATCTATCGCTGCGATTGCCTCAGGAAGATTTCTCCTGAAGCCGGTAAATATCACTTTTTCAGCCAGTCCGAGCTCTACAGAAAGCCTTTTGATATATTTCTCCCAATCCCTGTATTCTGGAGATACATGACTTCCAACTATAAGAAATTTTGCATCAGGGAATTTCTCTGCTACTATCCTTGCAGACTTTAAAAAGGAGTCATGACCTTTTTCCGGCACAATACGGCTTGTGATACCTATCAGAGGAGTCTCCCTCGATACATCAAATTCCTTCCTCATTGATTCCCCTGATATCTCGGGATTAAACTCCTCAGTATCAACACCATTCTGTATAACTACAGATTTTTTTATGGGGATTCTATTTCTGTAAAATCTTTTTTTGATAGCTTCAGTTAAGCAGATCAGCCTGTGAGGAAAAAAGATAAAAATCCTGTCAGGATCCATCTTTTCTGAGGTTATAAGATTCCTTGCATGCCAGACAATCTTTTTCCCTGTGAGCCTTCCAGCTATCCCACCATATAGATTAGTCCTAAAACCATTTGAGTGGATAAGGTCTATATCTCTTGATTTTATAATTCTGATCAGTTTATTAATCATTTTAACTTTTTTGAAGATATTCAGTCCAAGGGGTCTTGGAAATGCTATGAAATTTATCTCGACACCAAGACCTTTAAGGTCTTCTGTAAAAGGCCCTTCCGATGGAACAGCAATTATGGGCAGAAACTTCTCCCTGTCGAGATTCTTTATGAGATAAAATAGACTCCTCTCAGCACCCCCTATCTGAACGACATCATGGAGATAGAGGATACGGAATGGCTTACGCCTTTCTTGCATGAAACATGACCTCTTTCTGGAGGTTGAAGATCCTCGCCAATAGATTTATGGGCCGATTGGTAAAAATCCTCCTTATCCCCTTTGTCCAATAATCGTATCCACCTGAAGGATATGCAGATATCGAAAAATTACTTCTCAGAAGAAGTTTTTCCAATGTCTTTGGATCGAAAAAATAGAGATGGTCAAAGTTGTGAAGCAAATACATGATATACCCTTCATTATCAAGCCGTTTTGGCTTCAAATGGATGCAGCCATTTTCCCATGTTTTGATCACATATTCGTCCTTCAATGGTTTTACAGGATAACCCATTCTCCTGTTCACCCGGGATAGAATTGTGATAAACGCGCTGCGATTAGGGGTAATAACAACTAGCATCCCTTTATCGCTCAATATCCTGTGGATCTCTTTCAAGGTATTCTCCGGGTAAGGAAGATGCTCGATAACATGACAGAGGGTAATGACGTCAAAACTACTGTCCTCGAACCCCGCCTTCTCTAACCCAGATATATTTAATACACGGATACCATAATGTTTCTTGGCAAATTCCGATGCCCTCTCCGAAACCTCGATTCCTATTACATCAAAACCTTTATCTTTAGCAAGCTTCAGAAAATAACCAGCACCTGTTCCGATATCAAGGAGCCTTCTGAATCCATAAAGATCCTTCATCTTCAAGATAGGTTTTAACCTGTAGAGGTGAATCTTTTCTCTCCAGATTTCATGTTCAAGGGTTTTCTTTTCCCATTCATCCCTGTCATTTATAACCGAGGCATAATATTCTTCTTTATACATCCAGTTAAGGAATTCCTTGTCAGGTCTTGGACTCATATATCTAAGACCGCACCTCTGACATGCAACGATACGCGCTTCGCAACCATTCAAGAGGTGTATAGCCGCTATAGGAGTAACTCTATCTTCTCCACACAGGCATTTAACCGTTTCGAGATTTAAATCCATTTAAAACTTTTTCTTTTCTGCTATAATCTTAAATTGCGTTTCAGACTGCAGGAGCCTGTTATCGACCCAGTTCGATATGCCAAGCCTCATAGCAGATGAATATGTTTTGAAATCTACCTTCAAACCTTTTTTTATGAGGAGACTTTTTACTTTTTTATGCTTTAAGCCTTTATAAAGGTGATAATCCGACAGCCTCCAGTCAACGCCATTTATGGATTCTATGCTACCTTTGCACTTGACAAGATAACAGAGATAATCCATCTGCCAGAGAACCTTTCTAAAAATAGAATCTTTTTTTATAAGAACATCCTTCAGGGGCTCATGAGTTATATATAGGAATCCTCCAACGGAAATAGTCTCAACAAGATTTTCTAGTGTCTCCAGGTAATTGGGAAGATGGTGAAGAACGGAAGACATCGTCACAAGATTATACTTGCCTGCAGGTTTCGAGAGAAATGTATCAATATCAGTCTCGACAATATCAAGATTAACAGCTATCTCTGCAGGAAGGGCGCGTTTTACTTCTTTAATCATCGTAGTCGAAATATCAAGGGCAGTAACCTTAAAACCGAGTGAAAGGAGTTTTAATGTGATGTTTCCCATTCCACAGCCAATATCAAGGACTTGATTTCCATTAACCCTTTTTTTTAATAATTCTAGATCTCTCTGCGTTTCTTTCTGTTCAAACCAGTTATATATCTCTGGATGCAAAGATATATAATTCTGGCTTTCAAGTCTATAAAGTTTGATATTTTCCCCGATTATAGTTTCTCGCTCCATTGCATCTCCAGAAGTTTAGCTTTACTAACAAAGGTTGTGAGGGCAGATGAAAAGCTGATAAAAAATCCTCTAAATCCATCTTTGTAGCCTTTATAATAGAGATATCTTAATAAAAAAACATATGATGGCCGCACTAAAAAGTTGGGTATAAAATTGAAAGCTGTTATTCTTTTGCCAGCTTCAAATTCCTCCTTTGCAAGTTGCGTCGTGTATCGATTAAACTTCTCAAAATATTCTTCAAAACTGCTATATGAATAATGAACAAGGTCGTTTTTTAGATACCCATATCCCTTTCTGTGCGGTGGAACCTGATGGATCTCATTTGGGAATATTACCTCACCCTTTTTAAATAATCTTAATACTGGAGATGGGTACCAACCGCAGGTTTTTATCCATTTTCCGAGGAAATAGTTTCTTCTTTTTACATAGTAGGCCGGCTTGATATTTAAAGATCTCACAACTGAGAGTATCTCATCCCTGAGTTCGGGCGACACCCTCTCATCGGCATCGATATAGAATATCCATTTGCCACTTGCCTTTTTGATCGCAAGGTTTCTGTCCGGTTCGCAGTAGCCCTTTGGCTCCGTTACAAAAACCTTATCGGTAAACTTTTTCGATATATTTACTGTTGAATCAATGCTCGATTGGTCTATGATCACGATCTCATCAGCCCATGAAACCGTATTTAGACATTCTCCTATCTGTGCTTCCTCGTTTCTGACTACCAAAATAACTGAGATATCCACTTGTTATAACCTTTCGGCTCTTACAATTACCTGACTCGCTATAGAAGGAAATATATCTCCTATGCGACAAAAAAATCTACATAGCTTTCTATAAATCAGTTTATCTTTAATATAAAGCTTGTTCATAAGGCTATTCAATGCAAGATTCCACTCCACAGAAACGGGGGTGATAAATCCTCTTTTAGGCCTTTTTCTTGTAATTATTGCATAAAAAATCCTCAGAAAAAGTCCTAAAAGTCTTGGTAACTTCATTCTCAATTTGAAACCCATACCCCTAATCGCGGTCGGCTTAAATCCGGCCTTTCTCAGAAGCGATTTCAGCCTTTTTGGAGAGAAAGTGTGGAGGTGATGATCTTTAAGGATCTCGTCCAGATTGTTTTCATAAAACAAGCCTGACGGTGTTGAGATAATGAGTGTCCCGCCTTTTTTTAAAGCGTTGTAGGTAGATCTAAGAAATTTCTCGGGCTCTATTAGGTGTTCTATAAGTTCGGATGCAACAACACAATCGAAGCTTTCTTTCTTGAAAGGCAACTCCTCTGCATCAGCAACAATAAAGTGGCCATTTTTGCATCGTCCAGCACATCTCTTTATCCTCCTCAAAGAAATGTCTAATGCTGTCAGAGTCTTTGCAGCTTTAAGTAATGTCTCTGCCAAAAGACCATCACCTGACCCAACATCCAAGATATTTTGGCCGGAATTAACCATTGATTTTATTGTATTCAATTGTCCTTCATACATTATCATAAATCGCAAGGGGTACCTAACTTCAAGACCATCAGTGCCATACTGATCGAAAAGTATGGTTGTGTCTTCGCCATAGCGACCATAGGATTCATAAAATTCCCTTAAACTTTTTTTGATATCTTCTTTCAAAAACTCGCCCATCTATCTAAGTGAGGTGATTTCTCTTGGATTTAAATCGCTTACCGATGTTTTTAATAACCGGTATCTTCTCAATAAGTAAGGCCCTATCGAAATCATCGAGATACCTTATGTTCAGTAGAACGACAGCATAGATAAAAACGAAGATTATGCCTTTCAGGCAAAGCAAGAGCAGCGCCTCACCCCTGTTTTCCATGAAACTCGGTGAAATAACTTTTTCGGCGAAAAAGAGGACGCCTGCGGATACAAATCCAGCTATTATCGGCTTCAAGAAAGGCAATAGTATCTCGCCGCTCGATTTTTTAAAAGAATCTTTAAAGAGCCAAAGAAAATAGAGGGACCCTATAAGAAGTGAAAAGCTTGTACCGATAGCCGCGCCAATGAAACCAAATTTCATAATCAGCACAAGACTCAGGATAAGGTTTAAGGCAATCGTTAGGAAACCCCTTTTGAGTTCCAGATCTACCTTTCCTATTCCCCAAGTAACCGATGAAGCCATACTGCATATAAAATTCAAGAAAAAACCCAAGGAAAGAATCCTGACGACATTCGTTGAAAGCTGGTAATCCTTTCCTATCCATATAAATATAACTTCCCTTGCCTCGAGTGTTATAAAAAGAAAGAGCGGTATACCTGCAATTAAGAGATATTTTGTTCCTCTGCTATAAAGCTCCCATACCTTATCCAATCCCCTTTTTATCTCCATTTCTGAAGCAGCTGGTGTTATGGCAGATGTCATGAAGGCAGGAAGGGATCTCATCATCAGTGTAAGCTTCGAACCGATCTCATAGTATGTCACCTGGGCTACTCCGAGAAAGTGAGATATGAGCATCTTGTCGTAATGAAAGCTCACCATCTGGGATAGCTGGCTGAGCTGAAGTGTGAGGCCAAAACGGAACAACTTCTTCAACATCGAAACCCTTATGTAGATTAAACCTATCTTCCAAATTTCCCCAAGAATCCAATATGTCGCAATTCCGCCTGCCAGCAGAAGAAAAAGAGATGCAAAGATATAATTGTACATAAGTCCTATCAATCCATAACCACTTTCGAGGACGAATATCGTTCCGATTACAAGTGGGATAGATACTAATACGCCTATCTTGAAGGACAGATCAAGCCTCTGAAGGCCATAAAGAATGGAGTTAAAAACATTGAATAGGTTACTCAGACCAAGGCTGACCACACCCAGCAACATTGCAAGCGCTGCCTTTTCTTTAAATTCGGCAGGAAGGTTAAAGAAGTGAATTATTGGTTTGGAGAAAATGAGAACTGCAGCGAGAAGAAAGGTATTTACCACCATATAAAAGAACAAGCCCGAGTTCATCATTTTTCTCAGGTTTTCTTTCTCTCCCCGGGCATAGTATAAGGATGTATATCTGACAAAGGATGTACCCAATCCCAGATCGAGAAGGCCCAGGTAACCTGTCAGAACCCATACTATGGACCAGATACCAAAATATTCAACGCCCAGATGACTCAGAATATAGGGTGTGAGGAAAAAACTTATGAGCATCCCCAGCACCCTTGCTATGGCATTGTAAAAGGTATTCCTTGTTATGCGGTATGAATAGGAGTCATCTTGGCCCGACATAAATTACGTGCCTGTATTACTTTTTCTCTTATATTTTTGCTTCAATCCTCAAGAGGATCAATACGAAGGATAAGGCCAAAGTCTCCCGAGTAGGATCGTTGTTTACTCTTCAGTAGAGGTAAGCCTACGCTTTATCAAAGGATAGGTTGTCGCAAGTCCCATCAAAAACCAGAAAGGCTCCATAATACGCACGATGATAAAGGAGCTTGCACTGATTGAATGTCCTATGAGGCCAGTCAGAGCCCCCAACATCCCCAGGTAGAGGGCCTTAAAGAATGGGTCATCCACGGACCAATAGGTATCCCATAAAAAGAGGGCCATGCGCCACAGGAGAAAGAGAAACAATGCAAGCCCAACAATCCCCGTCTCCACCAATATCCGAATAAACTGGCCGTCAATGAAGCCCGCCCCAGTGACACCATATCCCAAAAGGGGACGCTTCTTCCACTTTTCGAAGCCTTTTTTGTAGCTTGTCAGCCTTTCTGATGACGAGGGGTCAAGTCCCCGCCCCATAAAGCTCTCGGTCCTATCAAAACCGGGGTCAGCGCGAAAGGTGCCAGTAAATCTTTCTTTCGTGGACTGAGGGGCAATATAGGGAAGGGCAACGACGAGAAAGATAGCCCCAACGATAAAAAAGAACCTCTTCGGCGACAGAAGCATAAAGGGGGCGCTCATTAATATCAAACCGATCCAAGAACCTCTCGATTGGGTAAACATCACGCTGGCCCCCGAAAGAACCAGCAATGGAATTAGAAGGTTGGTCCTCTGACCGAAGGACCTCAGAAGAAAAAGGGCAAGGGTTAACGATATGATGACAACAAGATATCCACCTAAGGTATTGGGCTCTCCGTATCTCTCAAAGGGGGCAGACACCCTTTCACCCGAGGGGACTTGATAGAGGGCATAAAAGTTGACAAAGAGGGCAACGAGGAGGATCAGGATGACAAAGGACTTTATCTCTTTCTCATCCTTTACATTGTTGACCACCATAAAAAAGACGACGAAATACTCAAAGATCTTCAAGTTAAAAAAAAGGCCGGATGCCGCACTCACATTTCCACGCACCATTCCGAGTAAGGTAGCAAGGAGAGAAGCAGCCATGAACAGGGCGATGGGGGTATGTAGGGGGGTGAGGCGAAAGACAGCCAATTCCTTGTATATGGCTGCCCTGGCAAGCCACGTTAATACAATGACGAACAACAACAAATCGTCCATCCTAAAGGTGATCTCCCTGGCAGCGGTCTGTCCAACCATTGCCTGCGGGGAAAAGAGCATGGAAACGAGGAGAATATAGAGGGCAACCTGAGGGTAAACAAAGCATATGATGGCAATCACCAGTGCCAAAAAGGCGATCAGGGTAAAAGAAGGTGGCAGTACGATGATAAGGAGGGCGGCACCAAGGGAGAGGCAGGTTAGGATTAACCTAGACTGGAAGGGTAGATCAACGCTGACATTCAATTAGGTCCTTTTCTCCTTTTCCCCGTAGTAGTGCGTGTACGTATATTTATAGTAATCAGGGCTCACCTCTGCCTTCATCTTGTTGAGCACGGCGCCTATAATCCTCCCTCCTGCGTTCAGGATATGGGTCCGTGCCCTGCGGAGGGCCATCTTGGGGACTTTTCCCGCCTCATAGACAAGCAGAACCCCGTCCACATGGGTGGAAAGCTCCACAGCGTCCATAACGGGGAGTATGGGAGGTGTATCGATGATGATGTAATCAAATTCCTTTACCTTCTTTACCTCCTCAAACACATCCTTAATATACACGGACAACATCTCCCTGGCCTTCGGCGTCTTTCCTCCGGTCGGTAGGATGTGGACGTTCTCCAGACCTGTTCCAGAGAGGGCAAAATCGAACCCCCTCTCCCCCAATATCAGATCCACGATACTCCTGGCCGCCTCTTTGAACGGGACATTCCTCAAGATGACGTCGGACAGACCCGGTTCTCTCGGGATTCCAAAGAGTCTGTTCACCATGCTCATCTGGAAATCAGCATCGATGACCAACACCTTTTTCCCCGTCTGCGCAATGGAGACCGCCAAATTCATCATGACGAAGGTCTTCCCTTCGCGAGTAGCAGGGCTGCTTACTGCTATGACCCGTGTCGATTCCACCTTTAAGAGGGCCGTGCGCAGGATCCTGAAGGCTTCCGTCAAAAAATGATCAGGGGTAAAATAGGTAAAGAGGGCCTTAAAGAGTTCGGGATCTTGTGGGATCTTGTCCTCCGCCCTTTTAGCCATCTCCTCCTTCAGTTCTTTCTCAGCAAGGTAGGGGATCACCCCTAGAACCGGCACCTCCAAGATCGACTCGATCTCCTCCACCGTCGTTATGGAGGTGTCGTACGATTCATAAAAAATGGAAAAGACGATCCCCAAGAGGAGACCGATGAGGATCCCTAAGAGGCCGTTTTGCAGGTATGAAGGTCTATTCACGGGAGAAGAAGGCTTGACCGCAGGGTTGACGATGGAGACCTCCTCGATCTTCTCGGCCTCCTTTATCAAGAGCTCCTGATACTTGGTCTTGAGTTGGGTATAGAGGGTATCATTGATCTCCACCTCCCTTTTCAGCCGCTCGAACGAGAGGGCCTCGGCCGGCAGTTGTCTCGCCTTTGCCTGTAGAATCTTTAATTCCCCTCCGAGCAGATCAATCCTCGTTTGATCACCAGCACTTTGGGCAGTAAGATGCTTCAACAATTCTACCTTGGTGTTCTCCAGCTCACCGTCAACTGCCTTGACCTGTGGATGGGCGGGGAAATAGGTAAGGAGCAAATTTTCCTTCTTCAACAGGAGGTCGGAGTAGAGCTTTAAGGTAGTGACAATAGTTGACTGATCCCTCTCAACGGTCAATTGGGCCCGAGGGCTGATCATCCGCCCTTGTTTAATCAGCTGTATGGCCTGATCTACCTCCGCCTTTTCCGTCCTCAGATCCTCGATCTTTCCCTCTGTTTCTACCAGCTTTTTGGCAGTATCCATCTCCTTCTGAGTAAGATGGGCAAGGGTGGCCCCCTCACGAAAGGAGCGAAGGTCTTCTTCAGCGCTTTTCAGTTTCTCCTCTATCTGATTGAGCCGCTTTTCCACAAAGTCCTTCGCCTCGAAGACCCTCTTGTTTCTCGAGGCGATGTTGACCTCCCGGTATTGCTCTGCCACCAAATTGGCCAACTGTTGGGCCTTATCCGGGGCAGCGGCGGTTGCGTTGATGGCAATAATGTTAGATTGTCCTTGGCGCTCAACAGTGACGGCAGCCCTGATGGAAGAGATGGTATTCCTGTACTCCTCGTTGGTGCTTACCTCCTCAACAGTCGCATCGCGCGGTATCAAACCCAGGGCCTTGGCCACCTTCTCCATAACATCAAAGCTCCTGATCAGCTCCATCTGCCCTTGCAGGATGTCTCCAAGGGGATACGAGATAACCTCCATCAAAAAACCGGTCACGTCGGTAATACGCTCTACCCTGACCGAAGCAGTCGCCTTATACTGAGGGGAAGGGGTGGCAAGATAGGTCCCGAAGATGACGGCTGTAAGGGTAAGGAGGAGGACTAACGCTATGATCCTCTTCCTCTTTTTTAAGATAAAGAGATAATCCCTTATAGAAAGATCGTAACTCTTTTTCTCCATCACACACTCACTTTCCAAAACTCTGGATGGAGGCCGCTCCACTGAGAGGAAGGGAAAGAACTTCAATGGTCGGACGGATATAGAGATTGATAAAGTTGTTCCAGTCGCCGATGCCGCTCCGGGGCACAAAGATGACGTCATTCTGGGCAAGGAGGACATCCTTCGCATCTCTACCCTTCGCCGTCTTGTGCAGATCAACTCGGATGAGCTCGGGATTATCGAGATTCCCCCTGATAATCCTCATATCACTGAGCACAGCGGTATTCTTATATCCGCCTGCCAAGGCGAGTGCCTGTATGCTGGTCATCCCTGCGGCAAAATTGTATACCCCTGGCCTCTCCACCTCGCCCAGGACAAAGATCTTTTTTTCCTTCCATTCCCTTGGAATGAGATCCAAACTGAAATCCCGAATGTATTTGCTGAGCTCCTTCTGGGCCTGCTCCCTGATCTCAGGAATAGTATGGCCTGCTGCCTCCACCTCTATGAAAGAGATGACGATCGTGCCGGTGGACATGACCGTTGCATCGTACTCGCTCAGCTTGACACCCTCCCTGAGCCGTATTGTCAGTACATCCCCAACCCCCACGGTATAGACGGAGCGCGTGTCCTGTATATTAGCTATCTTAGCAGCAGATTCTTCTGTCTGAACAGTTGGCTCTTCTGCCTTAATAGCTGGCTCTTCAGTATTAACAATTGGCTCTTCAGTCTTGGTAGCGAGTTCTTCAGCAAGGACAAGAGGAACAAGAAAAAGAAAAGATAAGAAAAGGATGATCCCTCCGATTTTTATCCTTGTCATCAGAAACTCCTCGCGATGAAGAATTTTTGATCCCTGTCCAGATCTATAATTCTGGGTTTTTTGTATTCCCGATCGTCTTTATTGTGGGTGATCTTCACCACCGGGCGCATGGGGTTGGCCCTGTTCTCTTCAATCACCTCGGCCTTCTCCCGGCTGTTCAACTCCACGTGACTCCCCACCGGAAAGAGGAAGTAGGCGACCAAAGACTTGAGCACGCTGGCGGGAAATCTCCGCTTCTCCTTCGTCACGATCTCCTTGATCGCCTCAAAGGAGGAGTACCGTTTATCCCGATAGGGACGGGTATGGAGGAGGCTGTCATATATATCAGCGGCGCCGATGATGTAGGAGAACTCATTGATATCCTCGCTTGCCAGGCCATGGGGGTAGCCGGAGCCGTCCATCCTCTCATGTTCTTGCAGCACTATTTTGGCGATCTCATCCAAGTTTTTGAGGCGCTCGTAGCCATAAACGGGATGTCTTCGCATCTCATCGCTTTCGGCGTGCGAGAGAGATCCCTTCTTCGTCCATATCTCCTCCGGGACATCCCCCATCCCTATATCGTGAATCAGGGCTGCCAGGGATAATTGCTTCAATTCATCCTCGCTGTAACCCATCCCCATTCCTATCTTCACCCCCTGAACCGCCACATTCACGCAGTGTTGCAAAAGGTAGACATCGGGCTCTTCATCGTATAAGGCCTTTTTCATAAGCCCCCTGTCCGTCTTCACCGCCCTTATAAATTGAGGGGCAACCGGTTCGAGTTCCTTCTCCACCAGATCTATGGGGTTCTGCCCCTTTTTTATGTAATAAAATTTGTCGAATGTCTTAATTAATTTCTCATATATATTATTATGCTCACCCGCCCGCTCATTGGTTGTCATAAGTCCCTCCCGCATCGGCGTCCACAAGACCTCTTGCTCACCGCTGATGGACGCCCGCTCCGCAGCAACCGACTCCACCATCCTCGCGTCGACAAACTCTTTCCCCTGGATCGCACCGAGTAGAAGGGCAGCGTCACAAATATGGTTTATGTTGCGCGGAAGTCCCCCTGACACTTGATATATCTTATGCACTGCATCCTCGGTGAAGATGTTCTGATCCGCAGCGTTCACCTTTCTGAGGTGATACTCGATATACGCCCCTGTCTCCTCCAAGCTGAGAGCGCCGAGAACGTAGTAGGCCCCTATCCTCTGGGAAAACCCCTCCTTCTCACGGAGGATGGGAATGACCTCCGGCTGGCCCAAGAGAAAGAGGGTTAGAGCCGGAGAGCCATTCAATGACCAGTTGGTCAACAGTCTGAGCCTTTCCCAGATATCCGGATCCTTTATCACCTGGCATTCATCTATCAGCCATATATTGGTGGTCCCCTTCTCGACGTTTTCTCTGAGCTTATCCCTGAGTGCCCCTAAGAGCTCTCCGCCATCACGGGAGTTAGCAAGGCCCATGCTCTCAGCCATCTCTCTCATGATCTCGGAGAAATTTTCCATGGGGTTTTCCGCGATCCCCATGGCAAAGGGAATATGGTGTTGCTCTAGATCCCCCTTGATCCTCTTCCAGAGGGTGGTCTTCCCTGAGCCCGGCTTGCCCGTAATCAAGATGATCCTCTTGCGGGTCCGTATGGCCTGAAATATCCTCGCCCTGGCCTCCTCATGGGTCGCCGAGGGGAAGTAGGTATCCCCGGAGGGGAAGACCTTGAACGGGAGATCTATAAAGTGCCAGTATTTCTCATATTCCAACATTGACTATCCCTTAGATACCCTTTCCCATCTATTTATGATGACATAACATAATATAAAATTCAACCTCAATTTATGTCTGCTGTCCTGCTCTCGCATAGAGGGTTCTTTCTATGATATTATTCTGCAATTTATTTGCCAAGAATGAGCTTTTATCACCTAATCCCTGCATAAAAATATATACAAGGCTTAGTCTCTTTGTAAAAAAGGCGAAAATAAGGAGGTCAAGGTCCTATCCCTTTGATTGAAAGGGACCCTAGGTGGGAAAAATTGCAAGATGCTCGTCTGAAGGAGAAAGGGTGACGTTAATTGTCACAAATTTGCATTAAAATTGTCACCATTAATTATACTAGATTTATGGAACTCAGTTACCATGATATGAGACAATAAATCATATCTTGCCCCACAATATGCGATACAGGAGGAAGAAAAAGAGCACCCCGGAGAGATTTGCTGCTAAGTCTTTGAAAGAAAAGACCCTGCCCGGCACCAGCAATTGTGCCAACTCTATGAGCGCCCCATAGCCGAAGGAAAAGAGCATTGCATAGATATCAATTGTTTTGAAACGGGTGCGAAAGGTAAGATAGAATAAAAAGGAGGTGCCGAAATAGGCGACAAAGTGGGCGACCTTATCCCTATCCCCCCCCAAATCTATCCATGAGGGGAAGGAGGTGGAGGGGAGAAAGGAACCGATGGTCAACAGGACCATCCATATAACGAATAGAATATAAAGCATCCTTGATATCTTCATCCTTTTCTGCTAATTTTTCTTAACATGATCGTGGCTGTCCATCAACCCCAATTTATGCCGTGGTTGGGGTATTTCGATAAGATCGTAAGGAGCGAAACATTTGTCTTCCTCGATGACGTGCAATTCAAGAAAAACGAGTTCCAGAACAGAAACAAGATAAAGACAGCGCAGGGATGGACCTGGCTCACCGTGCCTGTATTGTATAAATATCCTGAGCACATCAATGAGGTGAAAATCAACAACCGAGTCGACTGGCGGAAGAAGCACGTCAGGACCTTGGCGATCAATTACCAAAAGGCCCCCTATTTCCACGCCCTCTTCCCCGAGGTGGAACGATTCTATACAGGGGATTCGGAATTCATCTCCGAGGTAAATAGGGAGAGCGTCCTCATGCTCCTGAGGATGTTAGGGGCGCGCAAGGAGATAGCGGTTGCCTCCGCGTTGGGCCATCTCCCAGAAGAGCCGTCTGAAAGGCTTGCAGCCATCTGTGAATCCTTGGGAGCCGATACCTATCTTTCGGGGGCAGGAGGGAGGGCGTACCTTGATCTCGAACCCTTTAACAAAAAGGGGATCACCGTGGTATTCCAGGCGTTCAAACACCCTGTCTATCCCCAATTATATGGGGACTTTATACCCAACCTGTCGCTCCTCGACCTCCTCTTCAACTGCGGCCCGGATTCCCTCAACATCTTGGAGGACAAACTATGCAAGGTATGAGATTACTAGCCATCGGCGCCCACCCCGACGATATCGAGTTCGGGTGCGCCGGCACCCTCGCGAAATACAGCAAAAAGGGAAATGAGGTCCACCTCTTGGTGGTGGCAGATGGGGGGATGGGGGGAGACCCTCAGATGAGGCAGAAGGAGCAGGAGATATCCGCCGGGATAATGGGGGCGAAAGAACTCCTCTGGGGGGGGTATAAAGATACCCTCATCATCTTCGACAAGCCCTTGATAGATCTGTTAGAGGGATTCCTGCGGGATGTAAACCCCTCTCTGGTCTTGGTGAACTACCCTGAGGATACCCATCAGGATCATGTCCGCCTTGCCAACGCTGCCGTCGCCGCTACCAGGTATACGCCCAAGGTCATCTTCTACGAGACCCCCACGTCCATCGGTTTTAATCCCCTGATCTTCGCGGACATCGATGAGACCTTGGACAAAAAGATCAAATGTCTGGAGGCCCACGCCTCCCAATTTCATAAGACCCACATCCCTGGCTCTAATATCGTAGATATCGCCATCGCGACGGCCCGCTTCCGGGGCACGCAGGCCAGGGTAACTTTTGCCGAAGGATTTGCCCCCCTGCGCTATTTCCTGCCATGAACATACCCCATTCTATGCCGACCCTGGGGAAAGAGGAGGCCAAAGGCCTCCGAGAGGTCCTTGCCTCAGGGAGGATCGCTACCGGTGAGGAGGCGGAGCAGTTTGAGCAGGGCATGGCCTCGTATCTGGGTCTCAAGGGGGCGGTTGCCACTGCATCAGGAACCGCTGCCTTGCACCTGAGCTTGTTGGCCGTGGGTGTCAAGGCGGGGGATAAGGTGATCTGCCCTAGCTTTACCTGCAGCGCCCTGCTCAACGCCGTGAACTATTGTGGGGCTACTCCCAAGATCGTAGACGTCGATGAGGAGCAGATGAACATCTCCCTGGCAGCCACCCGCAAGGCCCTCACCAAGAGAACCGCCGCCATCATCATCCCGCACATGTTCGGTAATCCCGTAGAAGACATAGGAGACTTCCTTGCCCTCGGCCCTCCGATCATAGAGGACTGCGCTCAATCCCTTGGCGCAACCTACCAAGGGAGGATGACCGGGACCTGGGGCGCGGCTGCCATCTTCTCCTTTTATGCCACCAAGGTCATCACCACCGGCCAGGGCGGGATGGTCGCCTCCGGGGACAAAGGGCTTTTGGAACAGGTCCGAGACCTGCGGCAGTATGACAAGAAAGAGGATTATCAGGTAAGGTACAATTTTTGCATGACAGACCTTCAGGGGAGGATGGGGCGCATACAATTGGAAAAGCTTCCCGCCTTTCTCAAGGTAAGGGAGGCACGTGCTCAATGGTATGACCAATATTTACAGGGACTAAAGGGCGTGATGAGGCCGCGCAAAGACGGGATATACTACCGTTATGTAGTCAGAATAAAGGCGGGAAAACTGGATCGGGTCATAGGTCAATTGCATCGAGAGGGCATAGAGGCCCAACACCCTGTCTTTCGCCCGCTGCATCGCTATCTCGGCCTCGATGGCTTCGCAACGACCGAGCGGGTCTTTGCCGAGGCCCTCTCCCTCCCCATCTATCCGCGCCTTAAAGCGGATGAGGTGCGCAATATTGCCCTCTGCCTCAGGAGGGCCGTCGAGGATACGAATGCTTAAAGAATTCCTTCCACCCCTCATAGTCTCCCTTTTACTCTCTCTGTTGCTCACCCCTCTGGCGAGGTGGCTGGGGAAAAAATGGGGCTTTATGGATATCCCCGAGCAGCGCAGGGTCCACACGGTACCAACCCCCAAGACAGGGGGGTGGGCCATCTTCATCGCCTTCATCATATCGGCGCTGGTATTCACCAAACCCGAAGGGGCCATCTTGGGCCTCCTCATCGCCGCAAGCTTCATCTTCGTGGTGGAGGTCGGGGACGACGCGCATGAGCTGCCTGCCGTGACAAAGCTCATCTCCCAGATAGTGGCCGCCGGCATCCTCATCTCCTTCGGAGTGAGCGCCACCATCTTTCCCAAGGCCTGGTGGGGTCACGCCCTCAATTATACCCTCACGGTGCTCTGGCTGGTAGGGATCACCAATGCCGTCAACTTCATCGACGGGATGGATGGTTTGGCAGCGGGTCTCTGCATCATCTTCTCCTGCCTCTTCTCCATCGTCTTCCTCCAGATGGGGTCGTTCTCCCTCGTGCCCATCTGCCTCTTCGTCCTCGGCGCCTGTATCGGCTTTATCCCCTATAACTTTCGCGGCGAAGGAAGGGGGGCGACTATCTTTTTGGGCGATACGGGGAGCAATTTTTTGGGTTTTATCCTCGCCTCCCTCGCCATCATGGCCGAGTGGTCGGAGGACATGCTCCTGCCATCCCTCGCCGCCCCGTTGTTGATCTTTGCCGTGGTCATCTACGACATGGCCTACATCAACCTGCGCCGGATAATCATGAAGGAAGCGAGCAGCGTGCGCGAGCTCATGGAATACACGGGGAAGGATCACCTGCACCACCGGCTCCATTACCTCTTGGGATCCAAGACCAAGACGGTGCTCACCATCTATCTCCTCGCCATCGCCTTGGGCATGAACGCCCTGCTGATCAAGATGGCCCCGGACTACTTCTGGGTCCTCCTCCTGCAGGCCCTGGTCATCCTCTCCTTTGCGACCATCTTAGAGATAGCAGCCACCCTCAAGATGAAGAGGGAGGAAAGGGCGGGTGAAGGTCTTACAGCTCATAACAAGGCTCGATAAGGGCGGCGCTCCCCGGATATTCCTCCGTCTGATCAGAGGCCTTAAGGAACAGGGGATAGAGGTCACTATGGCCGCCGGCCCATCCTGGCAACCCGAGGAAGAGCCAGGGGAGTTCTCCCGTCGGTTGAGCATGCCCTATCACCCCCTGCGCTCCCTGCGCCGCGAAATCTCCCCTGTGCACGATGGTCTCGCCCTCTTACAGATTATCGCCCTCATCCGCAGGGAAAGACCGGACATCCTGCACACCCACACCAGCAAGGCAGGCATCCTGGGGAGGATCGCAGGGGGGATGACCAGAACGCGGACCATCCACACACCCCACGGTCACCTCTTCTATGGGTACTTCGGCAAGGGGAAAGAGCAGCTGTATGTCTTCCTCGAACAATTGGCAGCCCGATTCTGCGAGCGGATCATCACCATCTCCGAGGACGAGCGAAGGGAATACCTCAGGCGGGGGATCGGCGATAATAAAAAGGTGGTGACCATCTACAATGGGATAGATATAGAACGATTCCCCGGTAATGGAAAGCGGGTAAGAAGGGAGCTGGGGATAGCGCAGCACGTTCCGCTAGTGGGCTTTGCGGGAAGGCTCGAAGAGGTAAAGGGGCCTCACCTTTTTATCGACGCCACAATGAGGATAGGGAAATTCTATCCTCAAGCCCACTTTCTCATGGCAGGGGAAGGCCCCCTGAAAGATGAGTTGATAAAAAAGGCCCGGGCCGTGCCTCACCTACACATCCTGGGGTTTCGCGAGGACATCGCCGATGTCATCGCTGCCCTCGATATCGTTCTTATTCCTTCCCTGAATGACGGTTTCAACCTGGTTGCGGTGGAGGCTATGGCCTCATCCAAGCCCATCGTGGCAACTAGCGTTGGGGGGCTGCCCGAGGTAGTGGGTGACGGTGGCATCCTGGTAGGACCTGGGGATATAACGAGGATGGCGCAGGAGGCCGTTAAACTCATAAACTCCCCGGGTCTCAAGAAAGAGATAGGGGCGAAGGGAAAGAGGCGGGTCGAAACCCTCTTTGATTGGGACGTCTGCCTGCAGAAGACCCTTGATATATACCATCAGGTTGCGGGGAACGCTAGGTGAAGAAAGACCCATCCTTTTATAAAAGGGCCTCCCAAAACCTCATTCTCATCCATCATCTCAAAGGGTTGATCGAGCGTCTTAAAAAGGGTGGACCGGAAATCCTCTTCTTCAGGGGGATGAGCCTACTCGGGGATGTCTACCCCTCTCTGGGGGATAGAGGAATGCTCGATGTGGACATCCTGGTCAGGGAAAGGGACCTTGGCATACTCGAAAAGGTCTTGAAGGACACGGGGTTAATAGAGACCGAGCCTGGGACCTTCGACAAGGCAGGGCTCTCCCTCGATCTACACACCTCCTTCCTCAATCCTTCCCGCGCTATCCTTGAGCGCTCCTGCCTCAAAATATCCATAGAGGATGTATTCAGAAAGAGCGTTATCAAGGGGCTGGACGGCATAAAGATCAAGATCCCCTGCCCCGTGCACCTCTTTATTACCACGGCCATCCACCTCCAGAGTCATTCCTTTGGTTCTGAGAAGGGATGGGAGGATCTCGTACGGATCAAGAAATACTACAGGCTTTCCGATGAGGCGATCAGCTCCGAGGCCGAGTGTATGGGAGCGACAGGAACTCTTTGTTATCTCAGCTTTCTACGCCCTGCACTCTTCCCCGTCTGGAAAGGTAGGCTCTCTCTGGTAGAGCGATGGGTCCTGAAGAGGATCAAGAAGGGAACGTTTAACCAGAACTTTGGCGATCTCCTCTTCCTCTTTCAGTCAAACCGAAAAGGGGAAGCCCTCAAGGATATCTTTTTCCCAAAAGGAATCTCCTTTAAAATTATAGCCGATCGTTTGAGAAAGAGCCTCCTTCTCCTGAGAGACATTCTCCTCTGATCAAAGGCATAAGAAATCAAAGAAGAGCATTAAAAGTTTGTTTGTAATCAGCTAAGGATTATTTTGGTAGGGATATTACATCCACAAAGAGCCGAAAGGGACGCCGGATCTGCCAGGCGTTCATCCCTGGTTGATAATGCCCTATCATCCAATTTCCCAAGAGCAACTTAAATGCCCTTTCACCATTTCGACGAAAAGCGACAATGCGCATTCGCTTCTGAAGGGGCACAAGGCGTCTGAGAAGTCCTGATTGTGCCAGGGGGTGATAGAAAAAAGAGAGGCCTTTCTCCACTACTCTCAGTCCCCTTATCCAAAAAGACCACAGCTGCCCTACCCTACCTCCATAAATGCGTCGCCGCTTTTCCCCTTGTCTTGCCAGGACTACCTGGCCGATCACGTCTTCTGAGCGAATAAACCACGGATCTATGCGGTTGTTGTTATCACCTTTGGTTCGAACACCCTCGGGGGTCACGCTGGCAACGCGATGTACGGCACGTCGGCCCCCATCAGGAGGCATAAAAAAGATGACATCGCCGAGGCGTATCGGCCTGTCGCCATATGCCTCAATCTCAAGGAGATCAGATTCACACACAGTTGGATACATGCTGGTACCGTTATGGGCGCAGAAATGGACTGCACCTAACCTCTCATCCTTCAGTGCATAAGGTACTGACCCGTGCTCTGTGAGGATCAGTCGTGCACCATCTCGTCGTAGATTCCGCATACCTTGTGCACGTTTGTTGTTCATGTTGTATTAGTACCTTTTACGGTGATAGCTCGATCAATCTCATCCCAAAAGGCACCATCGAGACTCAGGTATAGACGATAACTGGGTATAGCTTTGGCCAGAGTACAGATATTTTCAAAACGCTGCAGGCGCAGGGCACGGGCCACATCTCTCCCTTGACCATGCGCCATGGACCAGGATGCCTGTTCAGCCAGCTCAACGAGCAGAGGAACCGAGTAGCCGGCACCTATGGGCTCGATCCGGTCGTGCTGGGCCTGAACCAAAAAGAAGATGCCCTTCAATGGCACGGCATGGCTCACATCCCACGTGCCGCCTTTGCCGTCTAACATAAAGTTACTCCAGGTGGGCCAGGGATGGGCCCAGTATGCCCTGTCTCCGTCACGCACCACCAGCACCTCATCATCGCACAGGGAACGCCAGGGTGAAAGAAGTCGCCGACTGGCAGTAGTCTTGCCCACCCCTCCTGGCCCTGCCAGGATCGCCCCATATCCATCCTTTTCTATCAAAGCACCGTGCAGCAAAAAACCACCGCGGCTCTGGGCCTGTCGTGCAATGACTAATGACAGCTGCATCAGTTGATTGCCCAGTATATCGTTGTTCCGCGCAGGAGGAATAATGCAGGTAAAGGCATGCTCATCGTCAGAAGGTAAAAAAAGCCATGGAATAGTCACCGGATGTCCAGAACTGGCATGCGCGCCAACTGAATGAGCGCCGTCACCATTGGCAAAGACAAGCAACCGATACGTCGGAGCATCGTGGGGCCGCAGCTGCATCGCTTTGGTCAGGTGGGAAACAACGTTGGACGCCTCCTCATCACCAGCAGCAATACCCCACGTGCTGCCATCGGCCACGGCCAAACCTGCAGACTGTTTCGGCGAAAAGGGAAGCTGATCTATCAATAGTCTACTCCATAAGCAATGCAATAAACGGACTCGTTGTTCCTATGAACAGGCCTATGATCTGGCAACCTACTACTCAGCAATGTAGCGAACAGAATGACCCCACATGGGTGACACTGCTGTTAGACCATACAAAATAGAACATATACTCATTTCGTACCGATGAGAACAGCATGTCACCTGACTGTGTAAAAGCTACAATCACCCAAATAAACCAAAACTACATGAGGGGGTCGTACCAATAAAGCAAGTGCCATTCGCTACTGAACCGCTCACACAGTTTTGGCTTGCTGTGGCACCGCTACGACATCTGTTGCTGGCAGAACCACCAGTTTGGCATGTTGCTCCCTCGCCTTTGGCGAGCTCCCCCAGGGGCATCACTACCGGCGCCTGGTATGTCGGTTTCTCCTTCTTACTCTTTAACATGGGTACACCTCCTTAAAACTCATTTAACACTTACTAGTTGGTCATTTTCCTCCGTCATCACCCTCCCCAGGCGAGATGCAGGAAAGAGCCCAGCCTCCTCTGCCTGCTGGCAGAACCAGAACGGCGCCCAGAGACTCCCTGCCTGATAGTAGTTTTGGGCAATGCATGAGCCGAGGCAATGATGCCTCATTAGGCAGCATCTACACACACCTCCCAATCTCTCCGGCATTCCTTCCCGCAGCTCTTGCAAGACCTGATTCTCCATCCACACCGCCTCCAAATGGTCCTTTCCCACCTGGCCGAAGACCAGCTCTGGTATATGCTCGCCGATGCCACACAGGGCGTAATTGCCAGTGGGGATAACACCCAAGATGCCGAGGATCCCGCAGCTGTCATAACCATCCCCACTGGCCATGCGGCTCAAAGGGTGAAAGGCCAGCGGGTAGTCAAAGAAGAGCTGCAGCTTGGTGGTCTGCGCCAAATCCATCTCCACGTGCCTGCCCAATTGTATAAGTTCGGCAATGCTCAAGGCCTCATCTTTTTCATGAAGCCGTTCACCCCGTGCAGTTGGCTGCACGATATTGAACTTCACCGAGGAAGCGCCCAACTCTGCAGCCATGCGAACCACGGCATCCACCTGATCCGCATTGCAGCGCATGATTGTCATAATGACCTGCGGCGGGGTGCCTGCCGTTGCCAGGTTGATTACTGCTTTTTTGGCTTGCGCGAAACATCCTGAAACACCACGCACCCACTCGTGGGTGGCGGCATCTGCGCCATCGATACTGACTGAGACAAACCGATCAGGGGATTTAGCGATCTCCCTTGCCATCGCCTCGGTGCAGAGCACGCCGTTGGTCTCGATGGTTAGTCTTAATCCCTCCCGGCGTACGATCTCCAATAGTTGAAGGATTTGGGGATGCAGTAGCGGCTCACCTCCGGTGAGTTTCACACTGCTTAGACCTAGTGGCTTGGCTTCGCGGATGGCTGCCTCAAAGAGTTCTACTGGAAGCGAGGGATAGTTGGTGCCATCCGCGTCAAATCCTGGCGCAAGCCAGCAATGACGGCAGGCCAGGTTGCAACCCACGGTCAAGTAAAAGTAGATCCGATTGACGGAACAGCTTACCTTTTTTGATGGCGTGGGCATATATGTGCTGGTTTTGCTCATCCTCAAGGCCTCTTGGCCGCTCTTCCAACCTTGATCCCTTCTAATCGCTCCCCTGTTATCGGCAGTTTTCCCCCTTCCTCTAGAAATCGTCTTAAACACGCATCTGGGCTGGGGTGGTCCACCTTGCCTGTTATGGTGTAAGCCAGGCCAGGGCAGTTACCTGTACAGTAGGGGATATAGGTACAGTCCTCACAGAATGCAAATGCAGTCAGCGGAATGGTATGCCGCTGGCGCAGTCGGTGCAGGTCAGGGTGCTGCTGCCAGACATCTTTCAGGGATGCATGGTTGATGCGGCCCAGCTCCATGTGCGGTAGCATGCAGCACGGAGTGATGACCCCATCAGCCCGAACGTTGATCTTACTGCTATGGCAGCCGCAGGCGGTCAGGGATCCCCCATGGGGAAAGGGAAGCGCACCTTTCATGCATGCCTCTTCCATCTTACACCATATCTCGCCCTCTGCTAAAGGTCCGGCCTGGGCTGAAATGCGTCCATTGTATCTCTCTGTGAGGCGCAGTAGCGTTTCCATAGCCTCTTGTCGATCCTTAGTCGTCAGCATCACCTCATTAGCATTCTGCCGACACGCACCCAGATACCCGGCAGCGTTGGTGCTGAATTCTGCAAGCCTCAAATCATCCAACAACAAGCGGGCAATGGCCTCCAAGTCGTGAACATTATGGCGGTGGATCGTCACGCGCACCGCCACAGGAACCTCATGACGCTGCAGGGTACGGATGCCCTTGATGGCCCCCTCGAATGACCCTTTACCCCGGCAGGCGTCGTGAATCGCAGGCCCAGACCCATCCACTGATACCTGGACAGAGTCACAGCGGTTGGTATCGGCGAGAAAAGAGGCGATGGCGTCATCGATGAGGGTGCCATTGGATAGGATACTAAAGCGCATGTGGTTGCTGATGATCCCCTCGATCAATTGAGGCAGGTCCTTACGGATAAAAGGCTCGCCCCCTTGCAGGGTGACATCCATGACCGCGCAGCGTCCCAGTTCATCGAAGAACCGCAGCCACTCTGTTGTCGGCAGATCCCGATACTCCACCGCGGGGTTGCCGAAGTAGTAGCAGTAGCGGCATCTGAGATTGCAGCGCGAGGTGATCTCGATATCCACGCCGCGCGGCGTGCGCATGACCTGCATCGTCGGTTCCTCTATCTTGGGGACATCTGTCGTCATGAACACTACCCTTTCAGCTCATACCCCACGAATCCGCGCTGAGAGAGGTCTTTGATAAAAGCGAGAACGTCCTTGGCAGCGGCATCAGGCACCTCGGCAAACTGATCCTTGATCTCCGCTACGATCTCGTTGACAGTGCGCCTGCCATCCATCAGCTTCCACACCGCAACGCCGACCGGATTGGTGCCCACGGCGTCGGCGGTATCCGGGTTAAAGAGGATGGCCCAATCGTCAAACTCTTCTCTCAACACTACCGTGGGATTGCCTATCGGCTTTTTTGCTTTTCCCTGCACGCTTTTTTTTGTCTTCTCTTTGGCCACAGTCATCCTCATCCTAGAGTGCACAAAAATAGCTAGTCGGAGTAAAGTATACCATGATCACAGTTAAAATCTACTAAACTCCGTGCACCGGGGGCAGACCGGGAAATAGCCCCTCTCTTTCATAAAGCGGCGGAACTGCACGGCCCGCTCGCCGTTCCATATCTCCTTGAAAGAGGCCTCATGCAAATCACCCATCGCATACCCCAGGCTGAGACAGGGCTTGATGGTCCCGTTGGGCAGCACATAGGCCACCATCCAAGGGCTCAGGCACCTCCGCTTATAGGAAGAGGGCAGAAACGAAAAGGAGCTATAGTACGACCTGATCTCCTCATCGCTGAGGTTTGGATAGAAGAAGGCCGGTACGGCGGTCTTTCCCCGTTCAATCAGGCGCTTCTGCGCAATGATCCGCTCCGGGTCTATCCTGGGCAGCTCATCCAGGATGAAACCGGCCCAGTCAGGTGATCCAAAAGCGAGGGCAGCCTGCGTGACCCGCTCTGTCTCATCAAAGGCCTTTTGGTCGGCAAATATGAGGTGATGAAAGGTGATGGTTTGGGCCCCGAAGCGGCCTGCTTGCTCCACGATCTCCTGCAGGATTCCCTGGTTCTCCTCCCAGATGACCGTGTTGACATTCACCCGGGGCCTTTTTTCCCCATATCTCTTTTTCACCCGCTGCAGGTGCTGGAAGCCTTCCAATGCCCTGCGGAACACCCCCTTGCCTCCCCTGATTCTATCGTGTACCACGGCTGGACCATCCAAGGAAAAGATGATCTCGTCCAAACCCAATCTCACCGCCTCCTCGGCCTTCTTCTTGAGCAGGATGCCGTTGCTGATCATATTGCACCGGAGCCCTGCCCCCTTGATCCGCTTAACCACCTCCTCCCACTGGGGATGAAGCAAAGGCTCTCCACCAAAGAGGGTAATGGTGGGGTGAAAAGACCGCACCTCCTCGATCAGCCTCTCGATGAGAGGGAGCTCCAGATACCTTTTTGTGATTGCGGATGGAAGGCTCTTTAAGCTCCCGTGCTCCCCCCACTGCCCGCACATCTGACAATGCAGATTGCATCGGTAGGTGAGCAGGAGGGAGATGGTCTCAGGTAGGGCACTCCTGCCGTTAAGAAAACGATGGCTCAGGGTGGACAAGATGCGCATCCTGGCTGCATGCAGCGCGTAAGTGGGCTGCTGGGAGGCCTTGGCAATGATCCTCCTGATGTTTTTGATAGGCAGCATTGTCAAAATTCTACTTGTTCTCTGTTCAATGCGTCAAGCTTTTTATAACGCCACCTCTCATCTCTTAACACATAATGATGCAATATCTTTGCCATAGACCCCTTGATCTGGTATAACACCTCGAGAGAGGGCCATGAAGATCCAGAGCGCGGAATTCCTCACAAGCGTCTATCCTGGGGATAAGTACCCCCCAGGCCGCTATACGGAGGTGGCCTTTGCCGGCAGGTCCAATGTGGGGAAATCCTCCCTCATCAACACCCTGGTAAACCGCAAGGGCCTGGCCCGTACTAGCTCCTCCCCTGGGAAGACACAGTCCATAAATTTTTATCTGATCAATCGATCGGTTTGCCTGGTGGATTTGCCCGGATACGGGTATGCCAAGGTCCCGCAGCAGGTGCATAAGCGATGGAGTCCCTTGATTGAGGATTACTGTCGAAACAGAAAAAACCTCTGCGGCGTGGTGGTCATCATCGATGCCCGGATAGGCCCCACACCCTTGGACCTCTCCCTCATCCAGTGGCTGAGAACTCTTTCAAAGTCTTCTATAATCACCATGACCAAGGCCGATAAGCTCTCGAAAAATAAGATGGCCCAAGCCCTACGGCAGACAGCCGAGGCCCTCTCCATCAACCAGGAACAGATCGTCACCTTCTCCGCCCACACCGGGGAGGGGAAAAAAGAGCTATGGCAGGAGATCTTGCACCTCATTAATGTATCAAAGCCCTTATAAAAAAGAGTGCACCTCTGTAATGTTGCAAAGCCTTGATAAAAAAGAGTGCATCTCATCGGCCCATCGAATCCTTGACAGGTGGGGGAATTTTGTGATAGTTCACACAAAGCAAATAACGAAATTGCCCTTTACCAAATGAGGTGGCTAAGTTGAATAGGATTCAAGGGGTCAATCCCGACCCGCAATATAGCTTTACGGAAGCGGGATGACGCTAGCGGCAGGATTCTAGTGGTCAAGTGAAATTCTGCAAAATAGGGAAAACGTTCTAAGGATTAAAGAAGTGTTGATTGAGTACAGAAAAAATAATACTCGAACCCTTGCATCCTCGAATCCTTGGACCCTTGTGCGTAACTTTTGTTGAAAGGAACCTAAATAACAACAGAAGGGAGGAAGAACCTTGTTCAAGATCGTGGAAAAACGGGAAATGGCGGGCAACACCGTCTGCCATTTTAAGATCGAAGCACCCCTGATCGCCAAAAAGGCCCGACCAGGACAGTTCGTGATGCTCAGGGCCACGGAGACAGGCGAGAGGATACCCTTGACCATGGCCGGCACCGATCCGGCAACAGGGACTATCGATATCATCTTTCAGGTAGTGGGCAAGACAACGGCCCTGCTGCGCACCTTTCAGAAGGGGGATGCTATCCTCGATATCATCGGCCCCCTGGGAAAGCCGACCCATGTAGAGAAGCTGGGCACCGTTATCTGTGTGGGCGGCGGGACAGGGATCGCCGTGTTGTACCCCATCGCCAAGGCCTTAAAGCAGATCGGAAACCATGTCATCTCCATCGTCGGGGCCAGGACCAAGGACCTCCTCATTATGGAGGATGAGATGAAGAACGTGAGCGATGAGTTCTTTGTCACCACCGATGACGGCTCGTACGGAAGACACGGCTTTGTAACCGATGCCCTCAAAGACCTGCTCGATCAGAAAAAGGACGTCAAGCTGGTAGTGGGGATTGGACCGGTGCCCATGATGAAGTTCGTCTGCAAGACCACCAAGCCCTACGAAGTAAAGACCATGGTGAGCCTCAACACCATCATGGTGGACGCCACCGGCATGTGCGGGGCCTGCCGCGCCACGGTGGGGGGAAAGACGCAATTTTGCTGTGTCGACGGCCCGGAGTTCGACGGACATCAGGTCGACTTCGATGAGCTGATGAAGCGTCAGGCTGCCTATCTTAAGGAAGAGCGGCAATCATACGATCGTTTTCAAAAAGAGCAAGGGTGTTAGAAAGGGATAGCCATGGCCGAGAAAGAGAAAAAGGAAAAGATACCCAGGCAACCGATGCCTGAACAAGACCCCAAGAAGAGGAGCAAGAATTTCGACGAGGTCCCCTACGGATACACCCCGGAGCTGGCACAAAAAGAGGCAAGCCGTTGCCTGCAGTGCAAGAAGCCCAAGTGCATCGAGGGATGTCCCGTCGGGGTAAAGATCCCGGAATTTATCAACCTGATCTCCGAAGGAGATTTCATCGCCGCTGCCAAGAAACTCAAGGAGGACAACAGCCTCCCTGCCGTCTGCGGCAGGGTATGCCCCCAGGAATCGCAGTGCGAGTCCTTTTGCGTCCTGGGCAAGAAAGATGAGCCCGTGGCTGTCGGCAGGCTCGAGCGCTTTGCCGCCGACTACGAAAGGGCCCAGGGTAAGGTCGATCTGCCCGAGCTCCCACCTCCTACAGGGAAAAAGGTGGCTGTCGTGGGCTCAGGGCCAGCAGGGCTCACCTTGGCCGGCGACCTCATCAAGTTCGGGCACCAGGTGACCGTCTTTGAGGCCCTGCATAAGCCAGGCGGGGTATTGGTCTACGGCATCCCGGAATTCAGGCTCCCTAAGGCCATCGTGGATGCCGAGGTGGACTATCTCAAGCGTCTGGGGGTGGAGATAAAGTACGACTACGTCATCGGGAAGATCCTCACCGTGGACGAGCTCTTCGAGATGGGATACCACGCCGTCTTTCTCGGGGTGGGGGCAGGCCTGCCCGTCTTCATGAACATCCCCGGCGAAAACCTCTGCGGGATCTATTCTGCCAATGAGTATCTGACCCGCTCCAACCTCATGAAGGCCTATCTCTTCCCGCAATACGACACCCCCCTCGCCAGGGGGAAAAATGTGGCGGTGATCGGCGGCGGCAATGTGGCCATGGATTCGGCGCGCACTGCCCTGCGGCTGGGTGCGGATAACGTCCATATCGTCTATCGCCGCTCCAAGACAGAGCTGCCGGCCAGGGCAGAAGAGGCCCACCACGCCGAGCAGGAGGGGGTCCAGTTCAGATTCCTGACCGCTCCTGTACGCTATATCGGCAATGCCGATGGCTGGGTAACCGGCATGGAGTGCATCGAGATGGACCTCGGTGAGCCCGATGCATCGGGCCGCAGGAGGCCGGTGCCCAAAGAGGGCTCCAACTTCACCCTGGACGTGGACCTGGTGGTCGTCGCCATCGGCACTGGCGCCAACCCCATCATCACCGGCACCGTTCCCAACCTGGAATTGAACAAATGGGGGTATATCGTCGCCGATCCCGAGACAGGCAAGACCTCGCGCGAGGGGGTCTATGCCGGCGGCGATATCGTGACCGGCTCGGCCACCGTGATCCTGGCCATGGGTGCAGGGAGAAACTCCTCCAAAGCCATTCATGAATATCTGATGAAGAAGGGTTGATTGAACCGGGATCTGCCGCCTCGCGGCACCCCATCGTTAAAAATTTCCGAATGGTAGGGGGCCGCAAAGCGGGAGGGTTCAAGGATTCAAGGAGTCAAGGGTTCTAGGGTTCCAGTTTATAAAAAAAGCCCCGCCATCCTGCTGGGGCTTTTTTTATCTTTTCGAACACGTGCTCCTTAATCAAGGGGAAGGCGGAGGAAGAATCTTGGCAAACTCTGAAGGCCTTAAAATTAAGATACCCTTGTATTCTTTTAACGGTAGTATATGCTTGGTATCACCGGTTACAATAAATTCAGCATTCCCATCAACGGCACATTCCAATACCCTGTTGTCGTCATCGGGGTCCGCTATAACCTTGAGCCGGGAGGTCGTCTCTACTATCTCTGCCAGAGTCTTAAGTAAATCCATAGCGTCTTTCACCAACCTCACACCGAGTTTGAATTTTTCAGTCAGCACTCTCTCTAATTCTCTTAAAAGGGCGCGAGAGGTAAGCAGTTGAATCTCGCCCCGCAGACCTGCAAGGAATACTCGCTCTGGGTAACCGCCAAATAAGAGGGCAGAGACCATAACATTAGTATCTAGAACGACTCGCACTCCTCTCCTCATCAACCAGGCGTTCGATATCTTCTTCTCTCAATCCCTGCTCAGCAGCCTTCAATGCCGCTTTCTGGCGGAGGACTCTCCATTTTGCCAAAAGAACGTATTGACGCACCGCTTCTCTGACCAACTCGCTGCGAGACCGCCTCTCCTGCTTCGCTGCCGAGTCGAGATCGAGGGCCAGGTCTGGTGGAAGAGAGATCGATAAAATGGATGATTTTCTGGCCATGCTTTCTCCTTTGTTCTGTACTGTATTACAGTTTAATACTCATGATACAAATAGTCAAGATAGAATAAGGCGGATAGAATCAAGGACAGGCAGTATACATAGCCCACCCCAAAGCCATCAGGCCAGGCAGGATTCAATCCCGCCCTGTCGTTCTGCGACATCCCGCCCCTGCTCCTTAAATTTTAAGTTTAAGGAAAGCAGGATGCTGGATTCAAGGAGCAAGTGCAACACTTTCGTTAAAGACCTCATTCGGAGTTCTATAGTTCAGGACCTTTCTCGGTCTGTTATTGAGTGCATCTTCGATCTGTTTGATCTGCTCTTTGGTAATTGT